>Ga0222712_10003227_pt1 | contig 17969 bp, 16 predicted proteins | sample C33_657DmetaG_FD_165043 | JGI IMG/M metagenome (GOLD analysis project Ga0222712, IMG submission 165043) | Estuarine water microbial communities from San Francisco Bay, California, United States - C33_657D | ecosystem: Environmental > Aquatic > Marine > Unclassified | place: USA: California...
CATCAGTATCAAAAATAATGATGGGTGCAACTGGTCCAAAGATTTCATGGAGAAGGATTGGGTTGTCTTTATCTACGATTAAAACCGTGGCTGGATAAAAGGCACCTTCGCCTTCAGGCTTCACGCCGCCAACTTTTACCTTTGCACCCGCTGCTACTGATTCATCAACGATTTGCGCAATCTTGTTGCGCTCCTTCATTGAGACTGATGCTCCAAGGGTTGTTGTGGCATCAGTTCCACGGCCCATTACAAATGAGCTCATGGACTTAGTCATTTCATTAATGAATGCCTCAGAAATGCCGCGCTGCACATAAATTCGGTTAGCCGATGTGCAAGCAGCACCACCGTTGCGCATCTTGGCAAGAAGTAACTGGGGAATTGTCACTGCAAGGTCTGCATCATCATGAACAACTACTTGTGCATTTCCGCCTAGCTCCATAGAGCAGCGAATTACCTTATCTGCAGCCTCTTTTAGGAGCACGCGGCCAACTTCAGTTGAACCCGTAAATGAAAGATTCTTAACGCGTGGATCATGCAACATCTTTGAAATTGCTGGCCCAGTTTTTTCTGGCAGAACTAAATTAAGCACTCCCTTAGGCAAACCAGCTCGCTCCATTACATCCACGATATACATCGCAGTTAAAGGAGTTTCAGTTGCTGGCTTTAAAATCATTGTGCAACCGGCAGCAACTGCTGGACCAATCTTTCGAGTTGCCATACCTGCTGGGAAATTCCAAGGCGTAATAAGAATAGAAAGACCAATTGGTTGATGTGTAACAAGGATTCGCTTGTCCCCTGATGGTGATTTGCGGAAATCACCTGGTGTGCGAACTGTCTCTTCCGCAAACCAACGGAAAAACTCAGCTGCATAAGCCGCTTCACCGCGAGCATCCGGCATCGCTTTTCCATTTTCGCGAGAAATCAAAGTAGCAATCACTTCAATTTCACCAGTCATAATTTCAAATGCTTTGCGCAAAATCTCAGAGCGATATCGCGGCGCAGTCTTTGCCCAGGATTCTGCTGCTGCATCAGCGGCAGCGATAGCTGCATCGCACTGCGCATCGGAGGCCAAAGAAACTTCGGCAATTACTGAGTTATCACTTGGATCATGGACGGCTACCTTGCTAGCGCCCTCAACCCACTGGCCATCGATATATAACTGTGTATGCATAGGTGAAGCATACGCTTTAGGCTTAAAACAGTGAAGATTGTGCGGGCTGAGGTAGAGTGATGCTCATTAAGTTGCATTAATTGCAATTGAAAGAGGAGTTATAAGTGCCTAAGTCGTGGACCGATGATGCGCAGGCCCCAGAAGTTCTTAAAGACCATGCTCATCTCAAAGACTCTTTCTTTTACACAATCAAGCGTCGGTTGTTAGGTAATCCTCTTAACCGTCATTCACTAAGCCATCAACGCCTTAGTAAGCGTTATGGATTAGGAATTTTATCTAGCGACTGTATTTCATCTTCAGCATATGGTTCAGAGCAGATTTTAATTGCGTTGTTACCTGCTTTTGGTTTAGCAGCGTTTGCAATATTGATGCCAATGACAGCAATTGTCTTAGTCATTCTTCTAATCATTACTTTGTCTTACCGAGATGTCATCAATGTTTATACAAAAGTTGGTGGGGCATACATAGTTTCGCGAGATAACTTTGGTCCTGTCGTTGCACAAATTGCAGCTGTCGCACTAATGCTCGATTACATCGTGACAATAGCAATTCAATCTGCAGCAGGTGTCGCGGCAATTATTTCAACGTTTCCATCGCTGAGCCCATACAAAATTCCAATGATTTTGGTTGTTATTGTCTTGTTAACGTATGGAAATTTACGCGGTGTTAAAGAAGCCGGCAAGGCCTTTGCACTTCCAACATATTTCTTCGTCGGTTGCATGTTTATTGTTTTTTCTGTTGGGCTATATAAGCAATTCAACGGCACTTTAATTAAGTTGAGTGTTGAACAACCTGGTGCAATTGAAATTGGCCAAGAGCAAGGCCTTCTCACATTTGCAGCCATATTTATCCTGCTCCGTGCTTTTGCTAATGGTGGCTCGTCTCTGACTGGCCTTGAAGCCATCTCCGATGGAGTTGCCTTGTTTAAGACACCTGAACATGTAAATGCTCGGAGAACTCTCTACATCATGAGCACATTACTTGGAACTTTGGTTCTTGGAGTTTCTTGGTTTGCTCACAAAATCCACGCTGTGCCATATGAATCTGGAACTCCAACAGTTATCTCTCAGATCGCCAAAGCAATTATGGGCGATGGAACTATTGGTCAGATTATGTTCGTGATGGTTCAGTTAGCCACGATGCTTATTCTCTTTGCTGGAGCTAATACAACTTATAGCGCTTTTCCACTCTTGGTTAACTTTGTTGCAACAGACGGTTATCTCCCACGTCAATTAACTAAGCGTGGCCACCGCCTTGCATTCTCTAACGGAATCTTGCTTCTGGCTGGTGGTGGAATCTTCTTAGTACTTATCACCGCTGGCTCAGTTGAACACCTTGTAGCTTTTTATGCACTCGGGGTATTTACAGGCTTTACTTTGGCTGGCTTCGGAATGACTCGCCATGCACTTCGCAACAAAACAGGTCAGTGGAGAGCAAAAGTCTTTATCAATGGTCTTGCAGGAACAATCTCCCTGATTGTTGTAATTATTTTCTCTGTAGTTAAGTTCACACAAGGTGCTTGGCTCGTTCTTATAACCGCCCCAATTTTGGTTATGGCTTTCCTGCGTTTACGTCGTCAGTACACACGCGAGCAGGAGGCTTTAGCAGTTAAGCGCCACCAAGAACGTGCCACTTCAATCCCTCGTCATGACGTAACAATCTTGGTAGATAGCGTAGATATTGCAACAGTTGGTGCCATTCGTTATGCACGTAGCCTTAAGCCACGCAATTTAACTGCGGTTCACTTTGTTATTGATGACCGCCGGGCTGAGCAAATTCAAAAAGCTTGGGCTAAATCAGATGCACTAGATGATGTAACACTTGAATTAATTGATTGTCCTGATCGTAGACTTGCAAATGCAGCATTGGATTATGCAATTCGTATGACTGAAAAACCAGATGTTGAGTTAACTCTCTTACTTCCACGTCGTGCGTATTCAGGGTTCTTAGGTCGTTTATTGCATGATCAAACTGCAGAAGAAATTGCTGCTCCAATTTCACAGCTTCCACGCGTTGTTGCAACAATCGTTCCTTTCGATGTTGCTCGCATTACATCCGGTAGAACAATTGATACCAACCACCCACGTGAGGTTAGAAAAGTAGTTAAATCACCTACCCCAACTCCCAAGACAGATGCGCCAATCAACATCGAACCAATCAGCCATTACGCAGAAAATGTCACCAAAATTGGTGAGATCCAGTGGAGAAAGCGCGCTCAAGTTCAAGGTCGAGTGACATCAATTAAGACTGCTCCTCGCGGTGCTGCCCCAGCCCTTCAAGTTGAGATTTGGGATGAAACAGGTGGGGTCTCCTTGCAGTTCCTTGGACGTCGAGAGATTGCAGGTCTTGAAGTAGGTTCACAGATGCGTGCTGAAGGCATGGTTGGTGAAGATGAAGGATCTATGGTGATTCTTAATCCTTCTTACGAACTCCTTGTATAAATTCTTTTAACATCGCCGAGCACTCTTCTTCAAGCACCCCACCACGCACCTCTAGTTTGTTAAGAGCGCGAGGATCACGAATGACGTCCCATACCGAGCCCACAGCACCGCCTTTTTCATCCCATGCACCAAAAACTAATGTGGAGATTCGAGATTGTGCGATAGCACCAGCACACATAGGGCAAGGTTCAAGTGTCACAACCATTGTGTGATCTTCTAAGCGCCATTGCCCCAACGCTTGTGCAGCTTTTCGAATAGCAACAATTTCTGCATGTGCCGTTGGATCGTTATTTAATTCACGCTCGTTATGCCCAGTTGCAACTATTTCACCCGAGCTATTAACAATCACAGCACCAACTGGAACATCTCTACTGGCACTAGCTTGTTGCGCAACAGCTAAAGCTGCGCGCATTAAATCTTTATCGTTCACAGTTCTAATAACTCTGCAAACTGATCGCCAAATCCTAATCGATTAGCAATCGCTTCGAGTTGTTCATCAGGAAACAACTCTGCATCATCACAGAGTGCTGAAATTTCCATGCCGTTCATTCCAAGATCTGCCAAAATTTCTAAGTTGCCAATTGGAGATGATTCGTCATCTTCTGGGAGTGGAATGTCTGCAATCTCTAACAACTCTTCTGCAACTTCATAATCTAGCGCGGCAGTTGCATCACTAAGGAAAAGAGAAATGTGAGCACCTAGAACGCGAATCAAAATAAAAAACTCTTCATCAATTGAAATAAGTGCAATAGATCCACCATTTGTTTGTTGTGCTTTTAGCCTTGAAATTATCTGGCCAATATCATTTGGATCTGGAAGTATCCCTAAAGTCCAACGTCCGTCTTCATGCCACGCAGCTACGGCTATATCTAACTCATTTGTGAGACTGATTACTTTTGGCGCTTCATCGGCTAAAACGTCAAACTCTTCGATGTCTTCTACGAGGTCATCATCGAAATCGGCCATACTCAGATGATTCCACTCATTGGAAAGGATTGAAAGCCCTGTAAGGTAATGCCTATGAAAGTTCACGTTGCCAACCACCCGCTTATTGCCCACAAATTGACGGTTTTGCGCGATGAACGTACTGATTCCCCAACATTTCGTCGTTTGGTGGAGGAGCTCGTAACACTTCTGGCTTATGAAGCCACGCGTGAAATTCGCACACACACTGTTGAGATAACAACTCCAGTTACTAGGACTAAGGGCCTAAAAATGGCCGAACCTCGCCCAGTAGTAGTTCCAATTTTACGTGCTGGCCTTGGAATGCTCGAAGGAATGAGCAAGTTAATGCCAAATGCTGAAGTTGGTTTCCTTGGCATGGTCCGAGATGAAAAAACTTTGAAGGCAAGTACATACGCAAATCGTTTACCCGAAGATTTATCTGGTCGTCATGTATTTGTCTTAGATCCCATGCTTGCAACAGGTGGAACTTTGATTGCAGCGTTTCATTATCTGCTTGACCTTGGAGCATCTGAGATCACCGCAATTTGTATCTTGTCAGCACCTGAAGGTGTGAAATCTGTTGAGGATGAGTTCTCTGCGAGTAAAGTACCAATCAATATTGTTACTGGTGCACTTGATGAAAAGTTAAATGAACATGGGTACATCGTTCCAGGACTTGGCGATGCCGGCGATCGTTTATACGGAGTCGTATAAATGGCAGCCACTTCCCCAGGATATGGAATTACTATCCGTGTTGAAGGTCCACCTTCTGCTCAACCAGTAGCACTTGCAACAACCGTTATCACTGCAGCTGGTGCAACAATTACTGCACTCGATGTTGTTGAATCACTATTGGAAAGAGTTGTTTTAGATATTACCTGTGACACCATTGATTCAGCCCATGCTGACCAAATCGCAATTGCACTTGCAAAAAACCCTGAGCTCACAGTTCGTAAAGTAAGTGATAGAACATTCTTGCTCCACCTTGGTGGAAAGATTGAAATTCAATCTAAAGTTCCATTAAAGACTCGCGATGACCTCTCTCGTGCATACACACCTGGCGTTGCCCGCATTTGCCAAGCAATCGTTGCTGACCCAGCAGATGCGCGCCGCCTAACTATTAAGCGCAATACCGTGGCAGTTGTTACCGATGGATCTGCAGTGCTGGGCCTTGGAAATATCGGTCCGGCTGCAGCTTTACCTGTAATGGAAGGAAAGGCTGCGCTATTTAAGCGCTTTGCAGATGTTGATGCCTGGCCTGTTTGCCTGGATACACAAGATGTCGATGAAATTGTTCGCACAGTCCAGCTAATCGCACCTGTCTACGGCGGAATTAACTTAGAAGACATTTCAGCTCCTCGATGCTTTGAAGTTGAACGTCGCCTACGTGAACTACTTGATATTCCAGTTTTCCATGATGATCAACATGGAACAGCAATTGTTGTTCTGGCTGCTCTTCGAAATGCTCTTAAGTTTGTTAAAAAAGATCTTGGCTCAGTCAAGATTGTGTTAAGTGGCGTTGGCGCCGCAGGTAATGCAATCGCCCGCTTGCTCACACTTAGCGGAGCTAAAAATATTATTGGCTTTAATCACCATGGAGTTATCCATAATGCAATGAAGTCTGAGGATTTAATGCAGCAGTGGTTTATTGATAACAGCAATCCAAGTAACTTTATTGGCACAATGCCAGAGGCACTCGTTGGTGCTGATGTGTTCATCGGTGTGAGTGCACCAAATATTCTCAAAGAAGCTGACATTACAACTATGGCAAAGGGTTCAATTATCTTTGCACTTGCTAACCCAGATCCTGAGGTTGACCCGGTTCTGGCACGTAAATATGCAACTGTGGTTGCTACAGGTCGTAGTGATCAACCAAATCAAATTAATAATGTTTTGGCATTTCCTGGAATTTTCCGTGGGTTACTTGATGCCAATGCCCACAAAATCACCGATAAGTTATTAGTCGCAGCAGCAGAAGCTATTGCAGATTGCGTCTCGCCTGAACAACTCAACGCATCCTTTATTGTGCCCAGCGTCTTTGATCCAAATGTGACTAAAGCTGTAGCTGCGGCGGTTAAGAAGTCAGTGTGATTGAACTAGCCGCATCATTTGATGCTCAACTATCTAGCCTTGCCCCATATTTAATCTACTTAATTGTTGGGGCAATTGTTTTCTTCGAAACCGGAGTTTTATTTGCCTTTTTCCTGCCGGGTGATTCAATCCTCTTCAGCGCAGGTTTGGTTGCCGCTGCTCATGGTGAAGTAAATATCGTGATCCTTGTAGCCGTCATCTTCATCGCAGCGTTCTTGGGAGATCAAGTCGGTTTCGTAATCGGTCGCCTAGTTGGACGCCCTTATCTAGATAAGCATGACTCCCCGCGCATGCAAAATATGATTGCTCGTTCAGAGCGCTTCTACGAACAAACTGGATGGTGGGCAGTAGTTGCTGCGCGATTCTTCCCATGGATTCGCACCTTTGTGCCTCCAATTGCCGGTGCATCAAAGATGAACTACTACAAATTTCTTTCAGCAAACATCCTTGGGGCCTTGTTATGGGGCGTAGGAATAACTCTTGCCGGATATTACGCAGCTACATTACCTTGGGTTAAAACTTGGTCTTATGCAATTGCAGCGTTCTTTATTACAGCCTCTTTGGTTTCTGCACTCGTGAACTACTTACGCCACCGGCGATAACACCCAAGTACGTCATCACAATCCCAGTAACAAGATAAGCACTCACATTCACACCATTTGTTGGTGAGATCAAGTCAATTACCAATGACCCGACTAGTTGTCCGCCAACACTAAAGAGTGTGAAAGTTAAAACGCCTAGGTGTTGCACAATTGTTGAGGTAAAAGCAATGTAGATAACTCCAATTACACCGCCGGTGTATATCCACCATGGACCAGCTGGAAGTGGAACAAGTTCAATTTTTCCAATCAGAACTCCACCTAAAATGAGAATAACAAGCAGTGATGTTCCTGTAATGAAGTTAAGAAGTGATGTGGTGAAACTTTGTTGTGAATGCTCATTTATCTGACCATTAAGTGCCCGCTGTACACCCACCACTGCCCCAGCAACGCAACCAAGCACCACGGCAAAAAGTGAGAGATTCTTGGCATCAATACGATCAAAAACTGAAACAAAGACGGCTAGAACAGTTAAAACCGCAGCTGCCACCCGGCGTTTAGAGATGAGCTTCTTACCGCCACCAGTAAGACCAATTCGATCCACAACTAGCGACATCGCTGTTTGACCTGCAATTGATGCTACTGAATAGATTGCAACACCGATGAGCGGAACGATGTGCGTTTGAATCGCTACAAAACTTCCACCCAAAGCTCCAGCAAGTAGTTTCCATCGTGCAATCTCTTTGCTGTCAACAGCAGCACGTAGATTCCTTATGCCTTCTTTTATTGCTGGATTAAAGGTAGAGATCACCGCAATAATGATTAATCCTGAACCAAAAGATACAAGAGCTGCTTCTAAACCATTATTGAGTCGATGCGAGAGTTCACCATTTGCACGCGCTTGCAGCGCAATCATTATGCCTGAAAGCGCGGCTAATAAATCTAAACGCATCTACTGATGCGTGCCGGAGAATTCTCGCTTGTCAGCGATCCAATCCATGAGTGCAAACAAAACACCAGAGGCCACGAATGTAAGGTGAATGGCGATTCGCCATTTAGTTCCGCCACCAACTTCGTCTTGACCAGATAGTTCAATAAAGTCTTTAAGGAGCTCAATTACTGAAATCGCTACTAATGAACCAATTAACTTAATTTTTAAACCGCTAAAGTCAATTGTTCCCATCCAGTGTGGACGATCTTTTGATTCAGATGCAACATCGATGCGAGAAACGAAGTTTTCATACCCGGCAAAGATAACCATCAAAATAAGGTTTGCAAGCAAAGTTAAATCTAATAGTGCAAGCAGATCAAGAGTGAAGCTCTGTGGTGTTGCTTCCCCGATTTTTTCTGCTAAATGTATGAATTCGATGATGAAGCGGTAGCCAAGGAGACCTAGTGCGCCGACCAATCCCAAATAGAGCGGGGCAAGTAAAAAGCGAGAACGAAAGAGGATTACTTCTATGGCATGGGATATTTGACTCATGTCGAGGATTTTAACTTATCCCTCCAGCAAAACTGTGACCTGAAGCCATTCTTCCTCGAGTCTGTTTTTCTCACCCCGTAATTGCGCTATCTCATTGGTGATTTCAAGCAAACGTTCTGCATCAAATGAGGCGCTTTCTTGTTCGCCTTCAAGTTCTGCTATCCGCGAATCCGCCTTCTCCATTTGTCGCTCAAGGCGAACTTTGTCTTTCTTAAGTTGACGCTCTTCAGCCGCACTAGAAGTTTTCTTTTCTTTGGGAGCGCTGATGTCGGGTTGTAAAGCTTCATGACGAAGCGCTAAGTACTCATCTACTCCGCGTGGAAGATCTCTCACATTCTTATCCCCCAACAAACCAACAAAGCGATCACACACACGTTCTAAAAAATATCTATCGTGTGAAATAACAATCAAGGTTCCGCCATAGCCATCGAGTAAATCCTCTAGCTCAGTCAGAGTTTCAATATCAAAGTCATTTGTTGGCTCATCAAGTAACAAAACATTGGGACTATCCATGAGTAAACGCGTGAGTTGTAAGCGTCGTTTTTCACCACCGGATAAGTCACCAACCGGAGTCCATTGTGATTCACGATCAAAACCTAAGCGTTCACAGAGTTGTGAAGCTGATAGTTCACGTCCTCCACCGATTTCAACTCGGTTAGCAACTTTTTCAACGGCTTCTAACACTCGCCAAGTTGGATCTAACTCATCCAGATGCTGCGTTAGGAATGCGGCTTTTACGGTAATCCCAGTTACAAGCTTTCCTGCCGTTGGTTGGATTTCACCCACCAGAACCTTCATTAACGTTGTTTTACCTGCGCCGTTAATGCCTACAATTCCAATGCGATCTCCTGGACCAACATTCCAATACAAATCATTGATTAATTCATTATCATCAAGCTTTACCTGAACATGGTGGGCCTCATAAACCGTCTTACCTAAACGGTTAAGCGCAAACTTAAGTAGTGCTCCTTGATCGCGCGGTTCAGGTTCACCGGCAATTAAAATATTTGCAGCATCAACACGAAATTTAGGCTTAGTCGTGCGAGCAGGTGCTCCTCTTCGAAGCCAAGCTAGCTCTTTCTTAATCAGCATATTTCGGCGCTGATCCATCACTGATGTTTGGCGGGCTCGTTCTGCTTTAGCTAAAACAAATGCACTATATCCACCGTCATATTCTTCAACTTTGCCGCCAACTACTTCCCAGGTGCGATCTGTTACGGCATCTAAGAACCAACGATCGTGCGTTACAACAGTTACCGCTAATCCTTTTCGGTTGTTTAAATACTGCGCAAGCCAGGCAACACCTTCAACATCTAAATGATTTGTTGGTTCATCCAGCAAAATTAGATCTAATTCATTAATCAGTAGCTTTGCTAATCCAACGCGTCTGCGCTCTCCACCCGATAGCTGTCCGAACTTGCGATCAAAAATATGATCATCAAAGGAACCAAAGAGTCCGGTGAAAACTTCACGGATATTTGGCTCACTTGCCCATTCATGTTTTGCGGTATCTCCTAATACAACTTCTCCCACAGTGCTCTCGGGGTTTGCTGAATCCACTTGAGATAGAAGACCAATGCGTGCTGAGTTTGATTTAGTAACACGGCCAGAATCTGGTCTTTCAACGCCGGCAATAATCTTCATGAGCGTAGATTTTCCTGAGCCATTTCGACCAACAATGCCGATGCGATCGCCCTCAGAAACACCTAAAGAGACGCCTATTAAAAGCTCTTTAATATCAAAGGCCTTTGAGACCTCTTCAATATTTACAACATTGCGCGCCATGATGGGAGAGCGTACCTTTCCTTCATGAACGTTACTGACCGCGCGTACGCCTTAGAACTAGATAAAAACGATCCTCTCGCTCATTTCAAATCACAGTTCGTCGTTACAGACCCCGAGATGTGTTATTTGGATGGGAATTCATTAGGTCGTCTTCCAAAAGAGACTATTTCTGCCGTGAATAATCTAATGACTGAATGGGGCTCAGAAGTTGTCACTGGCTGGGGCCATTGGGTTGATGAAGCTCAACCAACAGGTGATTTGTTAGGCCAAGCCGCATTAGGCGCAGGCCCTGGCCAAATTCTTGTCTGTGACACAACATCAGTTAACTTTTACCAACTTTGTCTAGCAGCGGTGCATGCACGACCTGGCCGCAAAACAATCATTACAGATGCAGCAAACTTTCCAACGGATCGATACATCCTTGATGGAATTGCTAAGCAGTTCGGTTTAAATCTTGTTCTTATCCAAAATGAAGATCCTACGGTGGCAACACATGAGCGCATTACTACCCAAGTTCTTGCACCATATCTCAATGATGATGTTGCACTTGTCACTTTACAAGTTATTCAGTATCGCTCAGGTGCTAGAACTGATATCAAATCAATTACCGATCAAGTACGTGCAATTGGCGCATTAGTTGTTTGGGATGCCAGCCATGCAGTTGGCGCAATCGAGCTAAACCTTGATGCAAACGGAGTTGATCTCTGTGTTGGTTGCACATATAAATATGGAAATTCTGGTCCAGGTTCACCTGCTTGGTTATATGTAAGTAAAAAGATTCAAAAAGAATTACAAGTTCCCATTCAGGGCTGGTTTGCCCAAGATGCCCAGTTTGAAATGGGGCCAGTATTTGAGCGAGCACAAAATATTCGTGGCTTCCAAATTGCTAGTCCATCCCTTATTGGTATTCGCTGTGTTCAGACAGCTTTTTCAATGATTAAAGAGGCCGGCATAGATGCAATCGCACAAAAGGCCGCAGTTGGTACCCAGATGATGATTGATCTATACGATGCCTGGTTAGCTCCACTTGGATTTGTGCTCAATACTTCAAGAGATCCTAAAGAGCGTGGTGGGCATATTTCTTTGGTGCACCAAGATGCAGCTCAAATATGTGTTGCTATGCGCGAAATTTCTAATGTAATTCCTGACTACCGCACGCCTAACTCAATCCGTTTGGCTATCTCACCACTTCCAACATCCTTTGTTGAAGTGTGGGATGGGTTTGCAAGAACGCGTGACCTAGTGGCATCTGGTCAATACAAAACAATCAAAGAAGGCGGTTCACGAGTTACATGAGCGAAAACTTCGATTCAGCACTGACATACACATCTTATTTAGCTGTAGATGAGCTCTTAAGTTTGCAACGTCCTCTCTCACAAGGACCTGAACATGATGAAATGCTTTTCATCATTATTCACCAAACTTATGAACTTTGGTTCAAACAACTCATCCATGAATTTGCAGAAGCACAACGGGCAATGGAATCTGGCGATACTCATTATTCTCTAGCAATTTTGGGACGTATCCGCACAATTCTTAAAGTCTGTGTTACGCAGATCGACATCTTAGAAACTATGACGCCCTTGCAATTCAATGCATTTCGTTCATATCTTTCATCATCAAGTGGTTTTCAGTCCGCGCAATTCAGAAAAGTTGAAGCTTTGCTTGGTCGTCGCGATACAAAAATGGCCGGACACCTTCCACCTGCAATTCAAGCCGAGATTGCACTGATTACTTCAGGTAACTCAGTATGGGATTCAGCTTTGGCATACTTGGCAAAGCGCGGCCATGCAATTCCAACCGATGTATTAGAGCGCGATCGCTCTTTGCCTTATGAGGCTAACTTGCGTGTTCAGGATGTATTACTGGAAGTTCACACTAAAGATCCAGAGAGTGCAATGATTTGTGAGCGCTTAGTTGATATTGATGAGGGTATGCAAGAGTGGCGCTACCGCCATGTAAAGATGGTGGAGCGAACCATTGGACACAAAATTGGTACTGGTGGTTCAAGCGGTGTGGAATATCTAGCGAGTACTTTGTTTGCACCGGTCTTTAAAGATTTGTGGGAAATCCGCTCGCGTTTTTAACTCGGTAAACCTTTAACCACAATCTCTTCTAATGCTTTGCGCTCACGCGGTGCGTTTTCACGCTCCAGCAAGGGCCCCTCTAATTGCTCCGCTGATGCTTGTTTACCAATTGCTATAACTGCAACAGGGATAAGGGAAGCATCTATTCCTAGATTTTGTACAGCTTTTTCTGGATCAAAACCAGTCATTTGATGAGCAACAAGTCCGCGATGATGAGTTTCAACAACCATCTGCGCAGCTGCTAACCCACAGTCATAGAGATAACCTTTATTAGGTGTTCCATCTTCACGTGCAGGGAGTCCAGCCACAAGAATCAAAACAGATGAACGAAATGCCCAACCTTGGTTGAATGGTGCAAGTGAATCAAGAATCTGTGCAAAAACTTCGTCGCTGCGTTGGCCGACAAAGAATCTCCATGGTTGCCCATTAAATGCTGAAGGCGCCCAACGTGCAGCTTCTAAAACTGCCAATAGTTCATCTTTTGATAGAACTGCAGTCGCATCTAAGGAGCGTGGGCTACGTCTATTGGCTAATACTTCATTAATTCCTACTGCAGTCTGTGCTTTCATCATTTAGGCAGTCTAGGTTAAAGCAAGAGTTTTCGCACTTTTTATTTTAACTAACAACTACTTCTTAATAATCTCCACTAAATCTCCATAAGCAGTTTTTGCAATCTCTTTACGCTTTGCTACATAGGCTGGTGATGCACCAGCAATCAAATGTTCAAATCTACTGGCAGATTTAATCAACTTATGTAGTTCGGCTGAATCGGTTGAATCACCAAATGTAGGCGGATCTTGTTTAGTAACTTGAACAACAATATGTGGATTAAGGAATCGATACACCAGCGCAACTCTTCGCAATCCTAAGTTAGCAACGTGGCGCAATCCACGATTGATGTGATCTTGTGCCATTAAACGTATAAAAGTAAAGGTTTTGGCTTTTGCAGGTGCTTGCTTAGTAGCAAGTGCATACAAAATATCTGCAATCTCTTGACCGCCAGTTGTTTGAGGGAGTTCTGCACACTTTGCCGATAAGGCTGCACGCACTTGTGGGTCCTGCAATTTCTTCACTGTCTTTGTAATATCAGCTAAATCTGCTTGATCTGCACGAAGTGCATAACCAAAGTCATGACACCAGCGAGCTCGAGCCTCTTGATCATCGGTTCCACGGATATTTGAAACAAATACTGTTGGTACTTGTGCCGGCAACAATTCGTGCACACCGTTATATCCAGTCGCACAAATACCTGCGTCAAATGCATGCAGCACTTTTGCTAGCGGGAAGTAGCGCGCAACCTTAATATCTAGGCCCTCTGGGGCTAATGAGTTGCCATCTTTATCAACCGGAGCTTTAGTTAAAATTACTTGAAGGTCCTTCCATCCAAGTAGACCTTCAAGAGCTGCAGTCATCTTGTGGTTCACATCGCTATCACCTGTACCGAGTTGAACTAATGCAACTGGTCGGTTTTGATCAAGACCTAACGCTTTGCGAGCATCTGCACGAGATAGCGCATCTTCTTTTCTAAAAAGTGAAACTGGAGATGTTAAAACTGAATCCTTGCGCTTTGACGTTGGGCCAAAATCGTAAGCACGAGCAATATCTCCAGGTTCAACAATTGTATCCATCATCTTTGCTTGTAATCCTAAAATGAAGCGCTGCGGTTTCTTTTGCCATAGCCCACGACGAACCCAGACAAGTTTTAACTTCGGGTTTGCATTACGCGCAGCTATTACACCTGGATAAGGAACAACGCCATCAAAAGATAAAACTTTTGCATCGGTTTCATCTACTAAAGCTAAAAGGCGATCGCGTAGGTATGCATCCCACTTTTCGCGAGACATCCATAAGCGATCTCGTCCAGGGATGTATTCGCATCGAATACCCATAAATGAAGGAATCTCTGCAATACCGCCAGCCATTGAGACAATAATGGGGTCAGCAACTGGCTTTAATGCCAGTGCAACCGCGCTTGCTCGTGCCAGGTGGCCCATTCCAACACCATTGCTCGTTGCAAGGATGATTGTTGGTTTAGACATTAGTTGCCCCACGAAGAGTGCAATGGACGGCCTTCGGCATAACCAGCAGAAGATTGAATTCCAATAACTGCTCTTTCTGCAAACTCTTCAAGATTTCGTGCACCTGCATAAGTGCAAGAAGAGCGCAGCCCAGCAATGATTTCATCAAGTAGGTCTTCAACTCCTGGTCGTGCAGGATTTAAATACATACGTGAAGTTGAAATTCCTTCTTCAAAGAGTGCTTTACGCGCGCGCTCAAATGCATCTTCGCCAGAGGTTCGAGCAGCAACGGCTCGAGCAGATGCCATTCCAAATGATTCTTTGAATAAGCGTCCGTTGACATCACTCTGTAAATCTCCAGGTGACTCATATGTGCCTGCAAACCAAGAACCAATCATTACTTGAGATGCACCTGCAGCTAAGGCAAGTGCAACATCTCGTGGATGGCGCACTCCGCCATCTGCCCACACATGAGCACCTAACTTCTTAGCCTCTGTTGCACATTCCAATACTGCCGAAAACTGCGGGCGACCAACTCCTGTCTGCATACGGGTTGTGCACATAGCTCCTGGCCCTACGCCCACCTTAATAATTGAAGCTCCAGCTGTAACTAGATCTCTGACACCATCAGCTGTAACAACGTTGCCAGCAACGATTGGAACAGAGAGCCCCAAAGATTTAATCGCTCTGAGAGCTTCGATCATCTTCTTCTGGTGTCCATGCGCCGTATCAACAACTAGAACATCTGCCCCTGATTCAACTAGGTCTGCAGCCTTTGCGGCGACATCTCCATTAATGCCAACAGCTGCAGAGATGCGCAGGTGGTTATTTGCATCTACGGCTGGTGAATAAAGGGTGCCGCGCAGCGCACCTGTCCGAGTCATGATGCCTACCAAACCGCCATTACTTGATACAACTGGAGCTAACTTATGGCGATGTTGGTTTAAGAACTCAAATGCTGCACGGGCATCAAGGTTATCTGAGATTGTAATAAGTTCTTTACTCATCACTTGATGGAGCTGTGTAAAGCGATCAACGCTCTTGCAATCTTCCTCTGTAACAATTCCTACAGGCTTTCCACCATCAACAATGACAATTGCACCGTGAGCACGCTTGTATAAGAGAGAAACCGCATCTGCCACAGTCTGATGTGGGTTTAAAGTAATCGGTGTATCAAAGAATGTGTGGCGGGTTTTAACCCATTTAATGACGCTATCAACTACTGCATGTGGAATATCTTGTGGGATAACTGCAATGCCACCGCGTCTGGCAATTGTTTCTGCCATCCGACGCCCAGAGATAGCGGTCATGTTCGCAACCACTATAGGAATTGTTGTTCCTGAACCATCCGTTGAAGCTAAATCCACATCCATACGGCTAGAAAGTTCTGAAGAACTGGGCACCATGAAGACATCGTCATAGGTGAGATCGTGGGTGGGATTATTTATGAAGCGCACGTAGCAGAACTATACTCATGTAGGATTTAGGGATGTCTAATCCACTTATTTCAGCACGTGGTTTGACCAAGAAATTCGGAGATTTCACCGCAGTTGATGCCGTGGACTTCGATGTCGCCAAGGGTGAGTCCTTTGGCTTACTTGGACCCAACGGTGCAGGTAAATCAACAATCATGCGTGTTCTTGCCGCGACTTCTCAGCGCACAAGTGGAACTGTAGAAATCCTTGGTAAGGACCCTGAATTATTTGGACCTCTCGTACGTGCTCACCTCGGAGTTGTACCCCAGCAAGATAACCTCGATGGTGAATTAACTGTGGCTGAAAACCTTTTTATTTATGGGCGTTACTTTGGTTTGTCAAAGAAGTTCATTAAAAACAAGATTGAAGAGCTCCTTGAGTTCGCACAATTAGAAGAAAAGCGTGATGTCAAGGTTGAAGCGCTCAGTGGTGGAATGAAGCGCCGTTTAACAATTGCCCGCGGGCTTGTGAGTGAACCAGATATTTTGTTATTAGATGAACCAACTACTGGGCTTGACCCACAAGCGCGCCATATTCTCTGGGATCGCCTGTTTCGTCTGAAGGAACAAGGTGTAACCCTTGTTCTAACTACACACTTTATGGATGAGGCTGAACAGTTATGTGATCGCCTCGTTGTGATGGACAAAGGTTCAATCATGGCTGAAGGATCTCCAGCATCTTTGATTAAGCAGTATTCAAGCAAAGAGGTATTGGAAGTTCGATTTGGCAGTGATCGAAATAAAGAGGTTGCTCCGCAACTTGCAACAATGTGTGAGCGCATGGAGACTCTGCCGGATCGCATCTTGATGTACACAGAAGATGGTGAAAAACTCCTTGAGAAAATCACTCATGCAGGAATGCATGCAACTACTTCACTTGTTCGCCGAAGCTCACTTGAAGATGTTTTCTTGCGCCTCACTGGAAGAACTTTAATTGAATGAACGCGGGTATTGATGTTCCTACTATTGAACGTTTTGGAGCTTTGTATATAGCTTCCGCCCGTTTGAAATCAATGTCTAAGTGGCGCACCATCATCGCGGCGGTAGATATTGGAAATCCCCTGTTTTACTTAATCGCAATCGGCATTGGTATTGGTGTCATGGTTGAACAAGGATCGGGCACAAGCGGTACAAACGGCATTAAATACATAGCCTTCATCGCACCTGCCCTATTGGCTAACACTGCCATTACAGGAATTATGGATGAAACAGTCTTTCCTACTATTGAGGGCTTTAAGTGGCGCAAACTTTTCTTCGCGCAAAACTCAACTCCAATAACTGGTCGACAAATTGCAACAGGTGTTTACCTGGCTGCGCTTTGTCGTGCGCTCTTTTCAGTAATCGTTTACTACATTCTCTTACTTGCCTTTGATGTTGTTAACTTTGGAATCAGTATCTTACTAGTACCTATTGCCGTGCTTGGTGGTGGTGCTTTTGGAGCGTTGATGTTGTTTGCAGCAGCAAAAATTGAAAAAGAAGATCAATTCTTCAACATCTTGGGTCGCTTGGTCATTATGCCGATGTTCTTGTTCTCTGGAACTTTCTTTCCTTTGACGTCAATGCCAGTTTATTTGCAACCAATTGGATGGATTTCACCGCTATGGCATGCTACCGAGCTAGGCCGTGAGTCAGCTTTTAATTACGGAATCAGCACCACAATGGTTGTTGTTCACCTTGTTTTCCTCTTTACCTTGCTTGTAATTGGACTTCTACTTGCTACTCGCCAATTTGAACGGCGGTTATCAAAGTGAGTAATGCTGTAGATATTGCAATGAGCCGCAAATCAACGGCTATGTACGCTGGTAGACCGCATGTATTGCTAGAGCGTGGTTGGCTTGCATTTAGATCTACCAATTGGGTTCCAGTAGTCACAGGTTTTGTTGAGCCGGTTCTTTTCTTGTTAGCTTTTGGTTACGGAATGGGAAACCTTGTTGG
>Ga0222712_10003228_pt1 | contig 17966 bp, 14 predicted proteins | sample C33_657DmetaG_FD_165043 | JGI IMG/M metagenome (GOLD analysis project Ga0222712, IMG submission 165043) | Estuarine water microbial communities from San Francisco Bay, California, United States - C33_657D | ecosystem: Environmental > Aquatic > Marine > Unclassified | place: USA: California...
TGGAATTGAGTGAGGGGGAAGCCAAGGCGGTGAAAAGCTTCGGGTTGATGACCGCCAAGAAAATCCTGTACATCGCGAATGTGGACGAGGGCGACCTCGAGGGGAAGGGGCCGCTGGTGCAGCGGGTGCGGGAGCACGCGGCGAAGGTGGGAGCCGGTGTGGTGCCGGTGTGCGCCAAGTTGGAGGCGGAGATCGCCGAACTGGACGAGGCAGACCGTGGCGAGATGCTCGCCAGTGCCGGCATCGCCGAGCCGGCCCTGGCCGCCCTGGCCCGCGAGGCCTACCGCGTGCTGGGGTACCAGAGCTACTTCACCGCCGGCGAGAAGGAAGTGCGCGCCTGGGCCATCCCGGTGGGGGCCACAGCGCCCGAGGCAGCCGGCGTGATTCACACCGACCTGCAGAAGGGCTTCATCCGGGCGGAGATCTACACCCTTGAGGATCTGGAAGCTTACAAGACCGAAAAGGATATCCGGGCCGCCGGCAAGCTGAAGGTCTGCGGCAAGGATTATGTGATGCAGGATGGGGACATCACCCACTTCTTGTCAAACGTGTGACCCATTCCGGGAGGTCCCAGCCATGTTCCGCCTGACCTTGCCCGCCTTGCTGGCATTTGCCTCGCTTGCCTGGGCTCAGGGGCGCGTCCCCGCCGGTGTGCAGGTGGAAGAGGTGGTCGATGGCAAGGGCAAGACCAAGATCCTGTTCATCGCCGGCACATCCGTCTACAAGCCGGGGGAGCATGACTACATCCCAGACTGCGTCGAACTGATGCAGTCGGTTCGCAAAAACCGGGATGTGGTGCCCGTGCTGGCCCTCGATTGGCCGGCCAAGGCGGAATCCTGGGCGGATCTGGCCGCGGTGGTGTTTCTTTTCGACGGGGCTGACAAGCACCAGGCCATCACCCGGGGCAGGGCCGAACAGATCGATGGCCTGGTGGCCAAAGGTGTGGGTTTGGTGCAGCTTCACCAGACCGCGGATTATCCCGACCGATTCACCGACAAGGCCATCACCTGGGCCGGGGGCGCCTGGAAAAAGGCGCAAGGCAAGCGCGCCCACTGGGTGGAAACCTTCCGGGAATTTCCCGCCCATCCGGTGTTCAACGGCGTAGGTCCCTTCACCATCGACGATGGTTGGCTGTGGAACATCCGCTTCGCCGAAGGGATGAAAGGGGTCACGCCACTGCTGAGGACGGTGAATCCGAAATCGAAGGATGATCCCAAGGCGGATGCCGCAATCGTGGCCTGGGCCTTTGAACGGCCGGCTGGGGGCAAGTCTTTCACTTTTACCGGCGGGCACCTCCACAAAAGTCTGGAGGATGCCAACTACAGGCGATTTCTCACCAATGGCATCCTCTGGTCGGCAGGCCGGGAAATCCCGCCCAAGGGCGTGGAGTGAGTCGCTGTTGCCTTGGCCCGTGAATCGGGGACACTGGTGGGATTCCCTCCAGGAGTTCTCCCATGTCTGTGCTGAACCGATTGGCGCATCTGGATCGCCGCGAGATGCTGGCCGCCGGAACCTTGGCGGCCGCCCAGGGGCTGTCCGCGGCCCGGCCGATTTCTTCCGCCGACTCCATTCGGTTGGCGGTGCTGGGCTCGGGCGGCCGGGCCAGGCACCTGATGCGCAGCGTGGTGAAGGTGCCCGGCCTGGAGCTGGTCGCCTTGGCCGATGTCCGGGAGGACCAAGTGACCACCACCCGGGGTCACTTGCGTGACATCGCCCCGGCCAAGGCGGAAATCCAGGCAGTCAAGGACTTCCGCGCGGTGCTGGACCGCCAGGATATCGACGCGGTGCTGATCGGGTCGCCCGACCACTGGCACGCGCCCATGACCATCGCCGCCTGCCAGGCAGGCAAGCATGTGTATGTGGAAAAGCCGCTCACGCATGATCCGGCCGAAGCCAAGGCGCTGCGTGACGCCCAGGCGGCATCCAAAAGCATCTGCCAGGTGGGGATGCAGCAGCGCAGCATGCCACACATCCTCAAGGCCGGCGAGTTGATCCGGGCGGGCGCCATCGGCCGGGTGCACAAGGTGCATTTGAGTTGGAACCGCAACTCGGCCAGATTCAAGAAGGACATCCCCGCCATCGCCGAGAATTCGGTCGATTGGCGGGCGTTTGTGGGTGGGGCGCCCCGGCAGGCTTACGATCCCTACAAGATGGTTCACTGGCGCTGGTTCTGGGATTTCGGCGGGGGCATCTTCACCGACCTGATGGTGCACTGGATCGATGTGGCGCACGCGCTACTGGACCTGAAGGCCCCGGTGGGGGCTGCTTCAGTGGGTACCTTCATCAACGCCGAGGGAGTCTGGGAGACGCCCGACAGCGTGCAGACGCTGCTGACCTACCCCGGTGGCGTCACCGCCCATTTCGAGGGCACCTTCAGCAACGCCCGACACGGGGCGATGATCTGCTTCATGGGCACCGAGGGCAGCATCTACTGCGACCGCGGCCGCATGGAGTTGATTCCCGACCCCAACAAACCGGTGAAACCGCAGGAACTGGTGCTTGGTCAGGGCAGGCGGGGCGCCGACTTCTACGACCAGCCCGACGGCGAACTGCTGCACATCACCGACTGGGTGAGCGCGGTGCGGGCGGGCACCCGGCCCAGCGCGCCGCTGGAGGCTGGAATCACCGCGGCCAACGCCGCCCATCTGGCCAACCGGAGCCTGCGGGAAAAACGAATAGTGATGGAGGGATGAGTGGCGATCAGGCCAGCCCGCGGATCGGGTCGCCGTGGTAAACGAAGTTGGGGCGGTTCTGGGCATCCTGCCAGTGGGCATCTTTGGGGATGCCGAGCGATTCGTAAATGGTCGCGGCGAAATTTTCTGGAGTTTGGGGATCGGTGGAGGGGTAGGCGCCGTTCTTGTCTGTGCTGCCGATGACACGGCCGCCCCGGAGGCCTCCCCCGGCCAGCAGGATGCTTTGCGCGGCGCCCCAGTGGTCGCGGCCGGCCAGCTTGTAGTGCTCGGGCAGACGGGTGACCTTGGGGGTGCGGCCGAACTCCCCGGCCACCGTCACCAGCGTGTCCTCCAGAAGGCCCCGTTCTGACAGATCCACCAGCAGGGCCGCCAGCGCCCGGTCCGCCGGGGGATACAGCTTGTCCTTGAGGTGGGGGAAGGCGTTGCCGTGGGTGTCCCAGGTCTCGTTGTTGCCCAGGTTGACCTGCACCAGGCCGACACCCGCCTCGACGAGGCGCGCCGCCATCAGGCAGGACCACCCGAAGGCGTTGTCGCCGTACCGATCACGGTCGACCCGGGGCATGGTGTTGATGTCGAAGGCCCGGCGCACTTGCGGGTCCACCAGCAGGGAAACCGCCTTCTGGCGCAACAGGTCCATGCCGCCGGCGGTGGCCGCCTGGTCCAGGTTTTGGCGCTGGTCATCGACCAACCCCAGCAGGTTCAGGCGTTGGTCCAGGCGGAGGCCATCCACCGCCTCGGGAAGGCTGAGATCGGGAATCTCGAAGCGCGACCGGACCGGCGCGAACTTCCGTTGCTGGTGGTCAAACTCGTAGGCAGGGTAGGCGCCATAGGCCTTGGGCTCGAACTTGGAGGCTTCCAGGAACCACGGGTCACGCTGCCGGCCCATCTGCCCGGCGAACTGCCCGGGGATGATCCGGCCGCTGTTGTGGATGAGGCGCTCCGGCAGCACCACGGCGGGGGGCAAATTATTGAAGCGCGGCAGCACCGCGTTGGCAACCGCCGCGATGCTGGGCCAGTCGCCATCCTGCGGCTTGTTGCCGCTGAAGCCGACCGGTAATTTGCCGCGGCCGGTGAGCATCATCAGGTGGCCGGCAGAGTGGTCGTTGGTGGAGTGGGTCACCGACCGGACCACCGACCACAGGTTGGAGCAGGCTGCCAACCGCGGCAGGTGCTCGCAGATCTGCAGCCCGGGTGTGCGCGTGGCTATCGGCTTGAACTCGCCGCGGATATCGGCCGGCGCGTCGGGCTTCATGTCGAAGCTGTCGTGCTGGCCCAAGCCGCCGGACAGGAAGATGAAAATGGCGGAACGCCGGCCGTTCTTCCGGGCCGGGGGGGCAGCCCGCAGCCCTTCGAGGTGGGACAGCCCGAGCCCCAGCAGCGAAATACCACCCGCCTGCAGCATCTGCCGGCGACCAGGGGCGGGATGTCGGAGGGGAGGACGCATCGCGGCAATCCTGTTAAGGCTGGATAGCCAAGTCTAGCGCCGTTTTCGGTCTGGCTCAAGCGGAAAGCGGGGTCGGGATTCAGTCTCAGGGCAGGGAAGAGCCCAATCGCATGAAGCGGGTGATCCCTTCCGGCAACTCCGCCGGGTCGTGCGTGCTCATCACCAGCGTGGTGGCGGGTGACAGGCGGCGGGAGACGGCGGCGCGGCCCAGGGCGATGGAGCGGCTGTCCATTCCCTGGAATGGTTCGTCCAGCAGCAGCAGGCCTGGGGCCTTGGCCAGGGCCCGGGCCAGCCAGATTAGACGTTGGGCGCCGGTGGGGGCTTGCGGGTAGGGGCGATCGGCCAAGTCCGCCAGGCCCAGTTCTGCCAGCAAAGCACGAATGGCGGCCTGCTGGTCCTGGGTGATGCCGCCGGGCACGAATCGGTCGGTGATACCGGTGGCGACCATCTGGGCCAGGGTGAGGTTGTGGCGGGCGTAGGTCTGGATCTCGGGGGCCACCTGGCCTATGCGCTTTTTCAGATCCCATATGGATTCACCCGTGCCGCGGCGGGCGCCGAACAGCCGGATATCCTGCGCGTAGACTTGGGGATGATCCCCGGCCGCCAGCGCCATCAGGGTGCTCTTGCCCGAGCCATTCTCCCCCAGCAGCCCCCAGCGCTCGCCCTGGCGGATCACCCAGGTGAAGTCGGTGAAGAGCGGCTTGCCGCCCGGGGCCAGGTTCAGGTGGTGGAACTCCAGCACGGGGGCGCCGCCATTTTCCTCAGGCATGAAACTTGGGGTCATTTCCGACTGGATGGCCGATGGCTTAGGGCCCAATGGCAGGCGTTTGGTGACCCAGTTTGGGCAATCCCGCTCGCGCCCCGCGATCACCAGACCCATGCCCTCTGCAACGCGCCGCTGAAGCAGTGTTTCCAGCCGACCGCGTTGGGTGGCGTCGAGCCCGGCGAACGGGTCTTCCACCACCAGCCCGGCGGGCGATTCTCCCAGGGCACGCGCCAGGCGGGCCCGGCGCATCTGCCCGCTGGACAGGGTGAGCAGGGGCTGGGCCAACCGGGCGGACAGATCCACGGCTTTTAACGCCTCGTCAGCCTCTGGTGAATGGCCGGCGAATTCCCGCACGGTGGGGCCTTCGCGTGATTCCGCGGCGTGCCAGCGCTGCTGGTGGAAATAGTCGCCCAGTTGGAACCGTCGTGAATTCTCCAGCCATGGGACCCAGCGCAACACCTGCCACGGTTCAAGCCCCTGCCTGGTGCCCAGGGGCCAGAGGCGGGTTCCCTGCTGGGCGATGTGGTGGCCCAGCAGGGACTCGCAAAAGGTGGTCTTGCCGCTGGCCGGCGGGCCGCCCACCCACCAGGCCTCGCCGGGCAGCCAGGTCCAATCCAGCCTGGACAGGATGGGTGACTGGCCGGGGCGGGCGAGAGTGACGCCCTCGTAACAAACCAGCGGGATGGATGCCTTTGCCATGGTCAGGAATGCATGCGGGGCAGGTCATCCCCCTGGGCCATGATCTCGGCCTCTTGCCGCGCCAGTTCTTCCAGGCGTTCGCGCACCACCTCGCGCGGGGCGAGGTGGCAGGCCAGCCGCACATAGGTACCGTGGTGCCGCGCCTCGCTCTCGTACAGCGAGCCGAAAAAGTCGGCCAGGTCACGGTCGGCGAGGTTGTCGCGCAGGATGCCGAAACGCTCGCAGGATCGGGCTTCGATCAGTGCGGCCACCAGGAGGCGATCGACAGCCTTGCCAGGCTCCTCCTTGCGGATGAGGTGGTGCAAGCGTTCGCCGTAGCTGCTGGGCTTGAGCTTGCGCCAGGGGTAGCCTCTGGCCTTGATGCGGTCGAACACCTGCTCGAAATGGTCGAGCTCCTCGCGGACGATCTCGGGGAGTTCCCGCGCCAGATCGGGCTGGTCGACATAGCTGAACAGCAGGTTCATGGCCACGCCGGCGGCCTTCTTCTCGCAATGTGCATGGTCGAGCAGCAGTTCCTCCAGGTTCGCGGAAACCTTGGGCAGCCAGGATTGGGGGGTGGGCGCGTGCAGGTTCAACATGGTTGGGGATGCTTGGGTTTGGGGATAATTCGCTGTTTTCCGGTTGCCGATGGGTTATTCTGGCAGTCGATTCACCCAGCACGGAAGGGCTTTTTGCCAGGGAGCAGCGCATGTTGGCCGTTTGTCTGTTGGTTTTCCTGCAGCAGGATGCGCCGGAACCGCCACCTTTCCCCGGGCTGGTCCGCAAGGAATTCGTCTACGAAAAGGCGCCGTTTCCCGAATGCCACGCCAGCACGCTGGCCGAATCCGGGGGCACCCTGCTTGCCGCCTGGTTTGGCGGCAAGGAAGAGAAGGACCCCAGCGTGGGGATCTGGGTTTCCAGGCGTGAGGGCGGCAAGTGGAGCGCCCCGGTGGAGGTGGCCGACGGCGTGCAGGCCGACGGCAAGAGGCTGCCTTGCTGGAACCCGGTGCTGTTCCAACCCAGGAAAGGCGATCTGGTGCTTTTCTACAAGGTGGGGCCGACGCCCAGCACCTGGTGGGGCATGGTGAAAACCTCGAAGGATAGTGGCAAGACCTGGAGCGAGGCGACCCGGCTGCCCGCACAGCCCGATGGCATCGGCATCGTCGGCCCGATCAAGAACAAGCTCATTGAACTGGCCGACGGCACCTGGCTGTCGGGTTGCAGCACCGAGCATGAGGGATGGCGCGTCCATTTCGAGCGCAGCACCGACCAGGGGAAAACCTGGACCGCCACCGCGCCCGTGGCCATGCCGAAAAAATTCAACGCCATTCAGCCGAGCCTGTTGACGCATAAGGACGGCACATTGCAAGCGATCGGCCGCACCAAGAACCAAAAGGTTTTCACCACCACCTCCAACGACGGCGGCAAGACCTGGTCTGAATTGTCCACACTCAACCTGCCCAATCCCAACAGCGGCACCGACGCGGTCACGCTGGCGGACGGCCGGCACCTGCTGGTGTACAACCACACGACCACTGGGCGGAGGCCGCTGAATGTGGCGATCAGCACCGATGGCAAGAAGTGGAGCGCCTTGGGCACGCTGGAAGTGGCGCGCGGCGAGTTCAGCTACCCGGCGGTGATCCAGACCGCGGACGGGATGGTACAGATTAGCTACACCTGGAAACGGCAGAAGGTGCGGGTGGTCACGCTCGATCCCAAGGGATTCCAGCCCGAGCCGATCGCGGCCAATGGTAGATGGCCCGAGGGGCGGTGAGTACATTCCTGGTAACCGATGGTTTGAAAAGTGCTTCCAAATTTCCAAGGTTCCAATTCGCGTTCGCCAAATGGGTTATGGGCGGCGGTTCGGGGCTAGGAAAACCCCGCGATTTGTGCCCTAAGCGGCTTGGAGGCATTGGCGTCTGCCGGGGGTCCTACCTATTGTTCGGAAGGATGATCGTGTTCATGATCCTCCCCGTGGTCAGGATCCGGCCCGCCTGTTCCGAAGGGATGGGCCTTCCAGTTTTCCCAGATGTTTCCGGTGGTTTTCCGTCCGGGGGGCAACGGGGCGGAGGGAGGCGCCGGCATCTGGCCCAACTGTAGCAGGGCCGTCCGCAATTCCTCGGCGGGACTGAAGTCCGGAAGGGCCCCGGCCGCAGGGAGGGGGGTGATCTGGGCGGTGGGCGGCGCAGAGCCCGGGTGGCCGGGAGGGGCCACGGCCTGAAGTTTTCGGACCAGATCGGCTTTCCTTTGGCGGATTTCCAGGATCTTGGATTGGAGCTGGTCGTACTCCTGACAGGCGGCCTCGTACCGCGCCTTGGCCTTTTTCAGTCCGGCCGGGACATCCCTAAGGAACAGGGCCTTGTGCTCCTCCAACGCGGTGCCCAGTTCGGTGATCAGCCCGCGCTTTTCCGCATCGGCCACCCCGGCGGCCAGTTGGGCGATCATGCGGCTGGCACCGGACAGAGCCTGGGTGAACGGCTCGAGGTCGATCTGGGCAAAGGGGGCAAGCGACATGCTGGTCTCCGACTGCTGGTAACCGCGGGATGGGCCGGGGTAACCGGCCGGCCTATTGGATCAACGCCTGAACGCCTTTCGCGGTCAGGATCGCCTGCGCGGAAACGGTGGCCAGGGCCCCCTCGTTCACGACCTGGAAATCACCACCATTTCGGACCGCTGTGCTTCGGTGGATGATTTCGCCGGGTTTGATCGAGACCTGGGATTCGGCGGAGGAGAAGGTATGGCCATCCTTGGAGAATTCGCGGCTGGAAATGCCAGCCACCTCGTGGATGGCGGTTTGGGTCATCTCGAATAGCGCGCCCGCGGTGTTCGCCTTGATGCCATCCTTGGAGATTATCAGCTCGACACCGGCCACTTTGAAGGTTATTTTTTCCTCGGTCATCTGGATGCTGCTGCCGACACCCGGCAGCCCGATCCGGAAGGAAACCTGGCCCGGCTCGACGGAAACCAGCGCATCCTGATTGGAGCCAACGGTGTTGACCTCGAAATGGCCGGATCGCAGGCCCAGGTGGGTCGACTCCGTTTCGTTGCCCGAGAAGACCAGCACATCGCCCCCCTGGCCCGGATCGATGTGGATGTCCCCCCGGTCGCCGTTGCCGGTCATGACCAGCGAGGACGAGCCCGACTTGATCTGGACGGGGCCAGAGGAGAGGACGCTGAAGCCGCCTTTGTCCGAGCAGGACTCGATGGTGACCGGGCCATCGTGCGCGGCGATCGCGACCGACGGCGAGGCGATCTCATGGATTTCATCACTCGCGGCAATCTTCATCTGGAAGCCTCCGGGCGACGGGGCGCGGGCGCCGTCAATTTTTGGCGAATTTGGAGATCTCGGTGGTGTATTGGTCCAGCTCGGCCTGTCGCTTTGCGATCTTCTCCTCCAGATCGGCGATGTCCTGGTTGACCTTGACGATTGAAATACGGGTGTCGCTGAAGCCCGGCCAACCCTTGACGTACAAATCCGCGCAGGTTGAGCTCCACCGTTCCGTGTGCTCCAGGTCCCACTTCTGCTGCTCGAGATCATGGCGCAGGCTCTTCAGGCGCCATTCCACCCAGGTGATCTGGCGGGCCAGCACATTGTCCACCAGCATCAGCAGGCTGGCCCAGACGCCCTCCGCGAGTGGCAGCCACAACTTGCACGCGGCGCTGGGTGTCGACCATCGGTCGTTCCATTTCGCGTCGTTGGCCTCCGCGTTGGTACTGGATCCGGGGTTTTCCGATTTTTCGGCCAGCGCCGGGTCGAAGTCATACCAAGCTAGCCGGATCGCGAGGCTGGTGGCGAACAGCCCCGCCATGCCGGCCACCAGGATCGCCGTCACGAGGTTGTGGTAGCCATCGCTCTCCTTGAAATTGAACTCGAACGCGTTGACGGCCCGGCAGATCCGCACGGCGGTGCCGAAGTACATCAGGTCGGATTGGTCCGTGATGACGATGCTGGTCTTGCCCGCCGGCCCCATGAAGATCGGGCCGCCGATGCCGTAGGTGGCGGCCGCGTAGGCTGCGGCGGAATACAGGCCGGGGGAAAAGGACGGACGGGAAGGCTTGCTCTCTGAGTTGTAGCCGAAGCGTTCCTTGGCCGCTTGCCAGGACCAGCTGGCCATGTCGACCACCCCGCCCCCGAAAAGCTTCAGCAACAGGAAGGGATTGAAGGTGGCCTCGATCTTCGCGCCGACGATGTTCTGCTTGAAGGCGGAGAAGGTGTAGTTGGAGAAGTGGTCCCCGAAAGCGTTCTCCAGCTTGGCCACCTTGATCGGTTGGTCCTTCCAGAACCACTTGCCCCAAATCTCGTCGTAGATGCCGTGTTCCGCCATGTTGCCCCTGTCTTGAAGCCGAATGCCAAGAAACGCCCGCGTGCGGGATTATCCCAGCATCTCGAGGACCGTGTTGGGTGTGGAGGTTTGGCGCCCCCGCTCCTGGTGCATCACGACCGCGGTGCTCGCCTGGACCAGCACCACCGGGTCGGTTCCCCCGTCGGCCAGGACGAGGGTATGGCTGGGGCAGATGGAGTCACCCTGGCCCTGGCTGGTCCTGAATCCCTGGGCCAGCGAGTTGCCCGGCAGCGTGAGGGGGGGATTGTTCCGGGAGTTGTAGACCGAGCCGACCACCAGCGGCCGGTCCGGATCGCCCTCCTCAAAGGCGACGATCACCTCATTGCCGATCCGCGGCCAGAAGAAAGCGCCATATCCCCGGCCCGCCCAGGATTGGGAAACCCGAATCCAGCAGGAGGAAGTTTTGGCCAGGGCCTCCCCCCGCTCCCACAGGAACCGGAGCTGCACGCGCCCGTACCGGTCGACGAAGGTCTGGTGGCCCTCCGGCCCGATCACCACGGCCCCCACGAATCCGTGGACCCTGGGTTTGGGAAGCGGTGGCCAGGGTCTTTGCTCCAGCGACGGGGGGGCGGCAGCCAGAACCTGCAGGCATTTGAGGACGGGCTTTTCGCCCAGCCAGTAGCGCCCATCCACGGTGACCTGGTGCTCGAGGCTGATGGAAAGCCAGAGGCCATCCTGGGCTGGATGGTCGGCAAGCTGGAAGGCGCAGCCCGGCTGCAATTCGGGGCAAATGCCCGAGCCGCCTGCGCGGATCGATCCGGCAACGGCCGCCTCCGCCGCCAGCCGGGCCCTCCCTTCCTGCAGGTCGAAGGCATCGGCCAGGCCGTTGTCCCGCAACTCACCCGAGGAGGTCACCTGGTCGAGGAAGTGCACCTCCGACCATTGGTTTTCCTCGGACGGTTCAAGGCTTCCCAGGGGTGACAGCACCTCGCTGCACGGGGTGGAACCAACCCGCGACTCGGCGTGCCCGTCGATCTGACGGTCAAATAGCTGGAAGTGGCAACCCTGGACGGCGACCGCATTGACCGACAGCCGCTGGGTCAGCGTCCATTCCCTCAGGTGCGGTCCCGCGGCGACCAAGCGGCCCGCGGGTGCGAAAGAGACCGAGCCAATGGATTTGGCCACCGAGGTCCTGTCGGCCACCACCAGGGTCGCCGCCGTCTCGGTGTGTTCCCAGAAGAAGCTGTATCCCTCCTCGGAACAGACCCTCCGGAAGAAATCGAGGTCGGTTTCCTGGAACTGCACCCGGAAATCCCGCTTGCGCCGGGGGGTGTCCAGGCGAAAGAGGGCGCCACCGACGGGAGCGAGGACCCGAGCAAGGACCTCGGCAGGGTCCTGGTCCTGGAAGACGCGGGACCTCCGGGTGAACGCCAGCCGGCAGAGCGCGGGGGCAAGGACGGCACGGTAGCGGGCGAGATCCAGCTCCTGGCCCAGGGAGGAGAACTCGGCAATCACCCCATGGAAGTGGCGGATATCCTTGCCCGGCCCATCGAGTTCCAGTCGTACCTCGGAACCCATCAGCCGCTGGAACGGGATTTCAGATTCCCTCGGGGCCATCAGATCCAAGGTGAAATGGTACGGTTCGTTCAGGCTTTCGCGGCCCTGCAAACCGGTGGCCACCAAGGCGCCCGGCTCCAGGTTGGTGAAGATTCGCAGCGGGGAGCCATCCTGGGAAAACTGCTGGGATGATTCTGCCATGGGAACCCACTGTCGTTGTTAACGAGTCGCCAGGAAGCCTGGGGGAAAGGGATTGGTTGCTGACGGGGTCATGCCGGCAGCCATCGCACCGTGCGGGACAGGTCCGGCGAGACACTCACACCATACCGCCTTCCCGTCGCCACCCCCAGAGCTTTCAGAAGCGGCTTTCGCACGGGACATCCTGCTGCTGAATGGGGGAACCTTTTCCTTGCAGGTGGCGAAAAATCCCCCGAAAAAGAATCAATCGTCCTCGGGGGTCGCCTTTTTGTCGGCGTCAGGCAGCTCTTCCTTCAGCGGCGTCTTGGCTTGCAGTTCGGGCCGGGCGGCGGCGTAGGCCTTCCATTTGGTGAGGGCGGCGCGGCGCTTTTCGGTGGAAGTGAAGCCCATGTTGTAGGTGTTGAAGTGGTTGAACTGGGAACCCTGCTCGGCGAAGGGGAAGCTGTAGTCCTTGTGTGATTGACGGGTCATCGACACCAGTTGAGCCAGGGCCACATCACGCACCTCGGTGGTGCCGCGCAACTGGCCGCGCTGGCCCAACTGGAACTGGTTGATGTGCGTGGAGTCGTCGAGCACGGCGGCCAGCAGGTGGGCGTCCTTCTGCTCGCCGAACTTGCCCACCAGCGCGCAGGCCAGGCCTCGGCCGTGGGGGTTGAAGCCCCGGTTGGCCAGCACCACCTCGGCCAGCTCGACGCTTTCCTTCAGGTTCAGGTTCATGCACATGTGGATGAGCATGTTCTGCGTCTGGGGGGAGCGCATCTGCGCCCGCATGAAGCCCACGGCCAGCCGGTACAGCGGCGAGGTCTCGCCCTGCGGGCGATCGAGCACAGCAGTCCGCACCTGCTCGTGCGAAAGGATGTTGCTGATCTGGCTGGTGGCTGTGTCGAGGTTCACCATCTGCCGTTGGGCGCCCGGTTGGTTCGCCTCTCGCAGCTTGGGGTTCTGCAGGGCGAACAGCACCGTGGCCACCTCGGGCACCATATTGCGCGCGCCAGGCTGGCCCGGGCGGCGCTGGTAGAGGTTTTGCATCAGGTTTTGCGCCGTGCCGGCCACCAGGCCGCCGGCCCGGTCTGGGCGCTCTTCCACATCCGCCAAAAAGATCGGGTTGGCGCTCCACATCTCGGCGAAGAATTCCCGGCCCCGGCGGGTCTCCCCCACCACGGATACATATCGCTCGTAGCCGGGGAGCGTGCCCTTGCCTTCCTTGAATTTCTTGAGCCTTGCCTCCAGGTCGGCCACGCGCAATTGGTCGAGCAGTTCGCGGCACCGGCGGGCCACTTCGGGGTCGGCGGCTGCCAGGCCCTTGTTGAGCGCGCCGAAGGCGTCCATCCCAAGGGTGGCGAGACCATCGTGCGCGGACTGCCGGACGCTGAACCGCTCATCCCCCAACTGGCGCACCAGTTCCTCAGCCCGGGCGGTATCGGCCGGGCCATCGGCGGATGGGGCCAGCAGCGCCAGCCAGATGCCCACCATGCCCCACCTCCCCGCTGACGACTGGTATGTTGGAAAGATCGTGAAACCAGACTGATATCTTCTCCTTTCAGTTTACACCCGGGCAACCGCCGCCTCAATCGGAGCTGACGGCCCAGATCATCATTCGAGGATTCTCGCATGCTCGACGCCACCTGGTGCTCCCGCCGCCGCAAGCGGCTGGTGGACGCCCTGAAACCCCCAGGAACACTCTGGTTCGACCAGGCGGATTCGCTGAGGTATCTGGCGGGCTTTCATGTCGATCCGTTCAGCCTGGGTTCTGGCTATGGCGGGGTGCTGGCGGTCCATCCCGATGGGACCGCTGAACTGTGGCACGATGACCGCCTGCCCGATTCCGCGGCAGATTGCCATGTGGACCAACGGCATGAGGTGCATTGGTACAACGGCCGCACCCCTCCGGTGGGCCTGCGCGCCCTGGCGGTGGTGAACGCCTTGCCCAAGGGCTTTTTGGGGCAGTTTTGCGACCATCCGGGCAGTCCCGGGGCCGACCGGGTGATCAGCGAATTGGCCCGCCTGCGCCGGGCGAAGGATCCCGATGAGATCGCCCTGATCGTCCGGTGCTGCCGGGCCGGCGAGGCGGGCCATGCCTGGGGCCGGGAAAATATCCATGCCGGCATGACCGAGACCCAGGTGTATGCCGGTGTGCAGCAAGCCTGCACGCTGGCCGCCGGCGAGGCGGTGATTGTCTATGGCGACTTCGCCGTGAGCCCGGGGCCCTCCCGGGGCGGCGGGCCGCCCACCGACCGGGTGTTGAAGCCGGGTGACCTGTTCATTCTGGATTTCTCGGTGGTGATTGGCGGCTACCGCAGCGACTTCACCGCTACCTGGTGCGTGGGTCATGCCAACCCGCACCAGACGCGGCTCTTCGAGACCGCCTGCCGGGCCATGACCGCCGCCGAGGCCCTGCTGGTGCCGGGGAACACCGCGCACGCGGTGCACCAGGCGATGAAGCAGGTGTTCTCGGATGCCGGGTTGGGCGACGCCTTTCCGCACCATGCCGGGCATGGTTTGGGTTTGGGCCACCCGGAAGGGCCGTTTTTTGTTCCCGGCAGCCAGGAGGTGCTGGTGGCCGGCGATCTGGTGACGCTGGAACCCGGTGCCTATGTGGAGGGGGTTGGAGGCCTGCGCATTGAGCGGAATTACCTGGTGGGGGCCGACCGGCTGCCTGCCGGAGCGGTGCCCGAAGTGGGGCTCCCGTCCGCTACAGGCCTACTAACCCTCACCCGGCATGCCCTGGGATTTGAAACAGGGCGGTAGTCCGGTCTGGAAACAGGCTGCACCCGGCAGGGTTTGGCGATTATGCTGAACGGACGGTCATCGGGCGGGTGATTTACCCCCCCCCTGACAGTTTTGTGGACCTAGCCATGCCTGGACGCGCCAATGACGACGCAGCCGGTGCCCGCTCCCTTCGGGGTTTGGGGGTATGGCTGGCATTATTGGTAGTGGCCCTGCAGGCTCCCAGTATCTCGATCCACCATTGCCATGACGGCGGGAGTGAGGACCACCACCACATCGTCTGGCAGAAGGCTGGCCAGCCCGCTCCAGAAAATACCGGGGACCTGGCTCCCTCGCATGGCCACCGGGTGGTTTGGGGTTGGGACCTGCACGACCCTTCGGGCCACGATTCTGATACCGAGCCGGGGGACGACTGTTGCCCCGCAGGGGTGATCCAGGCGGGCCAGGCCCCCGTAGAGGCGGTTCAGCCCCGCCATATGGCTTGCTTGCCCATCATTTCTGGGTGTGTTGTTGCCAGGAACTGGGCACCGCCGAAGGGCACCCTTCAACTCCGGGAAAACCCAAAACCCGTCTGCCCCCATTCCGGGCCCATGGTGTTGCGCGTCTGAGGCGTCCCTTCAGCCTCATTTGACCGTTTTTTCCATACGCTTCATCACCCGATCCATCTGAGTTAGGAGTTTTGCCATGGCGGATTTGCCGCAGGGGCAACCAGTGGTTGTCCGACCCGTTCAGCCCGCGCCCCGCAATCCGGCGGTCGCATGGCTTCTGGGGGGAGCCCTGTTGCTGGCCTCGGCTGCAGGTGTGGGTTTTGGCGCCTTGAAACTGATGCGGGGGGAGGGGAAGAAGGAGGCCGAACCTGAAAAGGCCGAGGCTGGAACAGGCGATGGCGCGGTGGTGGAACTGAAGCAGGTGGCCATGGAAAAAGCCGGGGTGAAGGCTGAGAAACTCCAGCGGGCACCGTTTGTGGAGCTGGTGCGGGTACCCGGTCGTCTGGCGCTGGACGAGACCCGGTTGGCCCATGTGAACCCGGTGGTGGACGGCATCATCCAGGAGGTGCCGGTGCGCCTGGGCCAGGAGGTGAAGGCGGGCGATGTGCTGGCCACTCTGGAATGCAGGGATCTGGCGCAAGCCAAATTGGAACTGGTGAAGGCGCGACTGGGCCTTCAGCAGGCCGAGGCCCAGGAGAAATGGAACCGGGAGGTGGGCACTAACACGCAGGCGCTGGTGGACAACCTGGAAAAAGGGGTGGCCATCGCCGAGATCGAGAAGATGTTCCGAGGCCGCAACCTGGGCGACCTGCGCCAGCAACTGGTAGGCAGCTACAGCCGCCGGCTGCAGGCGAAGGCGCAATTCGACGCGGTGAACCAGCCCGATGTGGTGGGCGCGGTCTCGCAATCGAACCTGATCAAGCTGCGGGCCGACAGCGAGGGGGCCGAGGCGGCCTTCCGCGCGCTGTGCGAGGAGATGAAGTTCCAGTCGGTGCAGCAGATCCGGGTGGGCGAGCAAAAGCTGCGCGAAGCGCAGACCGCCGAGGCGCTGGCCAAGACCCAACTGCTGATGATGGGTTTTAACCGGGAAGAGGTGGAGAAGATGAACCCGATCGCGGAGGGGGAGAAAGTCTCCCGCTACCCGCTGCGCTCCCCCATGGCCGGCACCATCATCGACCAGCACGCGGTGCTGCGCGAGCGGGTGGGCCTGCAGAACCAGATGTTCCAGATCGCCAACCTGAATACCTTGTGGCTGAAGGCGGATGTGCCGCAGCGCGACCTCCGCCTGGCCCAGGGGCTCGCCGGCGGCTACGTGCGCTTCAGCCCGGCCGAGGGTTCTGGGTCAGGGTCGGAGCACCAGGCCAGGGTCCTGTACACGGGCGATCTGGTGGATCCGACCACCCGCACCGTGAACCTGCTGGCCGAGGTGGATAACACGAAACGCGACTGGAAGCCGGGCATGTTTGTCGAGGTCTCGTTGGTGCGCGCCGAGCCTGGGGTGCTGCAGGTGCCCCTCGAGGCGGTGCAGCGGCAGGACACGCAGACCTTCGTCTTCGTCCGCGAGTCGGCCACCCGGTTCCGCCGGGCGGATGTGAAATTGGGCCGCCAGGCGGAGGGCAGGGTGGAGATCCTCCAGGGGCTGAAGGAGGGCCAAGAGGTGGTGGTGGCGGGTGGCTTCATCCTGAAGAGCGAACTGTTCAAGGAACAGCTCGCCGGGGACTGATAGGCCCGAACGCCCGTAGCCTTTCGCGGAGAACGAGACCGTGCAGACGAGACTGATCCTCTTGGCCCTTGAAAACCGTTTTTTGGTTCTGCTTTCCACCGGTTTGCTGGTGCTGGGCGGCATCTACGCCATGCTGGGCCTGCCGGTGGACGCGGTGCCGGATGTCACCAATGTGCAGGTGCAGGTGATGACCACCGCGCCGGCGCTGGCGCCGGAGGAGACGGAGCAGTTCATCACCTTCCCGGTGGAGTCCGCCATGAGCGGCATTCCACGGGTGGAGGAGATCCGTTCGGTCTCCCAGTTCGGGTTGTCGGTGGTAACCGTCGTCTTCGAGGAAGATACCGATATCTTCTGGGCCCGACAGCAGGTGATGGAGCGCCTGGCCCAGGCGAAGGAGGAAATTCCCGAGGGGATTCCAAGCCCCATGATGGGGCCCATCGCCACCGGCCTGGGCGAGATCTACCAATTCGAGGTGCGCAACAAGCCCGGGTTCAACCACCCGCTGGTGAAATTGCGCGAGACGCTGGACTGGCAGATCGCCTACCAGTTGCGGGGCGTGCCTGGCGTGATTGAGGTGAATGTCAACGGCGGCCTGGCCCGCACCTATCAGGTGGAGCCCGACCCTGGCCGGATGCTGGACTTCGGGCTGTCGCTGGGCAAGCTCGTCGAGGCCCTGCGAGCCAACAACGCCAACGAGGGGGGAGGGTACCTGATCCTGCGCTCGCAGGAGCAGCGCGTGGTGCGCGCGGAGGGCCTGATCGGCTCGGTGGACGACATCAACAACATCGTGGTGGAGACCCGTCAGGACGGCACGCCTGTCTACCTGCGCGAAGTGGCCAAGGTCACGCATGAGCCGTTGATCCGGCAGGGGGCCGTGACCCGCGACGGTAAGGGCGAGGCGGTGGCCGGCGTGGTGATGCTGCTGGCCGGGGCCAACGCCCGAACCGTGGTGGAGGCGGTGAAGGAGCGCGTAGGCGAGATCGAGAGAACCCTGCCCGAGGGCATGGAGCTCAACGCCTTTTACGACCGCACCGAGCTGGTGAAGAAGACCATCCACACGCTGACCAAGAACCTGATCGAGGGCGGTGTGCTGGTGATTTTGGTGCTGCTATTCCTGTTGGGCAGCTTCCGCGCCGGGGTGATCGTGGCGCTGGCTGTGCCGCTGTCGATGCTGGGGGCCTTCATCGGCATGAAGCTGGCGGGCCTTTCGGGCAACCTGATGAGCCTGGGGGCCATCGACTTCGGCCTGATCGTGGACGGTTCGGTGGTGTTGATCGAGAATGTGGTCCGCCGCGTGGGGGAATGGCGGCATCACCACCACAAGGACAAGGCACCGCTCGCGGTGGTGCGGGACGCCTGCTGCGAGATGGCCAGGCCCGTGATCTTCGGCGTGGGCATCATTTTGCTGG
>Ga0222712_10003229_pt1 | contig 17963 bp, 15 predicted proteins | sample C33_657DmetaG_FD_165043 | JGI IMG/M metagenome (GOLD analysis project Ga0222712, IMG submission 165043) | Estuarine water microbial communities from San Francisco Bay, California, United States - C33_657D | ecosystem: Environmental > Aquatic > Marine > Unclassified | place: USA: California...
TACGAAGTGACGCTCAAGGACTCCGGCGCCGTCGGCGAATTCGTGCGCGCGCTACAGGCCGCCAACGGCAACAACCGGGTCGTCCTGACCTGCGTCAGCGAGCAGGCCGTCGTCGAAGCGGAGTGAGCGGATCGTTCGCCGCAGGGCGAACTGTGGCAGGGGCACGATTCATCGTGCACTCCTTTGCGGAGGGCGCGGCGTAGCCACGCCCCTACCTTCGGCCGCCCTGCGGCTGCCGGAAAACAAGAAGGGCGCCGGATGGCGCCCCTCTGAATTTCCCCATGTCAACGTGTCACCTTGCCCACGTGCCCACTCACGAGCGGCTACGCCGCCTCGTGCTCACTCCCCGCCCTTGGAAGGCTTGCCGGTGGAGGAGAAGAACTCCTTCACGCGGGCGCGAAGATAGTCGCGGTTGAGCTTGGCGATGACGTCGAGCGTGATGCTCTTCGGGCAATGCGCCTGGCACTCGCCGTAGTTGGTGCAGTTGCCGAAACCGGCTTCGTCCATGGTCTTCACCATGGCAAGGGTGCGGCGGTCGCGCTCGGCCTGGCCCTGGGGGAGGATGTTGAGGTGGTTGATCTTGGCGCCGACGAAGAGCATCGCGGAGCCGTTCTTGCAGGAAGCGACGCAGGCGCCGCAACCGATGCATTCCGCGGCGTCCATGGCCTCGTCGGCGACGGGCTTGGGCACCGGGATATTGTTGGCTTCGGGGGCGGAGCCGGTGCGGACGGTGATGAAGCCGCCGGACTGGATCACCTTGTCGAAGCCGGAGCGGTCGACGGCGAGGTCCTTGAGCACCGGGAAGGCGCGGGCGCGCCACGGCTCGACGGTGATCGTCTCGCCGTCGCGGAAGTTGCGCATGTGCAGCTGGCAGGTCGTCACGCCCGGGAGGGGGCCGTGGGGCATGCCGTTGATCGTCATCGAGCACATGCCGCAGATGCCTTCGCGGCAGTCATGGTCGAAGGCGAAGGTGTCCTTGCCGGCCTTGATGAGCTGCTCGTTGAGCATGTCCATCATCTCGAGGAACGAGGCCGAGGTCGGCACCGCGGGGAGCGCGTGCTCCTCGAAGGCGCCGGGCTGGCCGCGGCGCTGGCGCCAGACGCGCAGCTTGAGCGCGAGGGTGGTTTCTTTTCCGTTGTCCTGGACCATGGTGATTACTTGTAAGAGCGGGTGGAGAGTTGGGTCTCCTCGTAGACGAGGGGTTCGGCGTGGCGGGCCGGGAGCTGACCGTCGCCGGTCCACTGCCAGACGGCGGCGTGGGCGTATTGCGCGTCGTCGCGCTTGGCTTCGCCGGCGTCCTGGTGCTCGGTGCGGAAGTGGCCGCCGCAGGACTCTTCGCGGGTGAGCGCGTCGAGGCACATCATGATGCCGAAATCGAGGAAATCGGCCACGCGGCCGGCGCGTTCGAGCTCAGGGGCGAGGGCGTCGCCGGTGCCGACGACCTTCACGTTCTTCCAGAAGTCCTCGCGGAGCGCCTGGAGGTCGCGGATCGCGCCTTCGAGGCCGGCTTTGTCGCGGGCCATGCCGCACTTCTCCCAGGTGATCTTGCCGAGGGCCTTGTGGTAGTAGCGGGGCGACTTCGTGCCGTTGATCGAGAGCAGCTTGGCGACGCGGTCGTTGACGTCCTTGACGACGGCCTTGAATTCCGGGGCGTCCTTGGACGGACGGCTGCCGGGCTTCTCGCCCGCGAGGTAGTCGGTCACCGTGTAAGGCAGGACGAAGTAGCCGTCGGCCAGGCCCTGCATGAGCGCGGAGGCGCCGAGGCGGTTGGCGCCGTGGTCGGAGAAGTTGGCTTCGCCGCCGACGAACAGGCCGGGGATGTTGGACTGCAGGTTGTAGTCCACCCAGAGGCCGCCCATCGTGTAGTGCACCGCCGGGAAGATGCGCATCGGCTGCTTGTACGCGTTCTCGCCGGTGATGTTCTCGTACATGTCGAACAGGTTGCCGTAGCGGGCGCGGATCTCGGCCTCGCCGAGGCGCTGGATGGCGGCGGAGAAATCGAGGTAGACGCCGAGGCGCTTGCCGTCGACCAGCTGGCCGACGCCGCGGCCTTCGTCGCAGACTTCCTTGGCGGCGCGGGAGGCGATGTCGCGCGGGGCGAGGTTGCCGTAGCTCGGGTACTTGCGTTCGAGGAAGTAGTCGCGCGCGTCTTCCGGGATCTCGGCGGCGGGCTTGGCGCAGTCGGCGGCGTTCTTGGGCACCCAGACGCGGCCGTCATTGCGGAGCGACTCGGACATCAGGGTGAGCTTGGACTGGTCTTCGCCGTGGACCGGGATGCAGGTCGGGTGGATCTGCGTGTAGCAGGGATTGGCGAAACCGGCGCCGCGGCGGTGGGCGCGAAAGGTCGCGGTGACGTTGCAGCCCTGCGCGTTGGTGGAAAGGTAGAAGACGTTGCCGTAGCCGCCGGTGCAGACCACCACGACGTCGGAAGCCCAGGACTCGATCGCGCCGGTGACAAGGTCGCGGGTGACGATGCCCTTGGCCTTGCCGTCGACGAGGACGAGGTCGAGCATCTCGTGGCGGGTGTACATCTTCACCGTGCCGAGGCCGATCTGGCGGGAGAGCGCGGAGTAGGCGCCGATGAGCAGCTGCTGGCCGGTCTGGCCGCGGGCGTAGAAGGTGCGCGAGACCTGGGCGCCGCCGAAGGAGCGGTTGGCGAGGAGACCGCCGTATTCACGGGCGAAAGGCACGCCCTGCGCGACGCACTGGTCGATGATGTTCACCGAGACCTGGGCGAGGCGGTAGACGTTGGCTTCGCGGGCGCGGTAGTCGCCGCCCTTGATGGTGTCCTGGAAGAGGCGGCGGACGCTGTCGCCGTCGTTCTGGTAGTTCTTCGCGGCGTTGATGCCGCCCTGCGCGGCGATCGAGTGGGCGCGGCGCGGGCTGTCCTGGTAGCAGAAGCAGGAGACCTCGTAGCCCATCTCGGCGAAGGAGGCGGCGGCGGCGGAGCCGGCGAGGCCGGAGCCGACCACGATGACGTGGTACTTGCGGCGGTTGGCCGGGTTCACCAGGCGGAGCTTCGCCTTATGATTGTTCCACTTGTCGGCCAGCGGGCCGGCGGGGATCTTGGAGTCGAGTTTCATGGGTCGGGGGCGCTGGAGGTGACGGTTACTTCAGGCAGCCGGTGAGCACGGCGAGAGGGATGGAGATGAAGCCGAGGGCCACGATCCAGGCGTAAGCCAGGGCGAGGACGTCGAGCCGGCCGCGCCAGCGTTCGTTGCGCAGGCCGAGGGTCTGGAAGACGCTGCTGACGCCGTGGCTGAGGTGCAGGCAGAGCAGCAGCATGCTGATGATGTAGAAGACGGCGACCGGCTTGCAGGAGAAGCCCGCCACCACCATCTTGTAGACGTCGTCCCCGTAAGCGACGTCGCCCAGGGCGACCGCCTTCAAGGTGAAGTGGAGGAGGTGGAAGACCACGAAGCCCAGGATCACCACGCCCGAGTAGGGCATCGTGCGGGAAGCGAAGGTCGCACGCCGGGTGGCTTCGGCGGCGGGGCCGCCGGCGCGGGCGGCGCGGTTCTCAAGGGTGAGCTGGATGCCCACCCAGATATGGGCGAAAACGCTGATAATGAGCACCGAACGGGCGGTCCAGAGCAGGGCCACGTTCTCGTGCAACCACTTCGCGTAGCCGTTGATCGCCGCCGGGCTCTTGAACATCAGCAGGTTGCCCGTCATGTGGCCGAGCACGAAGCCGGCGAGGACGAGGCCGGTGAGGGCCATCACGACCTTCTTCCCGATGGAAGAGGGACGACAGCTAGAACAACAGGAGCTTGCGGACATGGCGGAGCGGGACGGGATGCAAAAAGCATCAAATAGGCAGTTTCCGTTGTTCCCACCCCGGACGCAGGGAAAAGGGGAGGTATTAGCGAGACACCCCCCGATTGTGAAAAACCCTCATAAGGGGTCGAATGACCACCCGCCCCGGGACGCCCTTGGACCCGGGCCAGCCCCTTGGACCGACCGGAAAAACCGCTTGCCATGGTTTTTTTCGGCCATGCAATTCGAAAGTCCAGACCGGCTTCCGTCACAGGACCTGCCGGTCTTATCTTTTTTACCCGCTCCCCAGCCCTCCCGACCACCTTTCCATGAAGTATATTTTCGTCACCGGCGGCGTCATCTCCTCCCTGGGCAAAGGCCTCACCGCCGCCGCCCTGGGAGCCCTGCTCGAATGCCGGGGACTCAAGGTGCGCATCCAGAAGTTCGACCCGTACCTCAACGTCGATCCGGGCACCATGAGCCCCTACCAGCACGGCGAGGTCTACGTCCTCAACGACGGCGCCGAGACCGACCTCGACCTCGGCCACTACGAACGCTTCACCTCCGGCGAGCTCTCCCGCCTCAACAGCCTCAGCTCCGGCCAGGTCTACGAGACCGTCATCCAGAAGGAACGCCGCGGCGACTACCTCGGCAAGACCGTCCAGGTCATCCCGCACGTCACCAACGAGATCAAGGACCGCATCCTCAAGGGCGGCGAAGGCGTCGACGTGCTCATCACCGAGATCGGCGGCACGACCGGCGACATCGAAGGCCTGCCCTTCCTCGAGGCGCTCCGCCAGTTCCAGCATGACGCCGGCCGCGAGAACGTGGCCTTCCTGCACTGCACGCTGGTGCCCTTCATCAAGGCCGCCGGCGAGCTGAAGACGAAGCCCTCGCAGCAGTCCGTCGCCAAGCTCCGCGAGATCGGCATCCAGCCCGACCTGCTCGTCTGCCGCACCGACCGCCCGATCGGCGAAGACAACCGCCAGAAGCTCTCCCTCTACTGCAACGTCGGCCTGGACTGCGTGTTCGAATGCCGCGACGTCGAGCATTCCATCTACGAACTGCCGATGCAGCTCGCCGAACAGCGCATGGACGAAGTCGTCGTCAAGCGCCTCGGCCTGCAGTGCCGGCCGATCGACATCTCCCCGTGGCGCGAGATCGTGCGGCGTCTCCTCGAGCCGAAGCACCGCGTGCGCGTGGGCGTCGTCGGCAAGTACATCGAACTCCAGGACGCCTATAAGTCCGTCTACGAATCCATCACCCACGGCGGGATCGCCAACGAGACCGCCGTCGAAGTCGTGCGCATCGACGCCGAGGACCTCGAGACCAAGGGCACCGCTTCCCTCGAAGGCCTGGACGGCATCCTCGTCCCCGGCGGCTTCGGCAACCGCGGCATCGAAGGCAAGATCATCGCCGCCAAGTTCGCCCGCGAGCGCAAGGTCCCCTACTACGGCCTCTGCCTCGGCATGCAGATCACGGTGATCGAATTCGCCCGGAACGTGCTCGGCCTCAAGGACGCCCATTCGACCGAGTTCGCGCCGGAGACCAAGAACCCGGTGATCCACCTGATGGAATCCCAGAAGAGCGTGGTGACCAAGGGCGGCACGATGCGCCTAGGCTCCTACGACTGCGCCCTGACCCCGGGCAGCCGCTCCCGGGCCGCCTACGGCACGGACAACATCAAGGAACGCCACCGCCACCGCTTCGAATACAACGACGCCTACCGGGCGAAGCTCGAGGCCGCCGGCCTGATCGTCGGGGGCACCAACCCCCAGAGCGGCCTGGTCGAGATCGTCGAGGTCAAGGACCACCCCTGGATGGTCGGGGTCCAGTACCACCCGGAATTCAAGTCCCGCCCGGACCGCGCCCACCCCCTCTTCGCCGCTTTTGTGAAGGCGGCGGTTGAGAAGTCCCGGTTGTCCTGCTAAATCGGAGACAAGTCCGGTCCGACCGGACGCTGACAAGTGGGCGGAGATCCGCCGAACGCGCCACCCCGCGCGCCCCTTCCCCACCCCTATGTCCACCACCATCAACGCCGCCGGCACCTGGGTGCCGCGCCTCCGCGAACAGGTCGCCCGGGTCGTCGTCGGCCAGCAATACCTCGTCGATCGCCTGCTGATCGGCCTCCTCGCCAACGGCCACGTCCTCCTCGAAGGCGTGCCCGGCCTCGCGAAGACGCTCTCGGTGCGCACGCTCGCCCAGACCGTCCACGCCGACTTCTCGCGCATCCAGTTCACGCCCGACCTCCTGCCGGCCGACATCGTGGGCACGCTCATCTACGACCCGAAGACCGGCGAGTACGCCGTGAAGCGCGGCCCGATCTTCGCGAACTTCGTCCTCGCGGACGAGATCAACCGCGCGCCCGCCAAGGTGCAGTCCGCGCTCCTCGAAGCGATGCAGGAACGCCAGGTGACGCTCGGCGGCGAGACGCACAAGCTCCCCGCGCCCTTCCTCGTCCTCGCGACGCAGAACCCGATCGACCAGGAAGGCACCTACCCGCTGCCCGAAGCCCAGGTCGACCGCTTCATGCTGAAGCTCAACATCGGCTACCCGACCCGCGAGGAGGAACGCAAGATCCTCGACGCGATGGCGACGACCTCGCCGAAGCTCGACGTCGAAGCCGTGATCACGCAGCAGGAGATCCTCGAGGCCCGCAAGGCCGTCGACGCGATCCACGTGGCCGAACCGATCCGCGACTACGTCGTCTCGCTCGTCCTCGCCACCCGCGGCCAGCACCCGGGCGGCCCCGACCTTGCGAAGTTCCTCCAGTTCGGCGCCTCGCCGCGCGCGACCATCAACCTCACCCTCGCCGCCAAGGCCTGGGCCTTCCTGCAGGGCCGCGACCACGTGACCCCGCAGGACGTGAAGGACATCGCGCCTGACGTCCTCCGCCACCGCCTGATCCTCACCTACGAAGCCGACGCCGAAGGGGTCGACGCCGACGCCATCGTGCGCCGCGTCCTCGACGCCGTCAGCGTCCCCTAAGCCCGTCCGGCGACCGTGGCCACGCCCGTCCCGACCCACCCGCAGGAGACCCTCCGCCGCGCGCAGCGCGTCGAGATCGTCGCCCTGCGTCAGGTCAACGACGCGATGGTCGGCGCCTACCTCTCGCGCTTCAAGGGCCGCGGCACCGACTTCGAGGAGCTGCGCGAATACGTCCCCGGCGACGACGTGCGCGCCATGGACTGGAACGTGACCGCGCGCACGGGCAAGCCGTTCGTCCGCCTGCACCGCGAAGAGCGCGAGCTCACGCTGGTGCTCGCCGTCGACGTCTCGGGCTCGGCGGGCTTCGGCTCCGGCGAACAGACCCTGCGCGAACGCGCGGCCGACGTCGCCGCCTGCCTCGCGGTCTCCGCGCTCAAGGCCGGCGACAAGGTCGGGCTCCTCCTCTTCACCGACCGCGAGGAGCTCTGGGTCGCGCCGCGCAAGGGACGCCGCCACGTGCTGCGCATCATCCGCGAGGTCCTCGAATTCCGCCCGGCCTCGCGGCGCACCGCGTTCGTCCAGCCGATGCGTCGCCTCGGCCGCGCGCTGCGCCGTCGTTCGATGGTCTTCGTGGTCTCCGACTTCCTCGCCGGCCCCGAAGGCGGCGACGCGATGGCCGCCGCGCTCGCCGAACTGAACTCCCGCCACGACACCGCGTGCGTGCAGCTCGTCGACGAGCGCGAACGCGTCCTGCCCGACGTCGGCGTGGTCGCCCTCGAGGACGCCGAGACCGGCGAGATCCGCGAAGTCGACACGAGTTCGTTCGCCGTGCGCCAGGCTTTCGCGGCCCAAGCCGAAGCCCGCCTGACCGAGACCGCCGCCCTCCTCGGCCGCGCCGGCACCGATGTCGCCCGCCTCGACCCCGGCGCCGCCGTGGCCCCGACCCTCTCCCGTTTCTTCGAACGCCGCCGGCGCCGCCGCTGATGCCTCCCGCCGAAGACATCCCGTTCACGCTGCTCGGCCCCAAGGCCGAGGTGCCGCCCGGCTTCTGGTCTTCCTACTGGGGAGTCGCCGTGCTCGGCGTCGCGTTCGTCGCCGTCCTCGCGCTCGTCGCGGTCCGCGTCTTCCGGCGCGCCCCGGCCCCGCGGCCGCCCCACGCGCAGCTCGAGACCGAACTCCTCGCCGCCGAGTCGCTGCCGGCCGCCGAAGCGGTGGTCCGTGTCACGCAGGCTTTCCGTGGCTACCTTTTCGCCGTCGATGCGCGCGCCTTGCCTTCGCTCGCCACCGAAGAACTGCTGACGGTGACGGGCGTCATCCCGGTCTTCCTGCCCGCGCGCCAGCCGCTGGCCGCCGCGCTGCGCAGCGCCGACGCCGCGAAGTTCGCCGGCGCCGGACTGGAGACCTCGTTGCTGATCGCCGGCGTCCGCGAAGCCGCCCGCCGCGTCGAAGACGCCCGCCGGACTTTCGCCCGGCCCACGCCGCCGCCGATCGTGCCCCCGCGCGCGACGACTGGCGCGGCGACTTCCGCGGCGTTGGCCCCGCCTGCGCCGCTCCCGAACCCTCCGCCCCTCCCTGTCCCGCCGCCGCTCCCTCGGCGTGACCACGCCTGATGGAAATCTTCGGCTACGATTTCCAATACCCCTGGGCGCTGCTCCTGCTCGCGCTCGTGCCGGTCTACGCCTGGTTGCGCGGACGCATCGGGCGGGCGGCCGCGATCCTCTACCCTGACACCACGCTGCTCGGCGCCGTCGGCCGACCCGTCCGCGAACGCGCCGGCCGCCTGCGCCTCTTCCTCCGCCTGCTGACGGCGATCCTGCTCGTGATCGCCATCGCCGGCCCGCGCACCGCGAACAAGGAGATCGAACGCGAAGCGGAAGGCGTGGACATCATGCTCGTCGTGGACCTCTCGTGGTCGATGATGGCCTTGGACATGAGCACGGCGCGCGCCGAAGTGACGCGCTGGCAGGCCAGTCAGAACGTGATCTACGACTTCCTCGCGAAGCGGCCTGACGACCGCATCGGCGCCGTGGTCTTCTCGGGCAAGCCGTACCTGCTGAGCCCGCTCACGATCAACAAGATCTGGGTCGAGAAAGGCATCGACCGCATGCACATCGGCAGCATCCAGGAGACCGGCACCGCGATCGGCGAAGGCCTCGCGATGGCCGTCGACCGGATGAAGAACATCAAGGGCCGCCGCTCGAAGGTCATCATCCTGCTGACGGACGGCGACGATAACATGAGCAAGGCGATCCTGCCCGTGCCCGCCGCCGAGCTCGCCGCCGCCCTCGGCATCCGCCTCTATTGCATCGGCCTCGGCAAGGACGAGCCGACCGTCCTGCCGCGCTTCGACACGCGCACGGGCCAGCTCTACCGCGACGCCCTCGGCCGGACGATCCCGATGCAGACCATCAACCCGGCGAACTACGTGATGCTCGCCAAGATGGCCAAGATCGCCGACGGCCGCTTCTACCGCGCGCTCGACCAGGCCCAGCTCGGACGCGTCTACGAGGAGATCGACCGCCTCGAACGCACCGAAGTGCGCCTCCGCGAATCCGTCGTCTACGAAAGCCACCGCCTCATCTGGGTCGGACTCGCCGCCCTCCTCCTCCTCGCCGAGATCGGCTGGGCCGTCCTGCGGCCCCGCGCGCCCTGAGCCATGGACACCACCGACCCGCATTTCGAGGATCCGCGCCTGCTGGCGGTCGCCGCCGCCGCGGGACTGCTCCTCTTCGTCGCGTTGCGCTGGACGGAACACCGCCGCCGCAAGGGACTCACCGGCTTCGCCTCCGCGACGCTGCTCGGCCGGCTGGTCTCCGGTTTCTCCGCCGCGCGCCGGCTCACCAAGGACGCCGTCGTCGCCACCGCCTTCGCCCTGCTCGTGGCCTGCTTCGCCGGCCCGCGCTGGGGCGTCGAGGAGTCCAAGCAGAAAGGCGCGACCGAAGACGTGGTCTTCGCCCTCGACGTCTCGAAGTCGATGCTGGTCGCCGACATGAGCCCGACGCGGCTCGCCCGCGCCAAGGTCGCCATCGCCAACTTCGTCCGCCGCAAGGGCACCGGCAACGTCGGCCTGATCGCCTTCGCCGGCCAGGCCTTCCTGCAATGCCCGCTCACGCGCGACTACGACGCCTTCTACCGCACGCTCGAGGAGACCGACACGACCAGCATCCAGGTGAGCGGCACCGACCTCGGCCGCGCGGTCGAAGAAGCCGAGCTGGCCTTCTACTCGAACCGTAACCGCAAGCTGCTCATCCTGCTCACCGACGGCGAAGACCTCGAGTCCGGCGGCGTCGAGATGGCGAAGAAGCTCAAGCGCAAGGGACTCGTCGTCCACGCCGTGGGCGTCGGCACGCCGTCGGGCGGCCCGATCCGCATCATCGGCGAGACGGGCTCGATCGAGACGCTCAAGGACGCGGCCGGCGAAGAGGTGCTCAGCCGCCTCGACGAGAAGACCCTCGGCGAGGTCGCCGAAGCGACGGGCGGACGATTCGTCCGGCTCGGCCAGGCCGGCGAAGGCATGGAAGCCCTCCGCCTCGCCATCCAGGCGGGCACCGACGAACGCGGGGCCGGGAGCCAAGGCGTCCCCCGTGAAGAATGGTTCCTGGGGCTCGCCCTCCTCCTGCTGGTCGCCGAATCCCTCCTTTCCACCCGCCGCCGCCTGACCACGCCATGAGAAACCTCCTCGCCCTCCTGTTGCTCTCGGCCGCCGCGGCCGCCGCCGAAAAAGTCGCCGACCCGCTCGCCGGGCTCGATGCGCGCGAACTCCACAACCGCGGCACGCAGCGCCTCGCCGAGGGGGACCTGGCCGGCGCCGAGGAAGCCCTGCGCGCCTCGCTCGGCCGCGACGACGACGCCCTCCGCCCGCCGGCCCTGCACAACCTCGGCCACGTCCGTTTCGGCAAGGGCAAGGAAGGCCTCGGCGGCCGCACGGCCGGCGACGTCACCGAACTTTCCATCGCGCGCTCCTACCTCGAGGCGGCCGACGCCGACATCTCGGACATGAAGGATCAGATCGAGCTGCTCGACAAGGCGAAGGCCGAAGGCCGCGAGCCGGACTACGTGCCCGCGACGGCCGCGCTCGGCGGCGGCATCAACACCTACCGCACCATCAAGAAGCTCATCCCGAAGGAAGAGGCGATGGTCACCAAACGCTCCGGCGTGATCGCCCTCTGGACGCGTTCGGTGGGCGACTTCCGCGGCGCGCACGAACTCGACGCCGCCGACGCCCAAGGCAAGGCCAACGCCGAGGCCGTCGAAGAACTCCTGCGCGCCCTGCGCCGCGAGACCGCCGCGCTCGACGAGACCATCGAGGCCCAGCGCAAGAAGCTCGCAGAGCTGCGCGACGTCATCCGCGAGCTGGTGAAGCGCATCCCCGACGACAAGCTGCCGCCCGAAGCGGAAAGCGGCGACGAGGATGAGGAAGAGGATTTCCTCCCGCCCGAACGCCGCAAGCCGAAGCCCCGCTCCGGCAGCGACAAGAAGGGCGAAGAAGGCAAGGAAGAGAAGATGACCGAACAGGAGGCCCGCGGCTCGCTCGAAGGCCTGAAGAACGAATTCGGCCGCAAGATGCCCGCCGGCCAGCAGGACGGCCAGGGCGGCAGCGGCGGCAAGCCGAAGGAAAAGAAAGGCAAGGACTACTGAGATGCGCCGCTTCCTCTCCGTCTGCGTCGTGCTTTGCCTCGGGCTCCTCGCCCGCGCGGAGGACCGCGTCCACTGGGAGATCACCCCGCGCGTGACCGCGCCGGGCCAGCCGTTCCGCCTCCAGATCATGGTCGAGTCCGACGTCGTGCTCGGCGGCGCCCAGTTCATCAGCCGCGAGATCAAGCCGCCGCGCGGCATGGCCCTGCGCCTGTCCGGCCAGATCATCCGGCCCGACTCCAACGAGGCCACCTTCAACTTCTCGGGCGTCGCCCCCGAACCGCTCGGCGAACACGTCATCCCTTCGTTCAACCTGCGCTTCGCCCGCAAGGTCGTGGTCGTGCCGGAGATCCGCCTGCTGGTCAGCGACCAGGTCGCCTTCCGCCGCGAAGCCCAGGCCCGGGCCGAACTCGTCCTGCCCGACCGTACCTTCTACGTGGGCGAACTCGTCCGCGGCGCCATCCGCATGCGCGGCGGCGAGGACGAGGCGGTCGTGGCGAGCTACGGGCTCGAGTCGCTCGCCGAAGGTTTCTCGATGGTCGTCACCGCCGAACGCCAGCCGCTGCCTGACGGGCTCGGCCAAGGCCTGCAGACGACGTTCGACCTGACGCCGATCCGCGAAGGCGCGGGCGAATTCTCCCTCAACGGCATCATGCTGGTGCAGAACGGCGAAGCCGGCGTGTTCAACCAAGGCGGACGCGACCGCCCCTTCGCCTTCCGTCGTCGCCTCACGGTCGCGCACGTGCCGGAACGCGGCCGCCCGCCGGAGTGGAGCGGCGCCATCGGCCGCTTCGTCGCCGAAGGCCTGCAGGTCTCGAAGGATACGCCCGAGGTCGGCGAACCCATCCGCCTGCGCGCCATCCTGACCGGCGACGGCAACCTCGACCGCATCCTGCCGCCGGAACTCAAAGGCGACGAGACCTGGGACGTCCTCCCGGCCACCGAGCGCCGCCGCCACGCCGAAGACCAGCGCATGTTCGTCTACACGCTCGTGCCGCGCCTGCCCGGCAAGCTGCGCACGCCGGCCGTCCGCCTCGCCGCCTTCGACCCCGCGACCAAGACCTTCAGCCGCCTGGAGTTCACCCCGCTCGAGATCACCGTGACCGGCAACGCGCCGGCGCAGGTCGACCTCGTGACGGCCGATCCGGCCGCGCCCGTCGCCGCCCAGCCGAAGCCGGCGACCGGCCTCGCGACGCCCGAGCCGAACCGCTCCTCGCCCTTCTTCCGCGGCTCGCCCGCCGGTTCGCTCGCCGACGCCGACGGTTTCTGGTCCGCGAACGCGACCGCCCTCGGTCTGGTCGTGGCCGCGACGACCGTGACCGGAATCCTCGGCTACCTCGCCGCGCATCCGGAGATCCGCCGGCGCCGGCGCGCCCGCGCCCTCATGCGCGCCGCGATCACGGAAGCCGAAGCCTGCCGCCGCCGAGGTGACGCGCGGGGCTTAGCCGTCGCCATCGTGCGCGGCCTGCAGGCCGGCGTAGCCGCCCAGCTCGATGCCGAAGAACAGGCGATGACCCAGAGCGACGTCGAACGCGTCCTGCCCGGCGCCGACCGCGCCCGCCTCGACGGACTTTTCCTCCGCGCCCACGCCGACCGCTTCGCGCCGGCCGCGCCCCTCGCCGCCGCGGGGGACGCGGAAGCCGACCTCGCGCTCCTGCGCCGCCTGCTCGCCACGCGATGAAGACCTTCGCCCTGCTCCTCCTCTGCTGGCTCGCGCCGCTGGCCGCGGCCGAGGCGCCCAGCGCCGCCGAGCAGGCTTACGCCCGGGGCGATTATGCGGGCGCGGTCGAACTCTGGAGCGCGGAAGTCCGCGCCGAAGGCGTGTCCGCCGCCCGGCTGGCGTCGCTCGGCAACGCCGAATGGCGGCTCGGCCGGAAAGGCCGCGCGATGATCTGCTGGGAGCGCGCGCTCCTGATCGACCCCCGCGACCCGGTCGCGCTCGCCGGCCTCAGGCACGGACTGGACGTCGGCGGCGTCGAACGCCCGAAACCGACGGCCGTCGAAGAATACGCCGCGTTCCTGACCGCCGATCTCTGGCTGCTGCTGGCCGTCGTGTCTTTCTGGACCACGGTCCTCTGCGTCGCCGTACCGCGCCTGCGCGGACGCCCTGCGAGCGAGGCCAACCAGTGGACCCGCGTGGGCGCGCTCACCGTCCTCGCCCTCTGCGTGCCCGGACTCTGGGGCGGCCGCTCGCTCGGCGCCCGCGCCGTGGTCCGTCGCCCCGAAGTCTCCCTCCGCCTGACGCCGACGCAGTTCGGCGAACCGCTCCGCGGCGTGGCCGAAGGCGATGTCGTACGGACCGAACGCCCGCTCAACGGGCACATGCGTGTCCGCACCGCCGACGGCAAGACCGGCTGGGTGCGCGCCGGTGAGATCGAAGCCGTCCGCGGTCCGGGACTGCCCGCCGACCTGGACCAGAAGGCGGCCCCCTGAGCCTTTCGCCTTGGAGAGAAGGGCGGGGTCGGCTTGGATGCTGACGTGCGCCTCCTCGACCGCCACGTCCTGACCGAAACCGCCGTCGCCGGCGGGGGCGCCACGGCCGCGTTCGTGTTCGTGCTGGTCGCCGGTAACATCCTGAACCAGGTCTCCGGCGCCGTCGCCTCGGGCCGCGTGAGCGGCTGGGAGGGCCTCGAGCTCATCGCCCTCCTCATCCCGGGCGTGCTGCCTTACGCGCTGCCGCTCGGACTACTGACCGGCGTGCTGCTAGCCTTCGGCCGCATGGGCTCGCAACAGGAGATCACCGCGATGAAGGCCGGCGGACTCAGCCTCAGCCGAATCGCGAGGCCGGCCCTGCTCCTCGCCACCGCCTTCGCCCTGCTCTCCGCCTGGCTGAACCTCGAAGTAGCGCCCGCCGCCAACACCGAATACCGCCGCCTGCTCGTGGGTTCCGCCAAGGATAACCCCGCCTCGGTCATCGTGCCCGGCCAGCTGAACCGCCAGTTCCCCGGCATGGTCATCCGCGCCAGCGCGCGCGACGGCGAAGTCCTCCGCGACTTCTGGCTCTGGCGGGTCGACGACCGCGGCCGGCTCGTCCAATCGGTCCATGCCCGCGAAGCGCGGCTGGCGCGCGCGGTTTCCAAGGCCGGCGAAGGCGTCCTGCGGATCACGCTCACCGACGCGCGCCTCGATTCCCGCCCCGCCGGCGATCAGGCCTTCCTGCAGCCTTCTTCGTTCGCCACCGCGACCACTTCGACCCTCGAGTTCCCCGCCGCCGGCGTCTTCAAGGACGGCGACAACTTCCAGCGTAAGCTGCGCTGGCTGACGACGCAGGAACTCCTGGACGCGATCGACAAAGGCTGGGAAGTGCCGGCCGGCGCCGACGCCGCGGCCCTCGAGCGCGGACGCATGGTCGTGAAGACCCAGCTGATGGCGCACCTCGCGAGCGCCTTCTCGGTCTTCACGCTCGCGTTCCTCGCCGTGCCCCTCGCCGTCCGCGTCGGCCGGTCCGAGACCTTCGTCAACGCCGCCCTCGCCCTCGCGATCGCGCTGAGCTATTATCTGCTGAGTTCCATGGCGAGCTACGTGAAGGATCCGGCGCTGCGGCCCGACCTGCTCGTCTGGCTGCCGAACCTGACGGTCCTCGCGCTGGGCTGGTTCCTGCTGCGACGCGCCTCGCGCCACTGAGACCGGTCACTTCTCGCGCTGGTACCAGGCGAAGAAGGCGTAGCCCATGCAGAGCAGGGCGAAGATCTCGTTGAAGCCCTTCATCACGACCGCGCCGAGGATCATGTCGGCGGCGGCGGAGAGTTCGCTCACGCGCGGCGCCAGCCGGTAAGTCTCGTAGATCGGGTGGTCGCCGAAGATGAGCACCGCCCAGAGCGGCAGGTCGGCGATCATCAGCCCGAACGAATAGAAGATCGCCATCCCGTAACCGATGCGGGGCAGCCGCTGCGAGAGCGAGAAGAGCGGCCACACCATCAGGATGGCCGGGAGGAACATCGACCAGTGCTCGAGCACGTGGAGCGGCCGGCTGCGCAGGGCGGCCTCGTAGAGCTCCGGGAAGTGCCACATCGAGAAGCACAGCGTGAAGATCAGCCCGCCGGCGACCGGGTGGGTCAGGAAGGCCAGCACGCGCGTGAGCCGGGGCCGGTCTTTCAGGAAACCGTCGACGAGCTCGGGCGGCAGGCCCGTGACGATGAGCGGCGCGGAAACGTAGATGAGCAGCATATGCTGCAGCATGTGGGCCCAGAACAGGAAACTCTCCCCCAGCTGGTCCAGCGGCGAACCGACCGCGACGTAGCCGACGAGCACGCCGAGGTGGAAACGCACGGCATGCCCGACGGGATATTCCGCCCGGCCCGGCATCCAGCGCGCGCGGTACGGCCCGCAGGCCAGGGCGTGCGCCCAGGACGCGCCGACGACCAGGAGCAGCAGGAGCGGCTCCGTGTGCCAGTGCAGGGGGATGTTCATCTCCGTTGATATGAAGCACAGGCGGGCGGACCCGCAAGCGTGGGGCACGAAAAAGGCCTCCGTTCGCACGGAGGCCTTCGTCGGTCGGTGGTCGTCCGGCTCAGCTGAACCAGCGCGTGTCGATGCGTTCGGCGCTGAACAGGCAGAGCAGCGCGGCGTAGGTCGCGAAGGCGAGCACCAGGCCGGCGAGGAAGCACCAGAAGAGCAGGCGCTTGTCGTAGATCAGGTGCATGAACCACAGGATGACCGCGAAGAACTTGCCGGCGGACATCAGGGTCAGGATCGTGAAGATGACGGCGGTCGGCAGCGGCAGGTAGATCAGGACGATCTCAGCGCCGGTGACGACGGCCAGCCAGAGGGCCAGCACGATGAAGTGGTGGTAGCGACGGACTTCCTCGGCGAGGAAGGCCTTGCTCGGAGCGGCTTCGTGGGAAGAGGACATGGGCGTTAAGGCGGATTATTTGACGACGGCGGGCAGGCCCGAACCCCAGATGCCGTAGGGCCCGAGGTATTCGACGAGGTAGACGGCCGTGAAGATGATGATCCACACGATGTCGACGAAGTGCCAGTAAAGGCCCGCGACTTCGACGTCGAGGGCGCCCATGTGACCGCCGAGCTTGCCGGTGAAGCTGTAGAAGTAGAGCAGGATGAGCCAGAGGACGCCGATGGCGACGTGCGTTCCGTGCGTGCCGGTGAGCACGTAGAACGTCGAGCCGAGGACGCTGTTCTGGATGGTCAGGCCCTTGTGGTAGAAGTGCGTGAACTCGAAGACCTGGCAGCCCAGGAAGATCAGGCCGAAGATGATCACGCCGAGGACGTTGCGGCGGAAGGACTTCAGCTGGCCCTTGTGCATCGCGGAGACGGCGAGCGCCATCAGGAACGAGGACATCAGGAGGATGAAGGTCGAGAAAGACGTCAGCTCGATGGAGAACAGGTCCTGGATGAAACGCTGGTGACCTTCCGCGTCGGTGAAGCCGGCGGGGAAGAGCTTGCGGTACAGCAGGTGGGTGGAGATCAGCGTGCCGAAGAACATGCAGTCCGAAGCCAGGAAGAGCCACATGATGAGCTTCTTGTGGTCGATCCCGGTGGAGGTAGGCGCTTCGTGCGCGGCGGCGTGGTCAGACATGGAGGTCAGAGTTTAAGGTGAGGAGGAAGATCGGCTCAGTGGGCGACGGTCTCGGCCGGAGCCGGGGCGCCGGACGGGGCCGGGGTCTTGAGCATGTAACCGCCCGGACCTTCGAGGGCCCAGAGCCAGATGCCGAGGAAGAGGACGCCGAGGCCGGAGATGACGAGCCAGCCCGCGTGCGGGATGCCCATCGCCATCATCGGCATGCCGAAGCCGATGAACAGGAAACCTGCGGAGGCCAGCATCGGCATCCAGGACTGGCTCGGCATGTGGACGCCGGCTTCGCCGCCGTCATTCTCGAGACCGATCTTCTTGGCGCCATGCTTGTGCTCGAAGAAGGCGTCGCGGGTGGCGACGACCGGAGCCTGGGCGAAGTTATACTCCGGCACCGGGGAAGGCAGGGACCACTCGAGGGTGCGACCGTCCCACGGATCGTTGCCGCACTTCTTGCCGCGGAACGCGGTCCAGACGAGGTTGCCGAAGACGATCACCACGCCGATGCCGAGGACGTAGGCGCCGATGGTGGCGACGAAGTTCCAGGTCTCCCAGCCGTTGCCGGCGTGGTAGGTGTGCGTGCGACGCGGCTGACCGGCGAGGCCGAGGTAGTGCATCGGACCGAAGGCGAGGTTGAAGCCGAGGATGACGAGCGCGGAGCCGAGGTAGGCGACCGGGGCGTTGGGCATGCGTCCGAAGATCTTCGGGAACCAGAAGTAGAGGCCGGCCATCAGGCCGAGGAGCACGCCGCCGAGGAGCACGTAGTGGAAGTGCGCGATGACGAAGTAGCTGTCCTGCTGCTGGGAATCGGCGGGGGCCGAGGAGTGCATGACGCCGGAGAAGCCGCCGCACATGAACATCCAGATGAAACCGAGGGCGAGGACCATGGGCGGGGTGAAGCGGATGCGGCCGCCCCAGATCGTGCCCAGCCAGTTGAAGATCTTCACGCCCGTCGGGACGGCGATGGCCATCGTGAGGAGCGAGAACGCGGCGGTCGGCACGGGGCCGAGGCCGGTGGTGAACATGTGGTGGCTCCAGACGGCGAAGCCGAGGAAGCCGATGACGGCGCCGGAGAAGACGATGATCGGGTAGCCGAAGAGCGACTTGCCGGTGA
>Ga0222712_10003231_pt1 | contig 17962 bp, 15 predicted proteins | sample C33_657DmetaG_FD_165043 | JGI IMG/M metagenome (GOLD analysis project Ga0222712, IMG submission 165043) | Estuarine water microbial communities from San Francisco Bay, California, United States - C33_657D | ecosystem: Environmental > Aquatic > Marine > Unclassified | place: USA: California...
AGTTCCTCTGGCAGGAAGGCCACACGGTCCACGCGACCGAAGCCGAGGCCGTCGAGGAGACCAACAAGATGCTCGAGGTGTATGCCGACTTCGCCGAGAACTACATGGCGATGCCGGTCATCAAGGGCCGCAAGACCGAGGGCGAACGCTTCCCCGGCGCCGTCGACACGCTTTGCATCGAATCGATGATGCAGGACCGCAAGGCCCTCCAGGCCGGCACCTCGCACTACCTCGGCCAGAACTTCGCCAAGTCCTGCAACATCCAGTTCCAGGACGAGAAGGGCACGCAGCAGTACGCGCACACGACCTCGTGGGGCGTGTCCACCCGCCTCATCGGCGGCATGATCATGACGCACTCCGACGACGACGGCTTCGTGGCGCCGCCCCGCCTCGCCCCGCAGCACGTGGTCATCTGCCCGATCTACAAGGACGACGCCACCAAGGCCGACATCCTCGCCTATTGCCAGTCGCTCCAGAAGGAGCTCTCCGCCCAGCGCTTCCACGACCGCAAGGTCGTCGTGACCGTCGACAACCGCGACATCCGCGGCGGCGACAAGGCCTGGGGTTGGATCAAGAAGGGCGTGCCCCTGCGCGTCGAGGTCGGCCCGCGCGACTTCGCGGCCAACGCGGTCTTCGTCGCCCGTCGCGACACCGGCGAGAAGGCCGGTATCCCGCGCGCCGAATTCGTCGCCACCGTCGTCGAACGCCTGCAGTCCATCCAGGACAACCTCCTCGCCCGCGCCAAGGCCCACCGCGCCGCCCACACCCGCGAGATCGACACCTGGGAAGAGCTGAAGGCCTACTTCACCGCCAAGAATCCGGAGCGTCCGGAGATCCACGGCGGCTTCGCGCTCTGCCACTGGAACGGCTCCAAGGCCGTCGAGAAGCGCCTCAAGGAAGAGCTCAAGGTCACCATCCGTTGCATCCCGCTCGACGCCAAGGACGAGCCGGGCAAGTGCGTCGTCACCGGCGAGCCCAGCGCCCGCCGCGTGGTGATGGCGAAGGCCTACTGAGCGACGCCTGTCTCGGGGTAGGGACAGCACCACGTGCTGTCCTCGTTGTCTCGGGCAGGGCCGACCATCCTTGGTCGGCCGCGGCCTAGCAGGGAATGCGCGCCCCTGCCTTGCTACCCCTTGCGGTTCGGCCGGACGTACACGGCCTGGACGACCCCGATGTTGCGGTGCTCGAACGCGGCCTGGCAGTAACGGAAGTACAGGCGCCACTTGCGGATGAAGCGCTCGTCGAAACCCATGCCCCGCACCTGGTCGAGGTTGGCTTCGAAGGCCTGGCACCACGCGTCGAGCGTGCGCGCGTAGTCGCGGCCGAATTCCTCGAGGCGGTCGAGCTGGAAGCCGCTCTCCTTGGTCATCAGCTCGCCGACGCGGTTGATCGAGAGGAGCAGCGAGCCGGGGAAGATGTGCTTCTGGATGAAGTCCACGCCGTCGCGGAACTGGGCGTAGCGGCTGTCCGGGCAGGTGATGTATTGGAACGCGGCGATGCCGTCCGGCTTGAGGAGGCGGCCGATCGACGTGCAGAAGGCCGGCAGGTATTTGTGGCCGAGGGCTTCCATCATCTCGATGGAGACGCACTTGTCGTAGACGCCCTGGTGGTCGCGGAAGTCCTCGAGCTTCACCGTGATGCGGTCGGCCAGGCCGGCGGCCTTGATGCGCTCGACGGCGAGGTCGTGCTGGGCCTGCGAGATGGTGAGCGAGGTGACGCGGCAGCCGTACTTCTTCACGGCATGCAGGGCCCAGCCGCCCCAGCCGGTGCCGATCTCGATGACGTGGTCCGTCGGCTTGAGCTGCAGGAAGCGGCAGAGGGCGTCGTTCTTGTTGGCCTGGGCCTGCTCGAGTGAGTCGGTGCCTTCCCAGCGGGCCGATGAATACATCATCGACGGATCGAGGAAGAGGCGGAAGAAGTCGTTGGATACGTCGTAGTGCTCCGAGATGTTGCGACGCACCGTCTTCTTGTCGTTCGGGCGGAGCAGGTGGCCGATGCGGTCGGCGATGCGGAACAGGCCGACGCCGAGCGCCTTGCGGGCCGAGCCGGACATGCCGGGCGTCTGGTCGATGTTCTCGATGAAGAAACCGATGAGGGCGTTGAGGTCCGGCGAATCCCATTCGCCTTCCATGTAGCCTTCGGTGAGGCCGATGTCCGCCGCGAGCATGATGCGTCGGAAGGCGTTCTCGTCCGCGATCTCGAGGCGCGCGCCGCCCTTGGCCTGCGGGTCGCCGAGGATGAGCTCCGTGCCTTCGGGGAGACGCAGCGAGAGGCGGCCCTTGGTGAGCTTAGCGAGTTCCCCGAGGACGAGGCGGCGGGCGAGGGTAGGCTTAGTCATGTCGTCCGGTGAGTTCGGGGGTGGGGTGACGCAGGTTGCGTTGCTCGGGAATGTCATCCCCTTTGCGGCGGAAGGGAAGTTTCTTCACCAGCCACAGCCAGGCGGCGTGGAGGTGGATAAGGGCGACGACCTTGAGGATCAGCAGCGGGGATTTCACGGTCAGCCACAGCAGGCGGAGGTCCGTCAGCGGCACCTGCTGGCCCGTCCAGGCGCTGGTCAGCGACTTATGGCCGTCTTCGTAGTGGTCCACGGTGATGGCCAGGCGCCCCTCGGGCAGGCGCAACGTGAACTCGAACTCGGTGTCCAGCCGCGAGAAGGGCGAGACATAGAAGCGTTTGGGCGTCCGCAGCTGGAGATAGGCGTCGCCGTCATAGTCGTGCTTGAGGCACGCCCGGCCGAGGAACCAGGCCTTGCGTTCACCGAAGGTATTGTGGACCTCGGCGACGCCGCAGACGAGCGAGCCGTCCACGGTCGCCATCAGGAAGACGGCGGGGTTGTAGGACTTGCCGAACGCACGCGGCATCGCGACCAGCGTGATCTCGGCGCGCTCCGGCAGCGGTTCGCCTTGCGCCGCCACGAAGGCGCGGAAGCGCCGGCCGAGCGTGTCGCCGGCCGCGCCGAAATCCTGCGCGGCGCCTTCCGGCTGGAAGAGCGCGGCGGCCGGCAGGAAGTCTCCGTCCCGGAAGCGGTAAGGCGAGAGGCGTCGCCCGAGCATGAACCTCCCGCCGCGGACTTCGTCCACGGCCGCCGCGTCGACCGCCAGCGCGAAAGCCGCGTGCGTGAAGTCATGACGCTTGGGCCGGAGCCGGGCGTGCATCACTTCCGCGTCGTAAAGTCGGGGCATCTGCGGGCAGGGTGGATGGAACAAGGTCGGGCGCAAGCGAACCCTCGCCGAAACCTTGCTAAACCGTCCGGACGGGGCATAACGTCGCCCGTGGCCCAAGACCTCGCAGGCGTCGGTTTGCTCACCCTCGGCGGCTCCGCAGGTTGCCTGCTGCTGGCCTTGAACGCCGGGCGCAAGCGCCGCCTGCTCGACGACACCCCGGTCTCGAAGGCCCTCGGCGTCTTCGTCGGCGAGGTCGAGCTCGAGGGCGTCTGCGTGCGCCGCGATCCGTTCATCAGCTACCTCGCCGAGAAACCTTGCGTGCTCTACAGCTGGTCCGTCAGCGAACACTGGCGGCGCGCCCGCCAGGAGACCTACACCGACGACAAGGGTCGTACCCGCACCCGCACGGTCATCGACACCGGCAGCGACACGGTCGCCTCCGGCGGCGAGACGGGCGGCTTCTATGTCCAGGACGAGACCGGCTACGTCTGGGTCAATCCCGAGGGCGCCGACCTCGAGACGGTGACGATGTTCTCCCGCGAGGTCGACCGCTACGACTCGCTCTATTACGACAAGGGGCCGGACGAAGCGGTCGAAGGCTCCACCGGCGAACGCAGCTTCACCGAGTACGGCCTGCCGGTCGGCACGCCGCTGTTCGTCCGCGGCCGGGCCAGCGAGCGCCCGGATATCGTCGCCGCGCAGATCAAGCACGAGGACAAGGCGGACATGTTCATCATCACCCCGCGCAAGGCGCAGGACATCAGCGACGGCAAGGCCACGGCCTTCGTCCTCTGGAACCTGGTCGGCGCCGCGTTCGCCGGCGGGTTCGGCACGGTCCTCATGGCCGGAGCCCGGCCCGAGGTCGCGCCGGTCGGCCTGCTCGTCGGGATCCTGCTGTACCTGCTCGCCGCGGGCGCCGGCTGGGTCTGGATGGTCTTCAACAGCATCACCGGCCTGCGCAACCGCGTCCGCCAGGCGCAGTCGCTCATCGACGTCCAGCTGAAGCGCCGCGCCGACCTGATCCCTCCGCTGGTCGCCTGCGTGCAGGGCTTCCGCGCCCACGAGGCGTCCGTCCAGACGCTCGTCGCCGCGCTCCGCGCCCAGGCCGGCGGCGGCCGGGTCGCCGCGGTCGCGCCGCAGCTCGTCGCGGTGGCCGAGCGTTACCCCGAACTCCGGGGCCAGCAGGTCTTCGCCGGACTCAGCAAGCAGCTCGTCGAGACCGAGGACCGCATCGCGCTCGCCCGCGCCTACCACGCGAACATCGCGACGTTCTACAACACGCGCCTCCAGCGCGTGCCCGACCGCTTCGTCGCCGACATCGTCAAGATGCAGCCCGAGCCGTTGTTCGAGGCCGAGGGCTTCGAACGCCAGGCGCAGAAGATCGCTTTCTGATCAGGCGGCCCAGGCGTCCCGACCGAGCAGCTGCGAACAGAGACGGTGGGCCGACCAGAAGCCGTCTTCGTGGAAGCCGTAACGCTGCCAGGCGCCGACGAAGTGCGTGCGGGCTCCCGGGCGCGCGTTGAGCGCGGGGATTTCGGCCTGGGCGGCGACGGCTTCGAGCGAAAACAGTGGGTGCTCGGTCGGGATCACGCGGATGACCTTCTTCGGGTCGACCTGGTCCGCGTGGTTGATCGTGACGACGAAGTCGCCCTTGTCGGTCAGGCCTTGCAGCGAGTTCATCCAGTAGTGCGTCGAGGTCGCCAGGCCGCCGTCCTTGGCCCAGGTCCGGTAATTCCACGATGAGCGCGCCTTCACGTTGCGCGGCAAGGGCGCCATGTCGGTATGCACGATGGCGTCGTTCCGGTTGTAGGCGAAGGCGCCGAGCAGGCGGCGTTCCTCGGCGTCGGCGTCGGCCAGCAGCTTCAGCGTGGTGTCCGCGTGGGACGCCAGGATGACGCGGTCGAAGCGTTCTTCGCCCTGCGCGGTGGCGACGATGACCTGCGCGCCGTCGCGGCGGACGGAGGTGACGCCCTGGCCGAAACGGAAGTCGGCGGGGTGCGCCTTGAGCAGCGCCTCGACGTACGTCCGGGAGCCGCCCTCGAGCGTCAGCCACTGGTGCTGGGTGTCCAGGCCGAGGAAGCCGTGGTTATGGAAGAAGCGCATCAGCGCCGCGGCCGGGAAGCCCAGCATCTTTTCCGCCGGCGTCGACCACACGGCGGCCGACATCGGGATCAGGTAGAGGTCGAGGAAATCCTGGCCGAGCCCCTTGCGCGCGCACCAGTCGCGCAGCGAGGTGGTCTCGGCTTCGGTCGACCGCCACTCGGTCTTGGCGAGGCCGTTGAACTTGCTGATCTGGAAGAGCAGCTTCCAGAAGCGGAGGCTGAACAGGTTGCGGCGTTGCGCGAAGAGGTGGTTCAGCGAGCTGCCGCACCATTCGAGCCCGGTCGGGTCATGGCGGACCGCGAAGGACATCGAGGTCTTCTTCGGCTTCACGCCGAGCTCCTTGAACAGCCGGCAGAGGTGCGGGTAGGTCACCTCGTTGAAGACCATGAAGCCGGTGTCCATCGGCAGGGCTCGTCCGGTGCCGGGCTCGGCGACGTCGATGGTGTGCGCATGGCCGCCCGCCCGCGCGTCCTGGTCGAAGAGGGTGATGTCGTGGCGCGCGCGCAGGAAGCGCAGGCAGCCGAGGCCGCTCACGCCGGAGCCGACGATCGCGATCCGTTCACGCACGTCCCGCCTCGGTCTCCGCCTTGGTGCGCTCGGCTTCCTCGTAGACGGTGTCCGGCACGCCCTTGAGCCCCCAGATCAGGCCCGTCCACGACATGACCTTGAGGCCGTAGTAGGTCGGGTCGAACTCCCACCAGTAGAAGCCCTGCTTCGTCGTGGCCTGGTAGCGGTGGTGGTTGTTGTGCCAGCCTTCGCCGAGCGTGATGAGCGTCAGGATGAACGAATTGCGCGATTCGTCCCCGGTGGTCCGGAAGCGCTTCGTGCCGAAGACGTGCGCGAGCGAGTTGATGCACCCGGTGCCATGGAAAAGCACGACGGTCGAGATGATGCCCCACACCAGCAGCTGCGGGCCGTTGGTGTCGTAGCCCTGCGCGCCGAGCCAGGCGCCGACGCCGTACGTCGCGCCGGCGGCGAGCAGCGGGATGAGGATGTCGAAGCGGTTCAGGAAGACGAGCTCGGGGTACTTCGCGAGGTCCGGGATCTTCGCGTAGTCGGTCGGGAAGTTCTTCTTCGCGGTGATCCAGCCGATGTGCGACCACCAGAAGCCGTCGACCACCGGGGAGTGCTTGTCCTCCTCTTCGTCCGAATGCTTATGGTGGTGGCGGTGCGTGCAAGCCCACCACAGGGCGCCGCGCTGGACGGCCAGCGCGGTCCACACGGCCATCACGAACTGGAAGGCGCGGGAGGTGGAGTAGGTCTTGTGCGAGAAGTAGCGGTGGAGGAAGCCGGTGATCGCGAACATCCGGAAGAAGTAGAGGCCGACGGCGGTCCAGACCGCGATCGGGCTGGCGCCGACCCAGATGACCGCGAAACAGGCCAGGTGGAGCAGGATGAAGGGGACGGAGCGCGGCCAGTCCACCTTCTTGGGGGTGTTCTGGAGCGCTTCGACGCCCTCCGGGATATGGTCCGCGTCGAACCAGCGGATCAGGGAACGGAAGAAACCGTTCGCAGGTCGCTCGTTGAGGGGGGTGGACATCTGGTTGGGAATTAGAAGGGGAGGGGGCGTTTCGCAACTGCTTTGACGATTTAAGGGGGACGGTCAGCATGGGTTCGTCGACAGACGAAATCCGCCCGCGGGTACGCTCCTTTCATAACCACCGCATGCACGATGCCCATTCCGGTCAAGACTGGCGGGCCTGGTTCGCCGAACACGGCGCCCGGCTCCGGCTGATCGCACGCCAATGGACCCGCGGCGAGGCCGACGCGGACGACGTGCTGCAGGAGGCATTTGTTCGCTTCTGGAAACATCAGCGTCACCTGCCCGGCAACCCCAACGCCTTGGTGGTGACCTCGATCCGCCGCGCGGCCCTGGACCTCATGCGCCGTTCCGATCGCCGGACGCTCCGCGAGAAGGCCGTGGGCGACGACATGGAGACGGTGACCTGGTTCGAGCCGGAGGCCGATCCTCGTCTCTCGGCCCTGGCGGATTCGCTCAAACTGCTGCCCGCCGAGCAGCGCGAGGTCGTCGTGCTCAAGGTCTGGGGAGACCTGACCTTCGATGAGATCGGCGAACAACTTTCGATTTCTCCGAACACCGCGGCCTCGCGGTGGCGCTATGCCATGGAGGCCCTGCGCAAACACATCACCGCCCGCACCCATGACTGACCCTGACCACGACATCGAACAGGCCCTGGCCTCGCTCCGCCCGCGTCCGCCCGGCCCGGCCGTCACGGCTCGCCTCGCCCGCGAGCTCGACGACGCCTCGTCCCGCCGCGGCGTCGTCATCGCCTGGTCCGCCGGCCTCTCCGCGCTCGCCGCGGCCTTCGTGGCGGCCTTCGTCTTCCTGGGCGGCGCCGCCGAAGCCGAGGCCCCGGCTTACCGTCTGGTCAATGCAGAGCAGTCCCGCCCGGACGTGCAGTTCTTCCGCCCGGTGCAGATGGCCGACGGATCGTTCGCCCGCCCGGTGCGCGTGCGCTGGGACGACACGACCCGCTGGGAGGACGCGCGGACCAACACCCGCCTGATCAACTATCGCCCGAACGACCGGTTCGCGCTGCTCCCGCTCGAGACCAATTAAACAAATCCTCCGCCCGCCGACGCTCATCTTCCAAGGATCGCCATGAACTCCCTCCGTCAGATTCCCCTCCATATGCTTCTCCTCGCCGGGCTCGTCAGCCCGATGCAGGCCAAGAACAAGGACGACTCCGCTCCGGCGGCCAAGGCCGCCGCCGTGGACGAGATCGCCTACGCCGGTCTCAACGTCGGCCCGCGCGCCGAGACGGCCGTCGCGGCCGTGCCGACCGATGTCGGGATCCAGGTCTTTTTCGTCGACCCGAAGGGACCCTCCGCCGGCAAGGTCGAGGAGGCCGACGTGCTCACGCGCTTCGACGACCAGATGCTCTTCAACGCCGAGCAGTTCCGCGCGGTGGTGCGCACCCGCCAGCCGGGTGAGAAGGTGAAGCTCACGCTCGTGCGCCGCGGCGAACCGATGGTCCTGGAGATCAAGCTGGGCGCGCGTCCGGCGGAGAAGGCCGCCGCCCGGGCCGGCCGCCCCGGCGTCATCGAGACGCCCAACGGCATCACCATCGTGCCCGGCGGCGCGATTCCGCCGGAAGTGCTCCGTCAGATCCAGGAGATGCAGGCCGGCCTCATCCCGCCGCCCGCCCGCGGCCCGAACCTTTCCGCCGACCCGCTTCGCGCTGCGGCCGGCGCCCGCTCCTCCTCGTCCCATTCGTTCTCCTTCAGCTTCGGCAACGGCGCGAAGTCTTCCTCGACCTCGATGGCCTCCGACGCCGAAGGCACCGTCTCGCTCGAAGAGAAGGACGGCAAGAAGCACGCGGTCGTGAAGGACCGCGATGGCAAGACGCTCTTCGAAGGGGACGTCACCGAGCCGTCCGCCGTCGACAAGCTGCCGGCCGACGTGCGTCGTCGTCTCAAGCTCGTCGAAGGCAAGGGCTTCACGATCCCGGGTTTCCCCGGCAAGGCGACGCCGGCGCCGGCCGCAGAGCCGAAGAAGAAGTTCGACCCGAAGCAGGGCGCCTGAGGCTTCTCGCTGTCTCGGTTAGGTCTGGCCGGCCGCGGCCGAGCAGGGATGCTCGGCCCTACCCTGATTACCGGATTATTTCGGCGCGCCGTCGGGAGGCGGGCCGCCGAAGCCGCCAGGCGGCGGGCCTTTCTTGCCTTTCTTGCCGCCCTTCGCGCCCGGGCCGCCCTGGCCGCCGAGGTTGGCGTGCGGGTCCATCGCCTGCTTGCTGAACGACGGATCGGGCGTGCCCTTGAACTTGCGCGGAATGAACGGGTATTCCTCGGTCATGACGTAGTAGTAGGTGCCCTTCGGGAACTCCGGGGTGACGCCGGTACGGCCGCCGAACTCGTCGAGGTCGCCGTGCCCCGGGACGTATTCGAAGTCGAGGCCGAAGGAACCGTCGGGCTTGCCCGTCGGGGTGATCTTGCCGTCGCCCCCGCGGTCGGCGGTCTTGAGGCGGTAGCTGCTCTTCATCTTCTTGAGCTCGCTCTCGGGGTCCTCGGCCTTCGCGTAAGCGTACACGGCGTAGACCGGGAAGCCGTCCGCCGCCCAGCCGACGTGCGTCATCTGCTTGTCGCCGCCGCCGAGGCGTTCGATCAGCAGGGTGGGGAGTCCGTGATAATGGTAGGCGCCGTTGGGCTGCACGTGGCCGTGGTTCTGGTCGAGTCCCAGCCCGACCTTGATCTTCGGCGTCGTGCCCATCTCGGTGTTGCTCATCAGCGCTTCGTAATGCCAGGGGTTGCTGCGCTCGCCGTCATTGTAGACCTCGGCGGTGCCCGGGTCGAAGACCACGCCGTTCAGGGCGACGCCCCAGGCGGACATCATGCGTCCGGTCGCACCGCCTTCGAGCGGCTTGGGATTGGCGGGGACTTCGAGGCGATATTTCTGCTCGGCGATGGCGTTCGGATTGCCGCGGTTCGGGAAGGTGGCGACCTTGTGGTCGGGGATGCCGTTCGACTCGATGACGCGCTTGTCGCCCTTCACGGTGATGGTGACTTTGTTCTGGCCGGGCGGCTGGGCATCGGCTGCCTTGAGGGCCGGCCCCTTCGGGGCGTCGGCCGCGGCCAGCGAGGCGGCGGCGAAGAGGAGGCAGAGGGTCTGTTTCATGAGGGGTGGGCTTTATGATACCAGTTTTCGGCTTAAGTGAAGGTTAAGGACGGCCCAAGGTTGGCTTTTCCCGCGAAAGTGGTTCTCTTCGGCCCCATGGCCTCCACCACCGAACTCCTCTCCCGCTCCGTCGCCGGCCTGAACGCCGTCGCCACGGTCTTCCTTCTCATCGGTTTCGCCAAGATCAAGGCCGGCGACCGCGAGGGACACGGGAAGGCGATGAAGTGGGCGGTCCTGACCTCGGCCCTGTTCCTGGCCGTCTACCTCGCCTCCAAGGTCCATCTCTGGGCGGCCCTCGGCCGGACCAACGTCACCTACGCTCCCGATCCGTCCTCGGCCTGGGCCGGACTCAAGTCCCTTTACCTGCTCATCCTCATCCCGCACGTGATCCTCGCCATCGTCGTGACGCCTTTCGTCCTCCGCGCCGTCTGGCTGGCCAAGCAGGGTCGCCTCGAGGAACACAAGCGCCTCACGCGCTGGGTCTTCCCGGTCTGGCTCTATGTCTCGGTCACCGGCGTCATCGTCTGGGCCTTCATGGAGTTCAGCGGTTCCCTCGCCAAGGTCGCGGCCACGGTCAGGTAAGCCGGCGATTTTCCCCTCGCTCCGTATCAGATTTCCGCTTTCACTCCCGCGGTCGTCATGGAAAGAGAGCCCTCGTCCCGCAATCCTCAGACGGAGAAGCTGTTTCTCTGGGCCTCGTTCATCCTGTTCTGCACGGTCCTCGCGTTCACGTGGTCGACCTACGGCGACGAGACCGCCCGCCTCGCCAGCATCCGCGCCAACGAAAAGCAGAAGGAGCAGGCTTACGCCGCCCTCGAGCGCGCGCGCGGTCAGGCCGAACGCTACGTCGAACGTTTCGCCCGCGACCCGGAATTCGTCCGTGACCAGGCCCGCGAACGCATGGGCGTCTCCGAGCCCGGCGAGATCGTGATCCGCCTCGACGGCGCCCGCGGGATGGCCACGCCGCAGAAGCCCGCGACGGCTCCCGCCGCGCCCGCTCAGGCCAGCCGCTGAGCATCCTTGCTTGCCTGCCCGCCTCCCCGGGGGCATTGCTTGGTCATGTCCGCACGGAAGAAAGCCCAGGCCACCTGGGGCGGCCGGTTCAGCGCCGGCCCTGCCGAACTGATGCTGCGTTTCGGCGAGTCGGTCTCGTTCGACCATCGTCTCTGGGCCCAGGACATCCGCGGCTCGAAGGCCCATGCCACGATGCTCGCCCAGGCGGGCATCCTGACCAAGCGGGAGCGTGACGCGATCCTGCGCGGCCTCGACGCCATCGCCAAGGAGATCGCGGCCGGCAAGTTCAAGTGGAGCCGCGAACTCGAGGACGTCCACATGAACATCGAGAGCGCGCTCACGAAGCGCGTTCCGGCCGCCGCCAAGCTGCACACGGCCCGCTCGCGCAACGACCAGGTCGCCACCGACGTCCGGCTCTGGATCAAGGACCAGTGCGCCGCCGCCGACGCGGCCCTCGTCTCGCTGATCAAGACCTTGGTGAAGCTCGCCGAGGCCAACGCCGACGTGATCCTGCCGGGCTACACGCACCTGCAGCGCGCCCAGCCGGTCTCCGTCGCCCACCACCTGCTCGCGTACGCCGAGATGTTCGGACGCGACCGCGCCCGCCTCGCCGCCGCCAAGGCTTCGGCCAACTGGTGCCCGCTCGGCTCCGGCGCCATCGCCGGCACGACCCTGCCGATCCGCCGCGAGGTCACGGCGAAGCTCCTCGGCTTCGTCGACGCGAAGGGCCGCCCGCAGGTGACCCGTAATTCGATGGACGCCGTCGCCGACCGCGATCCGGCCACGGAGTTCTGCTTCGCCGCCGCCCTCTGCGGCGTCCACCTCTCCCGCCTGGCCGAGGACATGGTCCTCTGGTCCTCCGCGGAGTTCGGCTTCGCGCGCATGCCCGACGAGTTCTCGACGGGTTCGTCGCTGATGCCGCAGAAGCGCAACCCGGATTCGATGGAGCTCCTGCGTGGCAAGGCCGCGCGCTTCCAGGCTTCGCTCACGCACCTGCTCTCGCTGACGAAGGGACTGCCGCTCACTTACAACCGCGACCTGCAGGACGACAAGCCGCCGCTCTTCGACGCCGCCGACCAGCTCATCCTGTCCGTCGCCGTGGCCGACGCCACGCTCGCCGGCACGAAGTTCCATAAGGCCCGCTGCCTTGCCGCCGCTTCCGATCCCGCGCTCCTCGCCACCGACCTCGCCGACTGGCTCGTCCGCAAGGGCATGCCGTTCCGCCACGCCCACCACGCGGTGGGTCGTCTCGTCGCGCTCGCCGAGAAGTCGGGCGTACCGCTCGACAAGGTCTCCGACGACGCCGCGCTGACCGCTGACAAGGCGTTCACGAAGGGCTGGCGCGAGGTCTTCAGCCTGAAGCGTGGCTTCGCCGCGCGTGAGAACACAGGCATGCCCGGCCCCAAGGCCGTCGCCCGCGAGATCGCCCGCTGGAAGCAATCCCTCCGCTAAGTGGGGATGAACGTCGGAGTCCTCATCGTTTCCTGCCTGACCGCGAGCCTCTCGCCCGGACCGGCGTCGCTGTCGACCATCGAGACCTCGCTCCGTTACGGGCAACGTCGCGCGTTCTGGCATACGCTCGGCCTCGCCGTGGGCGAGACGCCCCATCTTTTCCTGTCTTTGTTCGGCACGCTCTGGCTTGCGCAGCATGTGCCCTACGCGATGCCGGCCATCGCCGCAGCCGGCGCGGCTTATTTCCTTTATCTCGGTGGCGGACACCTGCTGCGTCCGCGCTCGAGCCTGCCGGAGTCCGTGGGACTCGAGGGCGGCGCGCTCGGCCTCTTCCTGCGCGGAGCCTGGGTGAATTTCTCGAACCCGAAGACGATTCCTTGGATGCTCGTCATCATCCAGGCGGCGAACGTGCCGTCGGATCGGTTCGCGTGGTCGACGACGGGCGTGTTCCTGCTCTGTACCTTAGGTTCGGAGGTCTCGGTGATGAGCTTCTACGCCTTGGTCGGGGATCGTCTCCGCCAGCGCCTGAAGGACGCGGTGACGATCCGCTGGGTCGACCGCGTGACGGGCGTGCTCTGGACGGCGTTAGGCTTGATGATGGCCTGGCGGGTCTGGCAATTGCTCGAAGGTTCGCATTAACCGCCGCCTCGAGGGCTTGTCAGGTTCCGGCTGCGGATTAACAAAGAACCATGACCTTCCCCAGTCTTGCCCGCATGGTCGCCGTCGCGGCCGTCTTCGTCTCTTCGCTCTACGCCGAAGAGGCCCCGAAGAAGATCGGCATCATCGGCCTCGACACCTCGCACGTGGTGGCCTTCACCACGGTGTTCAACAAGGGACCGAAGAATCCCGCCGACGCCCCGAAATACGCCGGCTTCCGCGTGACGCATGCCTTCGCCCAAGGCAGCAAGGACATCCCGGAGAGCACTTCGCGCGTCCCGGAATATACGGAGAAGCTCAAGGGCATGGGCGTCGAAATCGTCGATTCGATCGAGAAGCTCTGCGCGCAGGTCGACTTCGTGATGCTGGAGTCTAACGACGGTCGCGTGCACCTCGAGCAGGTCCTGCCGGTGCTGAAGGCCGGCAAGACGGTCTTCATCGACAAGCCGATCGCAGGTTCGCTCGCCGACGTGATCCGTATCCAGGAAGCCGCCAAGCAGGCCGGCGTGGTCTATTTCTGTTCCTCGTCGCTGCGCTTCGCCGCCAGCACGCAGGCGGTCGCCCAGGGCTCAGTGGGCAAGGTGAAGACGGCTTACACCACCAGCCCGGCCAGCCTCGAGCCGCATCACCCTGATCTCTACTGGTATGGCGTCCACGGTTGCGAAAGCCTCTACACGGTCATGGGCACGGGCTGCGTCTCGGTGAAGCGCGACAAGACCCCGGAGGGTTTCATCCAGGTCACCGGCAACTGGGGCGACGGACGCGTAGGGACTTATCGCGAAGCCGATCGGAAGGCCAAGGGCGGACCCTACGGCGGCAAGGCCATCGGGGAGAAGGGCGAAGCCGACATCGGCAAGTTCGACGGATACGAAGTCCTGCTGCAGGCCGTCGTGAAGATGTTCCGCACCGGCAAGGCGCAGGTCTCCGCCGAGGAGACGCTCGAGCTCTACGCCTTCATGGAAGCCGCCGACGAGAGCAAGCGTCAGGGCGGCGCCGAAGTGAAGCTCGCCGATGTCCTGGCCAAGGCCCGCGCGGAAGTGGCGAAGGGGAAGTGAACGGCAGGGATGCGATGACATCGCCTCCGCCTGTCTTGGGGTAGGGGCGCCACTGCGTGGCGTCCGTGGGTGGCCTGAGGCCCCGCGGTCGGATGATTTATCCGGCCCTCTGATGTTCTCCTTGCGAACGGACGCGACGCCGTCGCGCCCCTGCCTTAGGACGTATCGGGTAGGGCCGGCCATCCTTGGCCGGACGCGGCCGAGCAGGGATGCTCGGCCCTACCTCACTCCGCGAATCCGTGGTCCTTGAGCATCCGCGCCACGGCTTGCGGCAGGGCGGGGCGGAGGGCGCTCGGGACGGCCTTCTGGGCTTCGACGGTGCAATGCAGGTAGCCGAGCTTGCGTTCGGCGTCGGCGTCGCGGCCGGCGGCTTCGAGCCAGCGCTGCAGCACGGCGGCCGCGCGCGCCCATTCGGGCCAGTCACGATCCGCGCCGTCGGCGGCCTCGACCAGCGTGCACATGGCGCAGCCGCCGAGGAAGCGCTCGACCGCGGCGGCGTCTTCCGCGCCGACGATCGCGACGAGCTTCTCGCGTTCGCGGGCTTCCATGGTCAGGTCTTGTAGCCGAGCACGGGGCGCAGCCATTTCTCGGCCTGCTCCACGGTCCAACCCTTGCGCTTCGCGTAGTCCTCGACCTGGTCGCGGCCGACGTTGTCGACGTCGAAGTAGATCGACTGCGGGTTGCCGAAGTAGAGTCCGGATACCGAGGCGGCCGGGTTCATCGCGAAGGACTCGGTCAGCGTGCAGCCGAGGCGGTTCGCGTCGAGCAGGCGCCAGAGTTCTTCCTTCTCGGTATGCTCAGGGCAAGCCGGGTAGCCGGCGGCGGGACGACGGCCGGCGTACTTCTCGTCGACGAGTTCTTCGACGGTGAGGGTTTCGTCCGGCGCATAGCCCCAGAGCTCCTTGCGGACCTCGCGGTGCAGCCATTCGGCGCAGCCTTCGGCGAGACGGTCGGCGAGCGCCTGGATGAGGATCTGACGGAAGGGGTCCTTCTCCTTGAAGGAGGCGGCGTAGTCTTCGATCTCCTGGCCGGCGGTGACCGCGAAGGCGCCGAGGTGGTCGCCCTTGTCGGCGGAGACGAGGTCGGCCAGCGAGCGGCAGGTGTTGACGGTCGGACGCTGGCGTTGGTCGCGGAGGAAGTGGAAGCGGCCGATCTGCTTGGCCTGGGCTTCGTCGGCGAACACGTCGACGTCGTCGCCGACGCGGCGGGCGGCCCAGAGGCCGGCGACGCCGCGGAGGTGGACGCGGTTCTTGCGGATGAGGTCGTCGAGCTCGACGCGGGCGGCGTCGAAGGTGCGGCGCGCTTCGGCGCCGTACTTGCCCGACTTGAAGATGTTCGGGAACGAACCCTTCAGCGACCAGGTCACGAAGAACGGCGTCCAGTCGATGATCTCGGCCACCGCGGCGGGGTCGATGCGTTCGAAGAGCGTGACGCCGGGCTTGCGCGGCGCGGGCTGGACGGGCGCGGTGGTGATGAGCGGACGCTTGCGGGCCTCGGCCAGCGGGATGACCACGGCGGGCTGCTGCTTGTCGTACGCTTCGCGCATCTCGGCCTGCTCGGCCTTGAGGTCGCCGACGAAGCCTTCGCGTTTGGCCGGGTTGAGGAGGTCGCTGCAGACGGCGGTCACGAGCGACGCGTCGCCGACGTGCACCATCGGGCCGTCGTAATGCTCGGCGATCTTGATGGCGGTGTGTTCCTTGGAAGTGGTGGCGCCGCCGATGAGCAGCGGGGTGCTGATGCCGGCGCGCTTCAGTTCCTTGGCGACGGTGATCATCTCGTCGAGCGACGGCGTGATCAGGCCGGAGAGGCCGATGAAGTCGGGCTTCAGGCGCAGGGCCTCGGAGACGATCTTCTCGGTCGGGGTCATCACGCCGAGGTCGGTGACCGCGTAGTTGTTGCAGGCGAGCACGACGCCGACGATGTTCTTGCCGATGTCGTGGACGTCGCCCTTGACCGTGGCGATGAGGAAGGAGCCCTGGGTCGAGCCGCCGACCTTCTCGGCGGCCATGAACGGCTCGAGGTGCGCGACCGCGGTCTTCATCACGCGGGCGGAGCGGACGACCTGGGGGAGGAACATCTTGCCCTCGCCGAAGAGCTGGCCGACGACGCGCATGCCGTCCATCAGCGGGCCTTCGATGACGAGGAGCGGGCGGCCGAGCTTGAGGCGTGCCTCTTCGGTGTCGGCGACGACGTGGTCGTCGATGCCCTTCACCAAGGCGTGCTCGAGGCGGGCCTCGACGCCGAGGTTGCGCCATTCGTTCTTCTTGGAGGTGTCGGCGCCTTCGGTCTTGGTGGCTGCGTAGCGCGGGGCGGCCTCCATGAGGCGGTCCGTGGCGTCTTCGCGGCGGCAGAGGACGAGGTCCTCGACGAGGTCGCGCAGCTCCGGCTCGATCTCGCTGTAGACCTCGAGCATGCCCGCGTTGACGATGGCCATGTCGAGGCCGGCCTTCACCGCGTGATAGAGGAAGACGGAGTGGATCGCTTCCCGGACCTTGTTGTTGCCGGCGAAGGCGAAGGAGACGTTGGACAGGCCGCCCGAGGTGCGGGCGCCGGGGCAGCGGCGTTTGATCTCCGTGACGGCCTCGATGTAGTCGAGGGCGTAGCGGTTGTGCTCCTTCATGCCTGTGCCGACCGTGAGGATGTTCGGGTCGAAGATGATGTCCTGCGGGTCGACGCCGGCATCCTGCGTGAGGATGCCGTAGGCGCGGACGCAGATGCGGACCTTGTCCTCATAGGAGGCGGCCTGGCCTTTCTCGTCGAAGGCCATGACGATCATCGCGGCGCCATAGCGGCGGCACAGGCGGGCGCGGCGGACGAACTCCGCCTGGCCCTCCTTGAGCGAGATCGAGTTCACGATGGCCTTGCCCTGCACGCAGCGCAGGCCGGCTTCGATGATGTCGAAGTTCGACGAATCGATCATGAACGGCACCTTGGTGATGTCCGGTTCCGTCGCCGCCATGTTCAGGAACTTCGTCATCGCGGCGGCGCCGTCGAGGAGGCCCGCGTCGAAGTTGATGTCGATGACGGTCGCGCCGGCTTCGATCTGCTGCTTGGCGACGCGCAGGGCGGAGCGGTAGTCGTCCTTCTCGATGTGTCCCTTGAAGATGCGGGAGCCGGCGACGTTGGTGCGTTCGCCGACGTTCACGAAGGTGCCGGGGCCGCCGACGATGTTGAGCGGCTCGAGGCCGGAGAGCTTCAGCGCCGGGGTGACGGCGCCGGGGACGCGGGGCGGGTACTTCTCGGTGCGACGGCGGATCGCGGCGATGTGGCCGGGCGTGGTGCCGCAGCAGCCGCCGACGATGTTCACGAGGCCGTCGCGGGCGAAGGTCTCGAGGATGGCGGCGGTGTCTTCCGGGCCTTCGGGGAAACCCGTCGGCGAAAGCGGATTGGGCAGGCCGGCGTTCGGGTAGCAGGAGACGAAGATGTCGGCCTTCTTCGCCAGCTCGGCGATGTGCGGGCGCATCTGTTCGCCGCCGAGGGCGCAGTTCATGCCGACGCTGACCGGCTGGGCGTGGCGGACGGAGTTCCAGAAGGCTTCGGTCGTCTGGCCGGTGAGCGTGCGGCCGGAGGCGTCGGTGATCGTGCCCGAGATCATCAGCGGGATCCGGAAGCCGCGGGCCTCGAAGGCCTCGTCGATCGCGAAGAGCGCGGCCTTGAGCACGAGCGTGTCGAAGACCGTCTCGCAGAGGAGGAGGTCCGCGCCGGCGTCGATCAGGGCGTCGACCTGCTCGCGGTAGGCGTCGCGCACCTGGACGAACGTCACGTCGCGCTTGGCGGAGTCGTTGACGTCGCGGGACATCGACAGCGTCTTGTTCGTCGGGCCGATGGCGCCGGCGACGAAGGCGTCCTTGCCGGGGTTGGCGGCCTTGAAGGCGTCGACG
>Ga0222712_10003232_pt1 | contig 17962 bp, 14 predicted proteins | sample C33_657DmetaG_FD_165043 | JGI IMG/M metagenome (GOLD analysis project Ga0222712, IMG submission 165043) | Estuarine water microbial communities from San Francisco Bay, California, United States - C33_657D | ecosystem: Environmental > Aquatic > Marine > Unclassified | place: USA: California...
CAGTTCCCGTTGACTGCCACTGCAATAGTCACAGAAGGTCAGACGATTAAAGCTGGTGACGCTTTAACCGATCTTTTCCAAGTCTTTGAACTAAACCGTGGCACTGCTTTAAGCGCCACTGACGTTTCAGCCTTAACTGTTGGCTCAGGTGTGTTGGCTTGGGGTTTTTGGGGCGACATAACATTTGAAAACAAGACAACGCCGGTTATTGTCGAACCGGACGTCGATGGTTATACGAAAGTTTCCTGGGAACTTGGCGGTTTTCCTTACGACGTTAGCAAGTTTTGGGATGATGTTCACGCTGCCGGTATTGCCAAAAATCAAACATTGGCAATGCTCTTGGATGTCAGACCTAACCCTATCGGCCAACCTACGGCTGCCTCGTTGCCTTCAACAATCAATCCTTTGCAATTCCTGACCAGCAACTTGTTGCGAAACAATGCTTACATTGTGAAAGTAAAGCCCGGTAGCCAACTGACAAATCAACTTAAGTTTGTGCCGGTTGAGCAGCTTAGAAAAATACAGCCGCCGCAATCGTTAATGATGCTAATTGTTGAATTGGGCTATACCGACAACCCTGTTATCATGGAAAATCCAGGAACTGAATTGGCTCCTGGTTATGAGGAAGCATTTACCGGTTTTCCCTGCATGGTCATAGCCGAGACCATGAATCCAGGTGCTTATATCTCAGAGCAGGTACGTATCAGCACAATCGGCGGCCGCTGCGTATAAGGGACCATAAATCATGGATTCCATAGGACTTAACAAGATTTTTGGCAAAGTTCGCGCATATAGCGTCAAGGATGACGTCTGGACGCCGACTACCGAGCTAAAGAAAAATTTAGTCCTGTATCAGTGGGCCGAGATTACATCAAAACTTTTGACTCTAGGTGATGCTCGCTACCGTATTGGCGGCATGTATCTGGAATTTCAAAACGTTGCCAGCCCTGGCGATCCGGTTAGCCCGCCAATTTTTGACCGCACTAGAACAGTTCAGTATTACGACGATCTTGCCGGTAGCTCGAATACCGATTATTTGCGTGTTCCGCTAATTGCCAGTCAGACACTGTCAACCGGCTCAGGTCTGGTTAACAACGAATTGATTTTCTTCGCTCGCACTAGCGGCGTGGTTGGCGTGCATGGCAAGCCGTTCTCCTATGCTGCGAATTCAGTAGTCTTCGGAGCCTCGCTTGTAGCTTTTGTTGATGCCACTGACGCGACTCAAGACTTACTGTTCAGCAGCTTTTACTTCGACGTACCGGACCAGCAACAAAAGCTGGCAACCAGTCAAGTCGGCATCGAGTGGGCTTTGACACTCGAATAACAGGAGATAATCACGGATGAGCCTGGAACGCTTTATCAAGTTCATCAAGGAAGGTGAACCGGTTTCGCCGGGCACACCCAATCGACCGATGCAGCAACTGGATCAAAACATCCAGTACCTGTGGAATATCATCCAAGCAGCAGAACTTGGTTCCACGGTTTACGCTCGGTCTCAAACCATAGTCTCGACGTTGAAAATAGGCCAACCGGTTTATTTCAACGCAACGACCAGCCGATTTGAACCGGCATTTGCTGCCGCAGTTTCTGACACTGCGACCGGTTATCTGGTAATTCCTGATCAGGCACAGGTTTGGGGCATTGTTGCAGTCAAGCACAACGCCACGTTGGCTGACATTCTGTTGTTCGGCTATGCCCAGATCGATATTGCAGAAGCGATTGGTAACGAGATTAACCCTGACGGTAGCGTACCTGCGGCCACCTGGTACCTGTCCGGCGTTAGCGCTGGTTTGCTGACTCGTCAATTACCACCTGTCACAATACCTGTATGCAAAACCAACAATAATGGCGGTGTTTATGTAAACACGCGTTTCATTGATTTCCTGGAAAACCATCGTCACTATGTTTTCAATCTGACGATGCTGCCTGCCGGTGACGTGACGCCGCCGGCTGTTGGCGGTACTCACGTAATTACCAACCCCGATCCTAACTTGCCGGGTTGGTTGCCTGCTTCAAATGCCATATTCGACGGTAACGCCCCGGCAGGCGCAAAATTTGGCTACAATCTGCCGCAAGACGTGTCGCTAAACGGCATCTATCCTCCTGTACCATTGCAATCGGCTTGCGTCGAGATGCAAAGACCAAGCGTCTGGGACACCGCCAACGAGCACCGCTGGTACGGTCAGCAACTCATGTCTGACCTAGTCGTTGTTGATCGCAACGGCATCTGGTGGATGAGCGATTGCTACGACGAAGTTCCTTGGCCGACTGATTTGGATACGGATAGCTCTGTAAGCGACAGCTACGGACCGTGTGATCCGCTTGGCCGTGAGTACGCTTTGAAGCTTTACTTCACAAAGGTAGGCTTCGCTACTGACACTTCAACTGTAACAAGCTTGAGGTCAAAGGACGATCGGTTAGTCATTACGTGCGAAGGCACGACAACTCCGGCCACGACAGGTCCGTTGGAAATTGATTTGGATTTGTCGTTTTTGATTGGCCAGCAAAACCTCACAGGTTATCTGGCATTCAAAACTTTCAACGCGACTACCAACACTTTCAACCTTGGACCTGTGGCAGAAGGACTTTATGCCACGACGTCTAATGTGCTGCTAACTTCTCCACACACCACTACAGACGGATTAGGTAATACGATCTATCACGGACCTGTTGGTGTTGGTGTCGTCAGCCAAAGCACTCAGCAACTGTCTAGTCAGCTGGTGCGTTTGGATGGTGTGACGGAAGAAAATTACCCGGTGCTCTACTTGGGTATGCCTGACGACGTGACAACCAATTTTGTTGTCAAGTTTGAGGTACCTTTTACAGCACCCGTATCTTCGCTGTTTAGCTACGTGGCAAGAATTATCGGACGGGCTGCCGGTACGTTGCCACAGCTTACTGTGACTTATTACAAGACCGCACGACCGCCTAACGGTTTAGTGACGCCGGTAACCGTGACTCAAAGCTATTCAGCCATGACCATCGTCACAGTGGCTACCGTAGGGGCCAACCAGGCAGTGGAAGCCGCCAGTTCGACTATCGCCGTATCTCCTGGCGACATCGTTTACATCAAAGTTCAGCGAACCCCTGCGGCAGTTGGTGACACTTACGCTGGTGAACTTGGTGTCATGCAGCAAGTGGGTCTCCTGACATCTGCGTGATAACGGGAGTCAAACATGCCACTTTCACAATGGAACTTAGAGTTCCTCAATCACAATGCGCAGCGTAGCTACCCGCTGACAGACGACGCAACCAAGACTGACACGACCGGTTCGTTCACGATTCCGGATGATTTTTTGGTTGGACTAGACATTCCGGTTTCGACCGCAATGAACATGGAGTCCGGCCAATTCTTTATTCGTCAGCTAGGTTTATTCGCGTCTGGCATTCAACTGATCATCGCATACGACACCGGCACGTCGATCATTGACGTGGCCACGGGTTTGATTCCAACCACGTCTACCATTCGTAACAAAGTTTTTGTTCTTGGTGGTATCGATCCTTACGACGACATTGTTGGAAAAGTTGTCATTGGGCGAGTAGATACCATCCAGTTGCAGCCTAGCGGTTTGTTTACTTTTGACTTGGCCGGCTCTCACATTGAGCCGCAAGCAGTCAGACCGATGATTCGCAGCATCACGTCCATGCGTGTCTCTTCAGCAAACGGCAGCATTAGCGACAGGATGTACGGCGATATTGAGTTGGTAGCCGGTACCAATATCCAATTGTCAACCGTTCAAACTTTAACCGAGACCAAGATTGTTATCAGCGCTTTACAGGGTGAAGGCACGATTCAGGAATGTATTTGCGAAGGCGACGCAGCTGAAATTCCTTGCATCAAGACTATCAACGGCATCAAGCCGGAAACGGACGGTAACTTTAACTTTGTTGGTGACGATTGCTTGACATTTACCGGCATAACCAACGGTTTGAAACTTAGCGACTCTTGTTGCGCACCGTGCTGCGGTTGCGACGAATTGGAAGCGATTACCAGGGACTTAGTGCGATTTGACACGCAACGCTCAGCCTTGGAATTGTTTGTCAACCAACTGGCAGCAGAAACCGCAACTTTCGACACAACTGTGCTAGGTGCCAGGCTTGGTGATCGTCGTTGCCTAACCTGTGAATAAAACCCATGTCTAACCCACGCGGTCGTCAACCTATTGGTGTGAACCAACCGCCTGGCGGTGGTTCACTTTATCCCTTTGTCGCACCTTCGGGCGACATACTGTATTTGATTGGCGACTTTTTCTTATCGTTTGACGACTTGCAAGACGAAATAGCTTATCCGCTGCGAGTCGCTTGGCTGTACGGTTTTGGCAGCGTCGTTGTTCCACCTATACCCGGATGGCCGACTCCAACTCACGCGCACGATTTGGTTGTGGTGGATGCGAATGACGTTGTCGTTTTTAATTCAACGCTAGCTACAGAGTTTACTTCAACCAGTTGGGACAATCGTCTACTCATCCTGGAATGGAAAACCGATGACAAGGTTTGTCGTTGCACGAAGTTCACACAATGGACTGCGGCCGACATAGCTGACGGGCAAACACTGTCCTACGACAGGTACATAACGCCAGCTAACGGTGAATTGCAGGCTGATTGCTGGTACAAGCTACCTAAACGAGTCACTTCATTGCAGGTTGGTTTGACCAACATAGCTGGAACTCGTTTGCGACTGGAAGAAGGTTACAACATCGGCATCGCCAAGCTTGAAGACAGCGCTACTTCAAATCTGGAATTACCCAACCTGACTCAAACAAAATTTTTGGTGGAAGGAACTCGAAACATAAATCGAATTTCTATTTCGGCGGTACCGGGAAGTGGACTTGGTACTTTTCCAGGCTGCGTGGGCTCCGAGCTTGTAATACGTACAGTCAATAGGGTTCGCAGCAACAATTACCAGAATTTTACTTTTGATAGCGAAGGTTGTATTCGTTACCAACGTCCAGTTGGACTTGTGTCAGACTTGCCAAGAGAATTTGAATACGCGTCATTTGTGCTCAGTCCAACCGAATCTGCTTCGGCACTTGAGTTGAATAACGACTGTCGCAACTGTTGCGACTGTACTTATTTCGCACAGACTTATCAGGGTCTTAAGCGACAATGGTTTCTCTATAAAGAAGTTGCCGATCTAGCTCAAACGACTCGCGACGTTTACACGCAAAACAGGCAACGTTGGCTTGTGCAGAAACAGATACGCGAAACCGATATGCTTCGGTTGCGCGTGACGATGGATGGCAATTGCAAGGCAAGGTGGGGTCTGGCATTCTGCAACGCCAGCAAGTGCTGCATTGCAAACGTGAAAATTTATGTCACCTGGGTCGAATATGTTAATGGTGTGGTTACAACACCTGCGGTTTCCCAGTACACTTGCCCGCCTGCCTATATCGACGGTTCTGCTCAATGCGACGGCGCTGAACCTATCCTGCCTGAGACTTACGGAACCAAAGGCAATGTCTTTGTTTATTCGTTTGACTACAGCGATCCGCAAACCATAACGACAATATCTGGAAGACAATGTATTCCAGACTGTTCTTCGCTGCCCGAGAGTGCAGTGAAGGTTGCGTTGTATGCTGCCGTTACTTGGGAAGATATTTCGCCAGACCCGGCTACGGGCGTTCCCTGCACTTACGCGACGGTACCTGGCGGCTCGATACCGGCTGAAGTGTCGGCTATCTGGTCTGCTGCTGGAATACTTGCGCCAGCCACAGTTTATGCGCAGAAGCTGACGCCGCTAGCGATCGTCGATAAAGTTAATCCATTCTGCAATCGCTGCAATTGCGCTGAGGATTAACGCTTTAGAAATGGATTACCGTCATGGCCATTCGCAACAACCATTGGTACAACCTTAACGAGCAGCGTTATTACCCGCTGGACGATACCGCCTCGGCTATATCTGACGCTGGAGACTTGTTGCCTGGCCAATTAATTGCGGACTTACGCCTGCGCTGGCCGATAACGTACGGTAAATACGCTTTTTTAAGTTCTGCCGCCATTACGCCGTATCTTGTCACGGTGCTGATAGAAGCTACCAACGATTTAGACAACAGTCCAACCAGTTCAACGCTGATAGCCGGCATCACCATACCCAGGGATGAACTCACAGCGGGTCGAACTTATTTTCTAACCAGCTTCAAACAAGGTGCTGGCGGTTTTATTGTGATTGGTTCTGGAGCGGATCAGCCTTTTTCAGGCCGGTTCAGCACGCCGAGACAATCGCTTCTTACACCAAGAGCCGCACGCGCTAGTCGTTTACCGCCGGTACCGACAGTCGGACTTGAAAATACAGCTACTCCGCTGTCCGGCTTGGTTAATCTTGTGGCGGTGCCTCCGCTACAGATTACTAAAGAAACCCGTGTCATCAATAACGTCGAGTACGAGAACGTTTTAGTTTTCAGGCTAGTTGAAGAGACGCAACAGATTGCCACAGCCGGTGTTACTGAGTCCGTCTTTTCTACATTTGCTGGTCCTTGCGGTAGACGTGTAGGGTCCAAGACTTGTCCTGACCCACAGCCGGTTCAAACGATCAACAGCATTGGAGCGAATTGTGACGGCATTGTGACCATTGAATTTACTGGTTGCGCAACGGTCGGTCGCAATATTGATGATTGCAGCGTGATAGTGGATTGTGATCTTGGACTTTCTTTGAGTTGCGCTCCGCCGTACTTACCCAACCTGGTGACTGGCGAGCTACCTTCCTCAATACCGCCGAATATCATCATACCGCCATTGCCGCCAGAGCCGCCTGTAGTTCCAACCGTCAGTATCAGCGAAACAGCAGAAACTATATTGGCTTTGCCTTATTGTGACACGTTTGACGAATTGCATGCTTACGGTTTCTTCCCCGTGGGTGATTCCATTTTTGGATTTATATCTGACGACAGTCCTGACGAAAGCTTTTGTTGCGCTGGTCCTCCGCCTGCCGATACCAGTTACGGCTGTTCTCAAGGTTCCATCTCGGTAAGCGGCAGCATTCAACCCTTGCCGGAAATCGCCAGCAGTTACGCGACTCTGACTGAGAATGCGCAGGGCCGCACAAACATTTCAATATTCACATCAGACGTGCAGTCGCTTTACAGAACCTACACGACTGACGTTAAAGTTGTTCAAGGCTTGACGGGTAGCTCAAAGAATGCCGGTATCGTTTTGAATTATCGCTTGGCTTCGGCTACCGTCGTCAATTACGTCGTGGCCCTGCTTGATATAGATAGAAGCACGTTTGGCGTGTACTTTTTCAACGGTTTGAATCTGTTGCCGCTTTCAACCGTCAGCGTACCAGAAGCTCAAATCAACCACTGGTACCGTATTCGGCTCACAGCAGTACCGAATGAGGTAACTCAAACCAGTGTGCTTTTGACTGCGACATTGGCTGGCGTGACAAACCCGTCAATCACCGCAACTATAAACACAAGTCTCCTTTCAAATCTTTGGGCAGTTGATGCGGCAAATGCCGGATTTTACGCCCGTCGATCCAAGAGCTATTTTTCGTTTTGGCGGATTGATGAGGTGTTGCCGTGAGCGATATTCGTTACCCGGAATTCATAGACTCACTGGAAAACACAAAGTATCCGTTCATTGCTACTGCAAGCTTGTCAAACGGTTCTGTGTCTTTTCTTGAAGGCACTTTTCTGGATGCGCACATCTACGCGATCGATGGCGGTAAGCGTTACTACATTTCAAAAGTTGTAGTCGAATCAGAGCGTTGCGTTCTAACTATCGGCAGTGATCAGGCTGCCAACAGCTTGACTGGTGTTGTAGCCATTCCGGTAACTGCTTCATCTATTCGTTTAACCGACGAGCACAGCAGGCCCGGTGGTATTCTTGTCTCAGAGCCTGACAGGCTTTCTGTGCTGACTGCTTGGGGTATCGGAACGCACACATTTGAAAGAAGTCAAACTGAGTTTTGCGTTACTTGTCAAATGCCAATTCCTGATCCAGGCGTTACTGGTTTCAGACTGGAAAACGGAGACATATTGAGCGGTCGAGTTTGGTTTGTGGGCGATGATGGTGTGGTGTTATCGACTTCAACCGTAACCAACAAAAACGGAAACCCTGTTGACCGCATCAGAGTTGACGCTGTCGGTGACCCGCTTTACCTGCAACGGCTTTGTACCAGCGAAAATTTGTTTGTGCCTGTTAATCCCATACGTACTTTGCGCATTATCAACGGGGATTACACATTTGATTGTGCTCCTGACGAACAGGGCAATTTCAACATTCAAATGAACGATTCTCTTGCGGCTGACGCGGCTTTACGTGTCAGAACAACTAACGAGGGAATTGTTTTTGAAGTAGAAGGCACAACTCCGGTGCAGGATAATAATCCTTGAAAGGTTTGAGCCATGCCACGACCTAATTTTTTCAACGACAACATCAATCGTACGTTTCCTTTTCAATGGGCAACGGCTGGCGTAGATACTCCAGGCTCCGGCTCAGTCACGATGTTGCAATTGCCTGACGAGATTGTTGCCGATTGCGGTTTTATCATGGGACCCGAGTCAGGCTTTGAAGAAGGAACTCACACGGTTTTTCTTTATAAGATAACAAGAGTTAGCTCAACAGAGTTTACTTATGAGTTTAGATCAGACGCTCCAAACCTGGCAGATGCTCCTTTAGTTTTTACGCGACAAATAACCGACCCTATTTACACAACTGAGTTTGTTGAAAGCATTTTGCCTGGCTTTATTCCTTTTAGTTTGTCGCTGTCCGGTTCGGCGTCCAACTCAACACCTGAGGCTTTTTGCGGAGAACCTTATTGGACCGGTTATCTTGTAACCGGACCTATGAGTGCTATCGCAGATAGATTAGCTATCGGCAATTCAATAACCAGAGCAAGCAGCGCAGAGTCGCTTGTTGAACCGGCTCTAATCCAGAATTTAAACGAAAGTCAACTAGTTTCTTTAAGCATTGCAAACGCCGACCGTACGCGAGCTTTACGTCCAGAAGATTGCCCGCCAAATCAGTGGCCATTCCAAACTGGCATAATTTATGTCAATCGTGAATGCCTGCAAGGCAACCTAAGGTTTCGATCCGGTTACAACATGTCTGTCAGCCAGAGCAACCTGACAAACACATTACAATTCTCGGCAATTATCAACGCAGGTTTAGGCGAACCGTGCGAAGAGGTTAAGCTTTTTGCGGAAGAAACGCCGCCAAATGGTTCTCCAAACAATCTGCTGGAAGGAGACTTTTACTGCAACGAAGTGCTTCGATCCATTAACGGTTTACAAGGGCCGAATCTCACCTTATTTGCGGGTACTGGTGTAGCCATTACTTCAGATAGCGCAAACAATAAAGTCACTGTGGATATCAACCTGCAAGACTTGTCTCTGTGTACTTACTCCACGGTGTCAGAATCTATTTAACGGAGATTGTCACGGATGGCACCAACTACACCGTGTCCGCAGGGACCGCAGGAACCTGTATTTAACATCATCAAGTGTGATGTTCCGTGCATTTTTCCAATTCCCAATGGCGACTGGATTCCAAACCCGCAAGTACCTCAAGCTCCCAGCGACATTGCGGATTGCCCGTCAGTTCCAATTCCTTTGCTGGAACCGGAACCGCTTTGCCCTGAAATACTTTTCAACAATTCGCCAATTGGCGGTGTTGTTCAAACTAGTGTTGTACCTATTGGACAAGAAAGCGCTTCGTTTCAAATTACGAAGGGTGAATGCTGCAATTACAACTTTGACATGGACATTGAATTTCCATGTCCGCAACTAACATCATCGTCGCAGAGCCAGGGTCAGGCTGAAGCCAGCATCGGTTACGTGTCTCCTTGCAATTCAGCGCCTTACGCCAAGCTAGTGATAACACCGGTAGGCACTTGCTCTTATAACTTTGGTTTGGACATCAAATTACCTTGCCCACAAGACGGACCCCAAGGCCCGCAGGGACCACAGGGACCGCAGGGACCAGAAGGCCCGCAGGGACCAGAAGGCCCGCAGGGGCCTACAGGGCCGACCGGCGGGGCTGGACCATGCCCGCAAATTCAAGTTCAAGCTAGTTTAATTATCCTCGATCCGCAGGACCCGCAACAACCCAGGGTGGAAGTTCAAGTACAAGGGCAGCCTTGCGCACCTTCGTTTGATTTCACTTTCGTGCTGCCTGAAGGTGCTGCTGGTGCTACTGGTGTCACAGGAGCAACCGGTATTGCCGGTATACAAGGAGCCAGCGGTATTGCTGGTACTACTGGCCCTCGCGGAGCCACCGGATCGGCCGGACCTGCCGGCCCGACTGGGCCGACCGGACCTACAGGCCCGACTGGGCCGACCGGGCCTCTTGGTCCAACAGGAGCTACCGGTGTAATTGGCTACACTGGAGCTACAGGACCTTGTCCGACTGTCGGAGCAACCGCTTCAATTAATTTGTTGCCGCCAGCTTATACGCCGCAAGTAAGTTTGGCTGTTTACGGACCTCCATGTTATCCGCAATTTGATTTTGATTTCAGCCTGCCACAAGCTATTAACGGTGCGACTGGACCTTGTCCTACAGTTTATGGTTACGCAACTGTTTATTCGATACCGACGTATTTTGATCCTCAAGTTGCGTTGTACGTCAGCGGTAACCAGTGTAACCCGCAATTTAATTTCACTTTCGGCATACCGCAAGCGGTCACGGGGGCTTCCGGTGCGACGGGCTATCGCGGAGCAAGTGGCGCAAGCGGCGCTACCGGGTATGGCGGTGCCACTGGTGCTGGCGGTTCAACTGGTCCGTGTCCAACCATAACTCCAATAATCTACACGGAAGTAACCTCGTCTTATCTTGATCCGTCTGTAAGCCTTTACATCACGGGTCCACAGTGTAACCCGCAATTCAACTTTGATTTTTCTTTACCGCAAGCTGCTGAAGGTGCCACTGGTTATCCTGGCGCAACAGGTGCGACAGGTTACAGAGGTGCGACAGGTTACGCTGGCGCAACGGGTGCAACTGGTTATGCCGGGGCAACTGGATCGACAGGACCTTGCCCGACAATAACGCCTGTGATTTACACGGAAGTCACGTCTTCCTATATCGATCCTTCCGTCAGCCTTTACATAACCGGAAATGCCTGTAACCCTCAGTTCAATTTTGATTTCTCTTTGCCTCAGGCGGCTGAAGGCGCAACAGGCTACGGTGGCGCAACTGGAGCTACCGGTTACAGGGGTGCTACCGGTTACACGGGCGCAACTGGGGCTACCGGTTACACGGGCGCAACCGGCGCTACTGGACCGTGTCCAACAATTGCAGGTGACGCCACAATAACCGTAGCTCCATCGGGAGCGACGCCCAATGTTTACTTGCTTATAACTGGAACACCGTGCGCTCCCCAGTTCGATTTTGATTTCTACTTACCGCAAGGCAACGCTGGGCCGCAAGGTCCGCAAGGCGCTCAAGGCCCAGATGGCGCACAAGGTTATAGAGGACCGCAAGGCTACATCGGCCCGCTCGGTCCTCAAGGTTATCCTGGGTACCGTGGTCCTCAAGGCTACCCTGGCTATCGTGGCCCGCAAGGTTATCGTGGCCCGCAAGGCTATACCGGACCAACAGGGCCTCAAGGCTATCGCGGCCCGCAAGGCTATCGCGGTCCTCAGGGTTACCAAGGTCCGCAAGGCGACTACGGTCCGCAAGGTCCGCAAGGCGTTGCAGGCCCGACCGGGCCTTCAGGCTCTACCGGGCCGACTGGGCCAGTTGGAGCTACCGGCTACCTTGGGCCGACGGGTTATCCTGGCGCAACCGGTTACATCGGGCCGACAGGTTACACAGGCGCAAGTGGCGTAGCTGGCTCCAGTGGTACGGCTGGCGCTAGTGGCACGCCAGGCTCCAGCGGACCGCGAGGAGCTACCGGATCGCAAGGCCCGCAAGGTTATGTGGGGCCGACTGGGCCTACTGGTTTTACAGGCGCGACAGGCTTGCGTGGCCCCACCGGTTTTACAGGTGCAACTGGGTCGCAAGGACCTACGGGTTATCCTGGGTCAACTGGCCCGCTTGGGCCGCAAGGCTATCTTGGCCCGCAAGGCCCGCTTGGACCTACTGGCCCGCAAGGGCCAATAGGGCCTACAGGTCCTACAGGTTCTGGCGGTGCTACTGGGTCACAGGGACCAGTTGGCCCACTTGGGCCTACAGGTCCAATTGGGCCTACCGGTTTAACAGGGCCTACTGGGCCGAGCGGCGCGACTGGTTCTCGAGGTTCAACCGGATCACAGGGTCCTACAGGTTCTACAGGTTCGATAGGGCCGACTGGACCGTCAGGGGCTACTGGCAGTGTTGGGCCTCTAGGCCCGCAAGGTTACGTTGGCCCAACAGGCCCTACCGGCTTGACTGGACCTACTGGGCCGTCAGGCGCTACAGGTTCTCGTGGAGCTACCGGCTCTCAGGGTCCAACAGGCTCTACTGGTTCTGTCGGACCAACTGGGCCAAGCGGCGCGACTGGCAGCGTTGGACCGACTGGCCCGACAGGTTTATCTGGAGCGAGTGGCGCTGCTGGCCCAACTGGACCTACAGGCCCCACCGGCCCGACAGGTTTATCTGGAGCGAGCGGTGCTGCTGGACCTGTCGGTCCGACAGGCCCCACTGGTCCCCTGGGACCGCAAGGTTACGTAGGTCCAACTGGGCCGTCAGGCGCTACAGGTTCTCGTGGAGCTACAGGTTCTCAAGGCCCCACAGGTTCTACAGGTTCTGTTGGCCCTACCGGACCATCAGGTGCTACAGGCAGCATTGGCCCTACCGGTTTAACCGGGCCTACCGGTTTAGTAGGACCCACAGGACCGACAGGCCCAACCGGACCTACAGGAATAGCTGGCGCTAGTGGTGCTGCTGGTCCAACTGGGCCTACTGGCTCGGCAGGAGCTAGCGGCGCAGCTGGCCCTACGGGTCCCACCGGGCCAACAGGACCTACCGGCGTTGCAGGAGCTAGCGGAGCCGCCGGGCCGACAGGTCCCACCGGCGTCACCGGAGCAAGCGGAGCCGCAGGCCCTACCGGGCCAACAGGACCTTCCGGCGCTACGGGTTCTCGAGGCGCAACTGGTTCAGTAGGCCCTACTGGCGTTACTGGAGCTAGCGGAGCCGCAGGCCCTGCCGGACCTACCGGGCCAGCAGGTCCCGCTGGTGTTACCGGAGCCAGCGGCGCAGCTGGTCCTACAGGTCCCACCGGGCCATCTGGCCCTGCCGGCGTTACCGGAGCCAGCGGCGCAGCAGGTCCTACAGGCCCGACTGGACCTACTGGTTCAATCGGACCAACAGGCCCAACTGGCCCGACCGGACCTACTGGAGCAGCAGGTGCTAGCGGCGTTCGCGGAGCTACGGGCGCGGTCGGTCCCAACGGAGCCACCGGCTCGGCTGGCCCTTCTGGACCCCCAGGGCCTGCCGGCCCTACTGGCCCCACCGGTCCTTCTGGCCCAGCTGGTGTGACAGGCGCGAGCGGAGCCGCAGGCCCGCTTGGCCCGCAAGGTCCCGCTGGTCCGACAGGGCCACCTGGCCCGCCTGGCCCGCCTGGCGGTGCAACAACCACAGTGCCGACTACTACGTCAGCATTGGCACTCGACGATCGTTTTAACCCATACATTGAGAAGCTGCAACAACAGCCTCCAAAGTATGATCCAAAAAAGCACATTGATAACAGCTTCGTTGAAAGCCTTGTCAATTTGCCAAAGGTTGCCAACGGTAACCGTGGAGAACTGATCGTCGGTGAGATTGCGGATGGGCAAGCTATCAACGGTTCCTTATACTACTCAACAACGCACAATTCGTTGGTGTATAAGGATGCCAGGGGAAGAATCTTCCAGATTACTCTGAAAGAGCTTCCACGAGGCTAGTTGAAGCGAGTTCATCATGCTTGAGCAGTTCAAAAACCTGGCGCTAACCCTGACGGTTGAAGACCCGGAAGGGATAGCGCCAGCTGTCGCACACTGCGTTCTCGTGGAGATGCACTTCAATTGCGAAACACAAGCTGCTGTTGCAGTTTTCAAATGCTGGCGAAGTTTAAAGGCATTTGAAGCAGATAAAAAAGCTTTCAACATCGTTCAATTGAACTTGTCGCCAAAAAATGGCGGTGAGGTTTTGTTTGACGATGAAGAATCCGGTTCGGCTTTGCACTCGCTGGGCTTAAAACTTTTGGAAACGTTTAAAAAACAAAACGGTCTTTAAATCTGGAATTTAAAAATGGCAAAATCAAAGCAACGAATAGTGATACGTCACAAGTGGGCACTTGGTGACACTATCCTGCTGACAGCGTTGATTCGCGACATTCACAAAGCATACCCAAACCAATACGACGTAGGCGTGGATACGCACTGGACAAACGTCTGGTGGAATAATCCTTACGTTACGAAGTTTGACAACAAGGGCGGACCAAAACCGCAAGTCATTGAAGTGGGATGGGGCGACGCCATCAAATGGAATGCTTACGCCAAGTATGGCGACAAGCGTGAAATGAAGCACATATTGGCTTGGTACCACTACGACTTTGAACGCAAAACCGGCATGGATGTTCCTGTCACGGAACCTAAGCCTGACTTGCACATGACAGATGACGAGAGAATACGCCGGATACAAGGCCGCTACTGGGTAATAATTTCCGGCGGCAAGCTGGATATGACAACAAAGCATTGGCATGCGCACAGAGCGCAAGAAGTTGTGAACAAGTTGGCAACTTTCGGCATTCGATGCGTCCAGGTTGGCGCTGTGCATTCGAGCCACATTCATCCGCCACTTCAAGGCGTGACAAACATGATCGGTAAAACCGAGAATGTTCGTGACCTTTGGAATGTCATCATGCACTCGGACGGAGTTATCTGTGGTGTTACCGGGGCAATGCACATAGCTGCCGCTTTTGAGAAGCCTTGCGTTGTTTACGCCGGCGGCCGAGAAGAACCTTGGTTTGAAGCCTATGTCAACAACTTCAACGCCTTTGGTAAAAAAGCTCAACCGGTCAAAGTAGAGCACAAGTTCCTGCACACGATTGGACTGCTTGAGTGTTGTGACAAACAAGGTTGCTGGAAGAAGCGAACCATACCGCTCGATCCCCAGGATTTGAGCCGTAAGGCTTACACTCTTTGTCGTGCGCCAGTGAGGCCCGAGCATTCGCATCCCGTGGCAAAATGCCAAGATTTAATTTTGTCTGATCATGTGGTGGAGGCAGTCATGGACTACTACGACAAAAAAATGTTGCCGCCCATTCAGGCACCAAAAGGTTTGCCGCTTCCTGTTGTGAACAGTCAACCGGAAGAAATTGTCATACCGAAAGTTGAGCTAGTCCAAGTACGAGCCGAAGATGTCCAGGTTCAACCTCCAGAGATGCAGGCAACACCTGTGGTTGTATTGCGTGAACCGTCAGTAGAAACGCGACCACAGAAGCCGTACCAACAAGTGCATCCAAAAGAAATAACGCAAAAGAACATAGGTCAGATTAAACGAGCGTTATCTGTTATGGATAACGCGATTATTGGCGGCAGGCTGACTATTTGTGTGCTGTGTTACGGTAATCACGTTGACTTGGCCAGAAAATGCCTAAGCAGCATCATGAACACAGTGCCCATCGAGCGCATTGACCTTCGTATCGGCACAAACGAAATCAATCCCGATACCCTGAGCTATTTAAAAACTTTGCCGGCAACAAAGATTTACGCCAACAGCACCAATCGTTACAAGTACCCGGTAATGCGCGAGATGTTCTGGGACGAGACTGCCCCGATCACAACAAATTATGTTGTTTGGTTTGACGATGATACCTGGGTAGTCAAGCCTGACTGGGTTTCGGACCTTTGCCAAACCATCATCAACAACCATCACTACAACTTTCGTATGTTTGGCAACATGATGTATCACGACCTGTCGATGTATTCCAAGGGAGGAGCTCGACCTGATCTTTGGTTCAGAGCCGGAGACTGGTTTAGAGGACGCAACTTTCGCGTGCGCGGAGGGCAGCAAGAAGCGGCAAATGGTAGCGTTATAGACTTTGCCGTGGGTTGGTGCTGGGCTATCGCAACCGAAGCCATTCGGATGGCAAACATACCCGATGTAAGATTGCGCCACAACGGTGGAGACATCACTATTGGAGAACAAGTACATCAAGCCGGATTTGGCATCAAGCAATGGAACAAAGGTAAAAGCTTGATTGCTTGCCCTACCCGAGAACAGGGTGGACGTCGCGGTTATTCGGAGAAATTTCCATGGGACCCGACCCGTTAATATTTGATCACAACTTGGCTTTAGAACTGTGGAATGATCCCTTGTTCTGGGAAAGTGTTCCTGACTGGGAATACTACAGAGAAGAAGCAGAAATGGCTGTGGCTGCTGCGCTTGAAAGCCGAAGTAGTCTAAGAATTAAAGCTATCCCCGTGTATAATCGCTGGGTAAGGTTGATAAGAGATCGTCACGAAAATGAGCCTTATTACCTGCGTCAGTTGACGGACTACATACACAAGAAAAGACAAAATCGCCCAGAAGCGATTATTCTTCCACCGAATAGATATCACAGAGAACCGCTGATTTTGTCTGAAGGGGTAAGCTAATCATGCGACGCATACGATTGACAAGATACGCGCCAACCCTGGTCAATTTCAACAACTACGGGGCTTATCGTTTGCGTATAGAGGTAACGGCAGTAGAAGGTCCTGACTTGGACGAAAACATTTTTGTTTACCGCAAGAATCCGCCAAGCCCTTACACAACTTTAAGCACGGACAATTTTGAAGCCGTCGCTGGTCCGCCACAGATGGCAGACATACCTGCCGGCGAACCTAACCCTGATTTAAATTGGCCTTACTATCGATTGAATTACGTAGAACTGGATGTGGCATCAACCGAACAAGCTGAAGCTATATGGCTTGAAATTCAGCAAGAAACTTGTGTGTTGATCGATGCCATGAACCGGCTGACTCAGTTGCAAGCGATACAGGACGTGTGGTGTCCAGGCCCGCCAGATTCCAGTGTGTCTGTCAGCACGTCAACTAGTGTTTAGGAGGATTTATGTCTGATCCAGTAAAACTTTTGCTTGTGGAAGAAGCCACATTGATGGCTATGGCCAGCAACCCCAACCTGGTCAAAGAATTCCCATTTTTGAACGGACTTAAAACTGCACCAGCTTCTCCCAAGGCTGGAGGTTGCGGTAGATGCAGCCAAAAAGCTAGCCGCCGCATATCTGTGGTTAATGGCATCAAGCAATCGTTGATCGCTATGGGTGCCGAGAAAAAGCAGCGGTTGAAAAAACTGCTAAACGCCGAGAAAGTTAAGATTCGTGTGGCCACTGGCGGCAAGATAACTGAGTTCACGTTCTGACCTAAATTTCAGGCCAAAATGCGTCATTATTGATTGAGGAAAACTTAACTATCCTCACAACCCCGGTAGGGAGCGAATGCTCTACCGGGGTATTTTGCTTCATTCGCTGCATGAAGGTAGCCATGAACACAACCACCATCAACCTGCCCTGGATGACCAACTCCGTCACCACCACTAACCCCATAGTCAAGGCGCTGGCAGATCGCCTTGAATGGGCTAAAGCCAAAGACGACAAACCGCTGTGGCCCGGCGGTCCGAACGCTGCCGGTTATGTCCAAGGCTTCATCCGTAAAGCCGGGATGGGATCGTATGTCCTCCTGCCCAACGGGCAGGAAATGGAGGAGATGCACCACGTCGCCGCTCTTCTCGACTCGGTCGAGTGGACCGAGGTGCCGACGGACAACCCGGACCCAGGGTGCAAGTATTATCAAGGCGTTGTGCCCAGGAGCTACACGGCATTTCACTCAGTCCTCTTATTGGGGGAACTGGCAGATGAAAATCTGGCTGCCGTCCGGGTCCGAAAAGGACCCCACGGTCTGGAGTTATGCCTTGGGGGAGTACCCCAGCATACTTTCTCTGTGTCCGCCATCGTCGATGCCGACGGTTTGCGGACATGGTATCCGGGGCCGATAACCCCAGCTATTGACTTGGCGAAAGCCACGGTCAAGCTGGTTTAACCTGGACCGGCCTGAGCAGGCCG
>Ga0222712_10003233_pt1 | contig 17952 bp, 18 predicted proteins | sample C33_657DmetaG_FD_165043 | JGI IMG/M metagenome (GOLD analysis project Ga0222712, IMG submission 165043) | Estuarine water microbial communities from San Francisco Bay, California, United States - C33_657D | ecosystem: Environmental > Aquatic > Marine > Unclassified | place: USA: California...
TTCATCAAAGAATTCAAAGAATTTGCCATCAAAGGAAACCTCGTTGATATTGCTGTTGCTTTCGTCATGGGAGGTGCTTTTGGGAAAGTGGTGTCAACCTTTACCGAAAAGCTCATTGCACCGTTGATCGGACTATTGACAGGAGGAACCAATTTTTATGACAAGAAGCTTGTGCTCAAAACTGCGGTATCAGAGGTCAAAGACCCAGAGGGAAATATTGTAATGCCCCATGGGGATGAGGTGGCCTTGGAGTGGGGTGCCTTTGTAACCGTCATCATCGACTTTTTGATTGTGGCCTTTGTCATGTTTCTGGTCATCAAGGGAATCAATGCTCTTAAGAAGAAAGAGGCTGAAGCACCAGCAGGCCCTGCACCGCTTTCAACAAGTGAGGCCCTGTTGACTGAAATTCGGGATGCCCTGAAGAAATAAGATAGCTGTAGCAATCATTTGTACTTGCTTTATAAGCCTGAAATTCGGGTAATCGCGAACTGCTCTCATACAGTCCTCGGTCCATAGGATGACCTGAGGTAATAAGCTCAACTATCAATGCCTTATCCTTGCTTAATCAAGGTTGCCACAACTTTATCAATTGGTAGGTGAACGGATGCCTCACTGAAGGCTTGCAAGGGAATCATCCTGAAGGTCTCCGTTTCTCCGGAGGTATGGTAAACGGCCATCTGTTCTTCATCAAAATCAAATTGCTTTTCCCTGAGCGGCACTTTGATCTCCTCGAGCGGATATACTTTGTAGTAGATGGACACGATCTGGTGTTCAGGATTGAAGGCAGACATCTGGAAAAAATCAGTGGTGTACAGATGCTCACCAACCCTGACCCTTAGGCTCATCTCTTCCATGAATTCCCTTGCTAGGCATTCCCGGGTACCCTCGCCAAATTCCAGGCCACCCCCGGGAAATTTGGTATAATAATTTCCCCGGATGAATTCATCGCTGACCAAAACCTTGTTGTCATCCGAAATCAAAATGCCGTATACCCTGATGTTGAACATAGTGCTTGTTTATAATAGTACTTTAATTAATCTGAGTTTACAGACCCAATGATATTTTTCCTGAGAACACAAAGGTTGCAGGGCCAATCAACCAGATCTCATTGCAATGCTGCTCATCCAACCTGTTGAATGCCACTTCGAGTTTCCCTCCTTCTACGTTGATGAAAACATGTTGCTTGCCCATTCCATTTGATGCAGCAATGGCAGAGGCCGTAACACCTGTTCCACAACTCAGGGTTTCATCTTCAACTCCACGTTCATATGTCCTTACACGGATCCCCTCATTTTCTAGGGACACAAAATTGACATTGATGCCTTTTTCATTGTATTGGTTGTTGTAACGGATCTTTCTTCCTTCCGTATAAACATCAAGATGGTCCAGATCATCCATGAACTTGATGTAGTGCGGAGATCCGGTATCAATCACTCTGTCGGCACCATCAGAAGCAACGGCTTTAACATCCTGCATCTTCAGCCTGACCAATCCTTTAGCATCAATCTCTGCCTCATGTGGTCCATCCACTGCCAAAAAATGATAGTGGCTGCAGATGATGCCCATGTCTTTGGCAAACTGAACCAGGCACCTTCCACCATTTCCGCACATGCTGCCTTCTTTTCCGTCTGCATTGTAGTATTTCATCCTGAAATCAAACCCATGGATTGTTTCCAGCAGCATCAGCCCGTCTGCACCAATGCCAAATTTTCTGTCGCAGAGGAATTTGACCTGTTCTTCCGCCATGGCACTGTAAGCACCATCTCTGTTGTCCAGTATGACAAAATCATTTCCCGTACCCTGGTACTTGTAAAAATTTATTTCCATTCTATTCATTTAATCAAACCCTAAACTCCTGAATCCCACAACCTCACAATCCACAACCCCAAACTCACAACCAACAACTCACAACTCACAACCCTAAACCCTATCCAACACCTGCCGGATCAACTTATCTATTGTTGCATCCGCATCTGCAGAAAAAGCCCTGGCAATTCTGTTGGCAACGATGGCACTCAACGAAAGGCAATGGTGTCCCATCATCTTTCCCAAACCATAAATGGCCGCAGTCTCCATTTCAAAATTGGTGATTTTCAGGTTACCGAACCTGAAGGCGGTCAACTGATCGTTGAGCTGTGGCATGGACAATCCCAACCGGAGGTTGCGACCCTGTGGGCCATAAAAACCAGGGCAGGTAGCTGTTATCCCTGCATGACAACCATCCACCAGTTTCGCAAGCAGAATCGCACTCGCACTGGTGATATAAGGAGAGGAAAGGTTGGGATGAAGGGTGGTTTGCGTCTTGAAAGCCCGCAACATTTCCGACTCAACCTCATTGTTCCTGTAGGGATAAAAATGAAGCAGGTTGTCCAGGCCAATGCCATGGGTACTGGCCACAAAACTGTCTACACCGATTTCAGGCTGCAAGGAGCCGGAAGTGCCGATCCTGATGATGTTCAGTTGCTTTTTTTCCTTGTTTTCTGTCCTGTTGATGAGGTCTATGTTGACCAGTGCATCCAGTTCATTCATCACAATGTCAATGTTGTCTGGCCCGATTCCCGTAGAAACCACACTGATCCTTTTCCCATTGATTGTTCCAGTATGGGTGATGAACTCCCTGTGGCTGGAGCGATGCTCAATTTGATCGAAATATTTGCTGACTCTTTCTACCCTGAAAGGATCTCCAACCGTGATGATCGTATCTGCTATCTCATCCGGACGCAGGTCCAGGTGGTATATGGCACCTCTTGCATTGATGATCAATTCCGAGGCTTCTATGCTGTTCATTGAAATTGTTTTATGAATGATCTTGTGGATTGCTATGGTAAATCAGTTCAAAATTACTAATTTTGCGCGTGTTCGGGTGATAAAGCCTGATCATATTAGGTCCTGTGGCCGAGTGGCTAGGCAGAGCTCTGCAAAAGCTTCTACAGCGGTTCGAATCCGCTCGGGACCTCAAAGCGAAGGAAACAAAACCCTTCGCTTTTTTTGATATGGTACGTTATTCAAAATGGATCAGCCTGCTTGCTTTTTTGCTCCTTTTGGGTGCATGTTTCATGCCGTGGACCTTTCATGCAGACATCAACAAGTCATTCAACGCGTTCTTTACTGAAAGAAACATGTATGGAAAACCAGGCAAGCTCCTGCTTATTTTGGCAGGAATCACTACCGCCTGTTCTTTTATCAAGGTTTTGTGGTTGAAAAGAACGGCATTTCTTGCCGGTGGCTTGAATGTTGCTTATGCCATCAAAAATTTTCTGCTGTTTGGTTCCTGCTACAGGGGCTATTGTCCTGAAAAGCAGTTCGGTTTATACCTTATGCTTGTCTGCTCCATCTTGATTTTCATCATGGCTTTTTTACCTGAGGGAAATGCCAGCAGGGTGGAAGAACAGAAAAGTTAGATACCATCAAAGGTATTGCAGGCCCAATTTTTATCTATTTTTTTGACTCCTTGCTCCATGCATCCTTGAGGGTAACCGTCCTGTTGAAAACAAGTTTATCCCCTAAGGAGAGCTTGTTGTCCAAAGTAAAATATCCCTTCCTGATGAATTGAAACTGCTCCCCGGCTTGGGCCTCCAGCAATGAAGGTTCAATTTTGGCAGCTTGTATGATCTCAAGGCTGTTGGGGTTCATGTAGGATTTGAAATCTCCCTCTTCGCTGGAAGGGTCTTCCACTTGGAAGAGGCGATCGTATAACCTTACCTCAGCCTCTGCTGCCTTGTCTGCGGCGATCCAGTGCATGGTTCCTTTTGCATTGATGCCTGAGGTATCTTGCCCGCTCTTGCTCTCAGGTATATATTCGCAATAGACTTCCGTTACTTTTCCTGATGCATCTTTTGCACAGCCGGTGCAGTTGACGATGTAAGCACTTTTCAACCTGACCTTGTTACCCGGTGCAAGCCTGAACCATTTTTTGGGGGCTTCTTCCATAAAGTCTTCGGCCTCAATCCACAATTCCCTGCCAAAAGGAAGGTCTCTGTAACCGCCATTGTCTTCTAGTTCAGGATTGTTTTCACCTTTCAGTATTTCTGATTGTCCTTCGGGATAATTGGTGATGATCAACTTGATTGGATCCAGCACTACCATCCTGCGCAGCGCAGTCTTGTTCAGGTCTTCTCTCACACAAAATTCAAGGAGGCCAACATCAATGATGTTTTCTCTTCTTTGTACACCGATCCTTTCACAAAAATTTCTCAGGGAGAGGGGCGTATAGCCTCTTCTTCTGAGGCCTGAAATCGTTGGCATCCTCGGATCATCCCATCCGTCTACGAGGTTTTCCTGCACCAACTGCAAGAGCTTTCTCTTGCTCATCACGGTATAAGTAAGGTTGAGCCTGGCAAACTCAAATTGATTGGAGGGGAAGATGCCCAATTGGGCGATGTACCAGTTGTACAGCGGCTTATGTACTTCAAATTCTAATGTACAGATCGAATGAGAGATATTCTCAATCGAATCGGATTGTCCATGCGCGAAATCATACATAGGATAGATGCACCAGGTATCACCGGTTCTGTGGTGATGGGTTTTCTTGATCCTGTACATGATGGGGTCGCGCATGTGCATGTTGGGGGAGGCAAGGTCTATCTTGGCCCGCAATACTTTTTCGCCATCATTGAATTCCCCATTTTTCATGGCTGTAAACAGAGAGAGGTTTTCTTCTATGCTTCGGTTCCTGAATGGACTCTCTTTTCCTGGTTCTGTGGGCGTGCCTTTCATGGTGGCAATCTCTTCCGCACTAAGGTCATCCACGTAGGCAAGTCCTTTGTTGATTAGTTCTACGGCAAAGGCATACAATTGATCGAAATAGTCAGATGCATAATGCTCCTCTTCCCAATCAAACCCAAGCCACCTAACATCGGCTTTAATTGAATCAACATATTCAGTGTCTTCCGTTACAGGGTTGGTATCGTCAAAACGGAGGTTTGTTTTTCCGCCATATTTGTCTGCGAGTCCAAAGTTCAGGCAAATGCTTTTGGCATGGCCGATGTGCAAATAGCCATTGGGTTCTGGAGGGAACCGGGTATGGATCTCCACATGCTTTCCTGCAGCAAGGTCAGCTTCTACGATTTCTTCCAGGAAATTCAGCGATCTTTCTTCACTCATGCGTTCAAAATTGAAAGCAAATTTACAACTAAACCCCTAAACAATGCATTCCTTCAAGGATTTGTCGATGATGTCAACGGCTTCTTCGATCTGTGCAGCATTGATGACCAAAGGAGGTGCCAGCCTGATTTTGTCGCCATGGGTGGGCTTGGCCAACAATCCGTTTTTCATGAAGGTCTCACAAATGAGCCAGGCAGCATCTGGGTTTTGGTGGTTGATGACGATAGCGTTCATCAGACCCATTCCTCGGATTTCACTGATCAGCGGAGATTGAATGGAGGCAAGACCAGCCCTTAACAATTCCCCCATTTCAATTGCATTTTCGGCCATGTTTTCGTCTACCAGTACTTTCAGCGATTCGGTGGCCACAATGCTGGCAAGTGGGCTTCCTCCAAAGGTTGAACCATGCTCTCCAGGTTTGATGGTGAGCATCACTTCATCACTAGACAGAACTGCACTAACCGGAAAGGTTCCGCCACTGAGGGCCTTGCCCAGCAGAAGAATATCAGGCTTTACATGTTCATGGTCGCAGCAAAGCATTTTACCTGTCCTGCATAGCCCAGTCTGGATTTCATCGGCGATGAACAGCACATTGGCTGCCTCACAGAGGGCCTTGGCTTTTGAAAGGTATCCCTTGTCAGGCACTACGATACCCGCTTCCCCCTGGATGGGTTCAACCAGAAAGCCTGCAACATCCTTGTTCTCCAAGGCCAGCCGCAATGCCTCAAGATCATTGTAGGGAATGATAACAAATCCTGGCATGAAGGGCCCGAACCTGGCATGCGAGGAAGGGTCTGTGCTGAATGAAATGATGGTACTGGTTCTGCCATGAAAATTTTCTGAACAGACGATGATTCTTGCTCTGTTTTCCTCGATGCCTTTTACATCATAGGCCCATCTTCTGGCCAGTTTGATGCCTGTTTCCACCGCCTCTGCGCCCGTATTCATGGGCAGCAATTTGTCATAGCCCAACAGTTGGGTGATGAATCTTTCGTATTCTCCCAATCGGTCATTGTAAAATGCCCTGGAAGTGAGGGTCAATGCTGCAGCCTGATCAGTAAGGGCCTTGATGATCCTTGGGTGGCAATGGCCCTGGTTAACTGCCGAATAACCACTGAGGAAATCAAAATATTTTCTGCCTTCCACATCCCACATTTCAACGCCTGAGGCCCTTGATATGACAACAGGAATAGGGTGGTAATTGTGCGCGCCATAGGCAGACTCAAGGTCAATATAATATTGGGAATTGTGCATGATGATAGTATGACTGTACGAGGAATGAAATGTTGGTATGTTAATACCATCCAAGTTAAAATCAAGGCGTCGATGAAGCGGCCAGGTCAGATGAGCTTTGGCGCTAATGGTTCAGCAGGTCCAGGTTGGCTGAGAGAAATGCAGTATGTGGCTGCTTTAAAAATAACATGAGATAAAGTTAGTCAATCTTGACTTGAAAGCAAAGGCATCCTCCAAGGATTCTTCAGAGTAAAATGCTTTCCAATTGATAATGGGCAGGAAACAGGTTCTTGATGGCGGGGCTTGTTTCAAATATGCCATAAACTGTCGATCCCGTTCCGGTCATCGAAGCGTATACAGCACCTGCATCATATAGTTTTTCCTTGATGGTTGCAATCTCTGGAAAAGCACTGAAGACGGGCTCTTCAAAGTCATTGAAAAGGTTTTCTTTCCATTCATGTATGTGCCTTTCAACAATCGAAGCACAAGAAGTGGCATTGGGCGAAAGCTTGATTTTCCTGAATGCATCAGCGGTGCTCACATGAATGCCAGGGCAAACCAGGACCATTGTTTTGGAGGACAAGGAGCACGTAATAGACTGCATGATTTCACCTCTTCCTGTTGCCTGAACGGGATGGTTGATGATAAAAAAAGGACAATCACTGCCCAGTTGAAGTGCATATGCCTGGAGTTGATCTTCCCCAATGCAAAGCTTGTATTTGTCATTCAACAGTTTTAGCATGAATGCACCATCTGATGAGCCTCCTCCCAGGCCAGCGCCCATTGGAATATGCTTGTGTAAATGAAGTAGTATTGGGGGAAGGCTGGGATGGTCTTTTTTCAGCAGTTGGTAGGCCTTGATGCAGAGATTCGAAGACTCATCTCCCGGGATGGGAATGCCAGAATGGGTAAAGGTTACAGCATCGGCTGAACTTGTTGAATGGGTGATGACCTCAAGGACATCGTTGAGCGGGACAGGAAAAAATACGGTATCAAGATCATGAAAGCCATCTTCCCTTCGGGAGGTTACCCGCAGACCAAGATTGACTTTTGCATTGGGAAAATAGATCATGGCATGATCTATTTTTTGCGTGAATTGATCTCGTCACGGATGGCAATGGCACGGATATAATCTTCTTGTTCCAGTACTTCGTTCAAGAGAGTATGCAACTCATCAATCCCCAGGGTTTTGATGTCTGTGTTACCATTTCCCTCAGCAGCAATTGATTTAACCTGTGTAGGCGGAGCACTCTGTTCAGGATTTTCAACACCCGCAACATCAAAGATGTTTTCGTAAATATAAATCGGGCATCCAAACCTTACGGCCATTGCCAGTGCATCGGAGGTCCGGGAGTCAATCTCCACGGTGTCTGCCTCGGTGCTGCAAAGGAGTTTGGAATAAAAAATTCCTTCCTGAAGATCTGATATGATGACCTCATGCAGGTCAACATTGAAAGCAAGCATGAAGTTTTTCATCAGATCATGCGTGAGTGGCCTGGTGGGCTTCATTTTTTCAAGAGCAACGGCAATCGCCTGGGCCTCAAAACCGCCAATCACGATTGGGAGTCTCCTGAGTCCATTCACTTCCCCCAACACAACAGCATATGAATTGCTTTGTGTGATGGAGTGGGAGAGTGCAACGATTTCCAGTTCGATCTTTCTCATATCGAAGGCAAATTTAAGGTAAAAATATTCCAATTCCTTCACTGCATGAATGAACTTTGGCATGCCAAAGTTCATGTGGATGCATGATCAGCGCCACCTTCCAGGTCAAATTTCGTGTTCTTACCGATGAAAGCTATTTTTGTAAGCATATCATTGGATTTAACTTTTCCAAAATGGACCGTATTGCCAAGCTGAAAGCGTTTATTGATCAATATCCGGTGGATATGTTCAGCAGGCATGCGCTTGCCATGGAATTCATCAAGCTTCAGCGCTATCCCGAGGCACTGGAAGCCATGATTTCACTGCTTGCTGTTGATGAAAACCACTCCGGCACCTATTATCATCTGGCTAAATTGTATGAGCAACTCGGTGACCATGAAAATGCAATCAAGATTTATGATAAGGGAATCATCATTGCCGACAAGGTCAAAGCGGAGAATAATTTAAGAGAATTGAAAGGGGCTTTGTCTCAGCTTAAAGATGAACTTGAATGAGGAATGGAAGGATTAAAAACAGAGAAGAGATGGGTTTGCAATCGCGTTTTCAGGATCATGTAAACAGCAACCGCCTATGGCAAGAAGGAGACTTGTTGCTCTTGGCATGCAGTGGCGGTATTGATTCTGTAGTATTGGCAACCCTGTTGCACCGGATGAACCAGCACCTAGAAATCCTGCATTGTAATTTTAATTTGCGCGGAGATGAAAGCAACAGGGATGAGGATTTTGTGCGTGCATTGGCCCAGTCTATGGGCATACCTTGCCATGTTCAATCATTTGACACCCAAACAGCCATAAAGACAATGGGAAAGGGTGTACAGGAAGTGGCGCGCATCCTCCGGTATGAGTGGTTTGACAAGGTGATGGAGGTTCGTAAAAAGACAAATAAACATACCTATTTGCTCACTGCTCATCATGCAGACGATCAGGTGGAAACCATTGCCATGAATTTTTTCAGGGGAACAGGCATCGCAGGCCTTCATGGGATGCAGCTGAAAGCCGGTAACCTCATCAGGCCTTTGTTGTTTGCCAGAAAAGCCGAGATTCTTGATTTTGCTGAATCAAATGCCATTACATGGGTGGATGACAGTTCAAATGACGCTGACAACTATTCCCGCAATCATTTCAGGCACAATATCATTCCACAAGTGGAGATAATATTTCCTTCAGTTGCGCAAAACCTGCTTGACAATGCCAAACGGTTTTCAGAAATGGAAATCATCTATAAAAAACAGATCGAAAAAATCAAGGATGGATTGATTGAGAAACAAGGCCAATCAATGGCCATTGCAGTGTATAAATTGATATCCATGTCTCCCATTGATACCATCATGTTTGAGGTGTTCAGGGATTTTGGTTTTTCCGCCCATCAGGTTCCTGAAATCAAGAAATTGTTTGATGCCATCTCTGGTAAATCGGTTTCTTCAAACACACACCGGGTGTTGCGGAACCGGAACTGGTTGCTGATTGATCCCATTGATGAAAAGACACATGATATCATTGTGGTAGAGGAGGGAGTTGAATCCGTGTCTTTTAACAACAGTCTTTTGCAGATCAAAAAATATGATGGCAGCTGCCTTCCTGATGATAGTAAGGATCATGCCTGGATTGACATGCAATCGATTTCATTTCCACTGATACTCAGGCCATGGAAGCCAGGTGACTATTTTTATCCCTTGGGCATGCGGAAAAAGAAAAAGGTTGCCAAACTACTTACTGACCTAAAACTATCGCTGGTTGAAAAAGAAAACCAATGGGTCCTTGAATCTGATAAGAAAATCATCTGGGTGGTTGGCAGAAGAATTGATGATCGGGTGAAAATTACTGCATCCACTCAGAAAATCTTGTCTATTGCCTTAGAGAAATCAGTTGAAAACTGAGGTGTAAAAATAAACGGCAAGGTCAACCCCACTGATCAGTTTTGCTGCCAGGTAAGTAAATAAAACGCCGTACACACTTCCCCAGAAATGGGCACTGTGCCCAATGTTTCCCCCACCTTTTTTGGCCAGGCTGGCTGAAAGAATCAAAAAGCAGATGCCAAAAACAAATCCTGGGATTTTAAAAGGAATGAAAAAGAATTGGATGGGCATGTTCGGTTGAATGGTGATGGCAGCAAACACGATCGCTGAAACGGCACCAGAGGCGCCAAGAGAGCGGTAGTAAGACTTGTTCTTGTATTTGATATAATCGGGGATTACCGCTGCAACGATGCCAGTCACATACAGTATGGCCAGCATTGCCCTTGACAATTCTCCGAACAATGCCTTGAAAAGGTAGTTTTCAAGTGCCATGCCAAAAGAATAAAATGCGACCATGTTGAAGATAAGGTGCAAGGCATCGGCATGCAAGACACCATTGGTGATGAACCGGTAGTACTGTCCTTCCCGGTTGATGTAATAAGGCCAAAAAAGCAGGTCATCCTTCATGCTTTCACGGTTGAAGGCAAGGATGGAAACAGCGGAAGTTATGATGATGATAAGGAATGTGATACTCATGGTTCAATGTTGATCACCTGTGGTGATACTTTTCGTTTTTAATGATGGTATAAGCACGGTAAACCTGTTCTGCCAATAAAAGCCTGACGATTTGGTGCGGGAAAGTGAGTTTTGAAAGTGACCATTTGTGGTCAGCCCTTTTCAGTACAACCTCATCCAGTCCGAAAGCACCGCCAATCAGAAACACAAGTTTTTTTGATCCCATGTTTCCCTTTTTGACAATGAATTCAGCCAACTCAACCGATCCCATTTCTTTTCCATATTCATCCAATGCAATCAAAACAGTATCTTTTTCAAGCCACTCTAGAATCATTTTACCTTCCAGTCTTTTCAGGTCGATTTCACTTAGCATTCCCGCATTTTTGGGAACGGGAAGGATTTCCCATTGGATGGGGGTATATTTTTTGATCCTTCCACTATAGTCTTCAATGGCATCCTTGATCGATGGGTCGTGTTGTTTTCCTATGCTCCAGAATTCGATCTTCATGATTAGGCACAAAGAAAACAAACATTTTTTGTAATTTGACTGACTAATCGACTATTGATGAGAAAGTTATTGTTGTTTTTCCTGCTTCAGGTACTTTTTTTTACTGCTAATTCCCAGATCAAGAAGTCTCCGGACAGGAAGGAAGGAGAAGGTCCCTGGTCTCAGCTGATCCTCAGAGGAGCTACAGTAGTCAATGGAACAGGTGCACCTCCTGTAGGTCCGGCAGACATTGTTATTGAACAAAACAAAATCGTCGCCATCAGGAATGTGGGTTATCCGGGCATGGCCATCAAAGAAATGTCTCGTCCTACTTTAAAGGACGGTGGAAAAGAGATTGATTGCAGCGGCATGTATATTCTGCCTGGTTTTATTGACATGCATGGCCATATTGGTGGAACAGAACAGGGAACACCTGCAGAATATGTCTTCAAGCTCTGGATGGCCCATGGCATCACCACCATTCGTGATCCATCATGTGGCAATGGGTTGGATTGGGTGCTTGAACACAAGCAAAAAAGTCTTGCCAACAAAATCACTGCTCCGAGGATTTTTGCCTACACGGCCTTTGGTCAGGGTTCCAAAACATCGATTTCAACGCCTGAGCTTGCAATTGAATGGGTCAGGGAAAATGCAAAAAAAGGAGCTGACGGCATCAAGTTTTTTGGAGCGGCTCCATCCATCATGGATGCGGCTTTAAGGGAAAACAAAAAGTTGGGCTTGCGCTCGTGTATGCACCATGCCCAGATGGATGTGGCCAGGTGGAATGTGTTGAATTCTGCTGAAGCAGGGCTGACCAGCATGGAACATTGGTATGGTCTGCCAGAGGCTTTGCTTGATAAAAATACCATCCAGGATTATCCATTGAATTACAATTATTCCAATGAGCAACACCGGTTTGAGGAAGCCGGAAAGCTTTGGAAACAGGCTGCAAAACAAGGGTCAGAGAAATGGAACAGTGTGATGAAACGCTTGCTGGAGTTGGATTTCACCCTGGATCCCACCTTTAATATTTATGAGGCCAACCGGGATCTTCACAAAACCAGAAGATTGGAATGGCATGATGACTATACATTGCCTTCACTTTGGAAATTCTATGAACCCAGCCGTCAATCCCATGGTTCTTACTGGTTCAACTGGGGTACGGAGCAGGAAGTGCAATGGAAAGAGAATTACAGAATCTGGATGTCCTTCATCAATGAATACAAGAACAGGGGTGGAAGGGTGACCACTGGTTCCGACAATGGTTTCATATACCAGACCTATGGTTTTGGATACATCAGAGAACTTGAATTGTTGCGTGAAGCAGGTTTCCATCCTTTGGAAGTGATCCGTTCAGCGACCCTCCACAGTGCACAGGCACTTGGCGTGGAGAAGGAAATTGGATCCATTGAAGTGGGCAAGTTGGCAGACCTTGTTGTTGTTGACGCCAATCCACTCGAGAACCTGCAATATCTCTATGGAACCGGCGCCGTTTACCTGAATGATAAGAATGAAGTGACAAGAAAAGGTGGAGTAAAGTATACGGTGAAAGATGGCATTGTTTATGATGCAAAAAAACTATTTGCCGATGTAAAGGCAATGGTGGATGAAGCAAAAAAACAAGGCGGCCCAATCAAACAGCCTGGAGTAAAATAATCGCTCAGTACAATATTGCAACAGTGGCAAGCCAGTGGTGCAACAAAAAATCATAAATCAACCACATGCAACGTTACCTTATTCTTTTGCTTTTGATGCCATTAATTTCTTTAGGCCAATCGCTTCCCTCCATTACAGAGAAGACTAAGGGATTGTCCAGGATGGATGGTTATTTTCCTTTTTATAAAGATGATGAGAACGGCAAAATTTGGCTGGAGATCAACAAGTTGGATACAGAGATCCTTTACGCGATGTCTTTGCCATCTGGTCTGGGATCCAATGATATTGGGTTGGACAGGGGATTGATGGGGGGTGGGAGAATTGTAAAATTTTCTCGTGTAGGTAAAAAGATTTTGATGACAGAACCCAATTATGGCTACAGGGCACTTTCTGAATCAGCAAAGGAAAAAGAGGCCGTTGACCTTGCCTTTGCCAAATCAACCCTCTGGGCATTTGTAGTTGAGGCAGCATCCAGTGATGCAGTGTTGGTAGACGCAACGGCGTTTCTTACAAGGGATGCCATGCAGGCAGCTAACAGGATCAGAAAAATGCAACAAGGAAATTATAGCCTCGATCCCAACCGGTCGGCACTGTATTTTCCTTCATGCAAAAACTTTCCCTTCAACACAGAGCTGGAAGCAACCATCACCTTGGTGAGTGCGGATGGAGTGAGTGGTAATTTCATTCAGCCTGTAGTACCTTCTCCTGAAGCCATTACTTTGCGCATGCACCATTCTTTTGTACAGCTTCCTGATGGAAACTATGCACCAAGAAAATTTGATCCAAGGTCCAGTTTCAACAACAGTTCCTATTACGATTACAGTTCTTCTGTTTCAGAGCCCATCGAGAAATATGTGATCAACCGCCACCGCTTGAGCAAGAAGGATCCCTCTGCAAAAATCAGTGAACCGGTTAAACCCATTGTTTATTACCTGGACAATGGAACGCCAGAGCCTATCAGGACTGCATTGCTGAAAGGAGGCAATTGGTGGAACCAGGCATTTGAGGCGGCTGGCTACAAGGATGCATTTGTTGTTAAAATGCTTCCAGACAGCTGCGATCCGATGGACATTCGTTACAACATGATCAACTGGGTTCACCGCTCCACCAGGGGTTGGAGTTATGGCGCCAGTGTTGTTGATCCAAGAACCGGTGAAATCATCAAGGGCCAGGTATCCTTGGGATCGTTGAGGGTTCGGCAGGATTACATGATTGCACAAGGCCTGCTTTCTCCTTTTGGGAAAAAAGACATGAAAGATGATCCCATGCTAAAGATGTCGCTGGATCGTTTGGAACAATTGTCCGCCCATGAAATCGGTCATACCCTTGGATTGATGCACAATTATGCCGCCAGCACAGCGGATCGTTCAAGTGTGATGGATTATCCCCATCCATTAATCAGGCTAAACAAAAAAGGTGAAATTGATGTCACCAATGCCTATGATTTGAAGATAGGGGATTGGGACAAGGTTTCCATTGCCTGGGGATATGCAGATTTTAGCAACAGTAAAAATGAAGCAGCCGATCTTGACAAGATACTCACCGATGCGTATGCGAAAGGGCTGAAATTCATCAGCGACAGGGATGCCAGGGCTCCAGGTGGATTGCATCCTGATGCCCATTTGTGGGACAATGGCAAGGAACCTATTGCAACACTTGAGGAAATGATCAACATGCGGGCAATAGCATTGAAACAATTTGGCATCAATTCCATCAGGAATGGCATGCCCATGGCCATGCTGGAAGATGTGCTGGTGCCGGTTTATTTTCATCACCGCTATCAGGTGGAGGCTGCTACCAAGCTGATTGGTGGGATGCAGTACAATTATGCATTGAAAGGTGATGGACAGTCTGCTACTGCACCATTGTCAAAAGAGATACAAACAAAGGCAATGATATCTATCCTGAAATGCCTTGATCCTTCATTTCTCTCTATTCCGGAATCAATCGCAGCACTGATCCCTCCAAGGCCGGCTGGATATGAATTCACCAGAGAATTGTTCAAAAAGAAAACAGGGTTATCTTTTGATCAACTCGCTCCTGCTGAAGCGGCTGCCGACCTTCCCCTTTCTTTTCTTTTTAATCCTGAAAGAATCAACCGCCTGGTGCAACATGAATTGCAAGGGCAGTTTGGGCTTGGTGACATGACCAATGCCTTGATTGATGCCAGTTTCAAGGCAGCAAGGAAAACCGGTGTTGAAAAAGCCATTCAGTTTCAAACTGAACAATTGGTATTGACCTATTTGCTGGCTGCAAGCATCGATGAGCAGCTTTCCTTTCCTGCCAAAGCCAGGGTTGGCCAGGTTTTGACCGAGCTCAAATCATGGCTCGAAGCCAGTGGTAAAACAGCCGCAGATCCATTGTACAAAGCCCACCTGGGATTGGCCATCGATCGGTTCAAATCTCCGGAAAAAGCAAAGCCAACCATCCATGCAGTTGCTCCTCCCGGTGCTCCCATTGGATGTGAAGAGGAATTATTTTAGCCAACCAATGTTAGGATTGAGCTGTTAAATTAGGGTATTGGCAAATTTTAATTTTCGATCGCTGCTGAGAGCCGCAACAGTTTCTCATGCAAGGAAATCACTTGTGGTATCAACAGTGTTTGTTCATTGTTGATCAATACATGATCACACAATTTCATTTTGATGTTTTCATCCAGCTGTTTTTCCATGCGGTTCAGGACCTTTTCCCTTTCAACATGATCCCGCTGGATGGTTCTGTGGATCCTCATTGCAGGCGGGGCAAATACTCCAATGATGGCATCAAATTCTCCCTGACTGCCTGATTCAAAAATCAAGGCAGCCTCTTTGATGGCATAAGGACTGCTTTGTTTTTCCATCCACTCCTTACCATCCTGTATGGTGAAGGGATGGACAATGCTGTTGAGCAGTTCAAGCTTATCTTTGTCATTGAATACCAAGGAAGAGAGGAATTTTCGATCAAGGATGCCTTCTAAATAGGCCTTTTCAGAAAAAGCAATCTTGATTTTCTCTATCAGGGAAGGATTGGTTTGCATCAACCTTTTTGCTTCCTGATCTGCATGGTATACTGGAATGCCCAGTACCTTAAAAATATCGGCAACCGTAGATTTCCCAGCGCCAATGCCGCCTGTAAGTCCAACCTTAAGCATGACCAAATGTAAATAAAAAAGCCCGGAACCAAGTCCGGGCCTTATTATCAACAGTTTGAATTATTTGGTGGCTGCAGCTTTGTTGAGCTGATCGCTCCATTCCATGCTGATGGCAGATTTTTCAATCTTCATGAAAGAGCCAGGGCTTACTTCAATCTGAATGGTATTGTCATCATTTACTTTATTGACGATGCCATGGATTCCTGCGATGGTAACAATCTTGTCACCTTTTTGCAATTCTTCCTGGAATTTTTTTGCTTTTTTTGCTTTTTGGGCTTGTGGACGAATCATGAAAAAATAGAAAACAACAACCATGCCTCCAAGAAGCACAAGTTGCATGTAGCCTGCATTAGGGGCAGCTTGCAAAAGGATTGAATTCATCATATTTGTTTTGTTTATTGATTGATCAGTTGGGCAGGGATGACTTCTACATCAAAGACCAGGTCATGCTTGGTCTGTTGTGTATTGGCATATACAGAAAGTACTTTGTGGTTCATCCCTTCACGGCTCTTGCTGTCAAATGTGGCCTTGATGATGCCAGACTTTCCAGGAGCAATGGGCGCTTCGGGTTTTTCGGGGACTGTACAACCGCAGGAGGCTGCAACTTCTTTGATGATCAGCATTTCCTTGCCAGTATTGGTGAAATGGAAGGCGATATTGATTTTTTCACCATCTTTTACTTTACCCATGTTTTGAACAGAATCAATAAAAAGGATGGAAGTAAGGGGTGTTCCGGGTTCAAAGGTGATGGCTTTTTGTACCAATGCCCTTCTCGTTGGGGGAGGGGTCTTTTTGTTGACAACAATGATGGCTGCTGCAGCGATGATGAAAAGCGCGAAAATGATAACGGGGGATTTCATTCTTTCATTTTGAGATGCCAAAAATAGGAATTTAGCCTTGTTTTTTGAAGTCTACTTTCTTGAGCCTTCCTTCTTGCAACAAGTCTTTGTGGATGCCATCAAGAATTCCATTCACAAACTGGCCACTTTGCGGAGTACTGTAACTCTTGGCAATATCAATGTATTCATTGATGGTAACCTTTGCAGGTATGGTTTCAAAGTAAAGCAGTTCGCAGACACCCATGCGGATCATGATCATGTCCAGGACGGCAATACGGTCTGCATCCCAGTTTTTCAGTTTGGGTTTGATCATTTCCATGGTAAAGTCCTTCTTCTCAATGGATGTTTTGAGCAAGCTGATGGCGTAACGGGTTTTTTCTGGTCCTACAATTTCCTTGAATTCATAAGATCCTGGTTTGCTCAGGTAATTGAGCACCATCTGGTAGATCATTTCTGCATCATCATCCCACTGAACGAAATGATCTTCAAAAAACGCAGTGATGTTCTCATCGGCCATGATGAGGTCGGTGAAGATAAAACTGAGCAGGTCTTTCTCCGTCTTCTTGTCACGGCTTTCCAGCGCTGTATAGGACTGGTACATTTCAGTTTCAGTAAGCTTGAGGTAAATTTTACGGACGATTTCCTCATCCATCAGGTGATCCAGCTTTCTCTCCTTGATTGCAGGTTGAAATCCCTTGGACTCAAGGATTTTCCAGAGGGTGGTATTTCCTGCCAGTTTGATGTTTACGTTCAGGTCAGCCTGAGTTGGTAGGTGCTTTGATGCACGGTGCAGGGAATCCTTTTCGGCATACCTGGCCACTTCCGTGACCAGAAAAATGGCAAAGGTGAACAGGTCGGCTGTTTCATCCAGGTATTTTTTCAACAAGGATACTGCCTTGTCTTCTGAGACCATGGTTGTATCAGCTTCTACTGAATAAAGACACTGCATCACTTTTACCCTGATATTTCTGCGACTGATCATTTAAAGAGCTGTTTGGGGTTGCAAATATAGCTTTTTACGTACTAATGGGCATATTTTCTCCTCAGGATGAAAATTTGACATACCGAATGCCTATTTTCGCTGCCATTCATTGAATTTTTTGCCTGTAGAAATGATGGAATCTGCCATTTTTGCAAGCCATCACCCTTGGTACGGAATTCGTTGATACTGCATAAATGGGAAAGCACTAAGCCGCCTACCCACAATTAATTCATTCATTTAAAATTAAAACCAAAAGCTATGGCTAAGAAGTTAAGCATTACCCCATTGCATGACAGGGTAATCGTGAAACCTGCTCCTGCTGAAGAGAAGACTGCAGGTGGCATCATCATTCCTGACACAGCGAAGGAAAAACCCCAAAGAGGATCA
>Ga0222712_10003234_pt1 | contig 17948 bp, 12 predicted proteins | sample C33_657DmetaG_FD_165043 | JGI IMG/M metagenome (GOLD analysis project Ga0222712, IMG submission 165043) | Estuarine water microbial communities from San Francisco Bay, California, United States - C33_657D | ecosystem: Environmental > Aquatic > Marine > Unclassified | place: USA: California...
AGATCATCAAGGAAATGACTTCAACTGGTACTGGTGCTCTAGGTACTGCTTCTGCTAACGCTGAGCAGTGGGCTGGTGTTGCTCTACCACTTGTAAGAAAGGTATTCGCTCAGATCGCTGCTAAAGACTTCGTATCTGTACAGCCAATGAACCTTCCTTCAGGTCTTGTTTTCTACCTTGACTTCAAGTACGGTACAACTGCTAACGGCAGAACTTCTGGCGACAATATGTACGGTAACGTATCTACTGCTAACGACAAAATGTCTGTAGACGAGGAAGTTTCTGGCGGTCTTTACGGTGCTGGTCAGTTTGGCTACACTATCAACTCAGCTTCAGCTGCTGCTCAAGTTGCTTACGGTGCTGCTACTTCAGCTTCTATCGGTTACCAGGACGGTATCGCTCCTTCTACTTTCAAGACTGCTACTGTATCACTTTCTGGTACTGGCTTCGACAGCAAGGGCGTAAGAGCTTTCCGTCTTTTCTCTGGTTCAGTAGACGTAACAACTCACCCAGAGTTCACTACTGTATCTGGTAACAACGTTACTTTCGTAGTATCAGCTTCTGCTATCACTAACACTACTGACATCACTGGTTCGGTTCTTTACCACAAGCAACCAGCTGACACTTCAAGAGGTGACTTCGAATTCACTGGCGGTGTTGATGACAGATCTCCAGTTATCCCTGAGATCAACGTATCTCTTGCTTCTGAAGCTATCGTTGCCAAGACTCGTAAGTTAAAGGCTCAATGGTCTCCAGAATTCGCTCAAGACCTTAACGCTTACCACAGCATCGACGCTGAGGCTGAGCTTACTTCACTCCTTTCAGAGTACATCTCTATGGAGATCGATCTTGAGCTTCTTGACATGCTTATCCAGGACGCAGTTACTACTGAGAAGTGGTCAGCTGAGAACAACAAAGTATGGAACGGAACAGCTTGGTCAACAGCTACTTCTGACTTCTACAACACTCAAGGTCAGTGGTTCCAAACTCTTGGTACCAAGATCCAGAAGGTATCTAACAAAATTCACCAGAAGACTCTACGCGGCGGTGCAAACTTCCTAGTAGTATCTCCAACTGTAGCAACTATCCTTGAGTCTATCCCAGGCTACGCTGCTGACACTAACGGTGACAAGATGGATTTCGCAATGGGCGTACAGAAGGTAGGTCAGCTTAACAGCCGCTTCCGTGTATACAAGAACCCATACATGACTGAGAACGTAATCCTTATGGGCTACAGAGGTTCACAGTTCCTAGAGACTGGTGCGGTTTACGCTCCTTACATTCCTCTAATGATGACTCCATTAGTGTACGATCCTGCTAACTTCACTCCAACGAAGGGCATCATGACTCGTTACGCTAAGAAGATGATCCGTCCAGAATTCTACGGTAAGATCTACGTTTCTGACGTAGCTACTATCTAATAGAACTCGGATAGAGTAATAGGGAGGGGCTTTCGGGCCCCTCTTTTTTTTATCTCTATTTATAGGTGTATAACCTAACGTTACATATATGGCCTCAAACCACCATGAAGACGAGATCTTCAAAGCAAAGAGACGCCCCAAGAACCCAATCAAGTTCAATATCACTTTAAATGAGGAACAAAAAGCCGCTAAGGAAGTTATCTTATCTAATCCCGTCACCGTTCTACGTGGTATGGCTGGAAGCGGTAAGACTTTGGTGGCTGTTCAAACAGCGCTTGATTTACTATTTACCGGGGAGGTCGAAAAGATTATCATCACAAGACCAACAGTGGCTAAAGAGGACATTGGCTTCCTCCCAGGAGATATCCGGGAGAAAATGGACCCGTGGCTCGCACCGATCTACCACAACCTCTACCTCCTTTACTCAAAAGAGAAAATCGACAAAGAAGTAGAAGAAGGTAGAATCGAAATCCTTCCATTTGCTTTTATGAGAGGTAGAACCTTTGTAAATGCATTTGTGATTGTTGACGAAGCCCAGAACGTAACCCACACCCAGATGGAGATGGTACTAGGACGTTTAGGTAAAAACAGCTGGATGTCAATCTGCGGGGACATAGCCCAAATCGATCTCAAAAACAAAAAAGAGACCGGTTTCTCGTTCCTAGCAAGAGTTGAAGAGCAGGTTAAGGGAGTACGTGTTGTTACACTTAAACAGAATCACAGACACCCAATCGTTGAGCCTATCTTAAAGGTATACGAGACGTTTAGGGATTAAAGCGCAAATCCTATTTATTATAAACTCTCATCATGGCTGCAGGCAAGTATTCATTCTCTATTGAACAAGGAGCTACAACTAGCTTCCAGGTAGTATATAAGGACGCAAACGGAGATCCGGTAAATCTATCTGGCTACCATGCCCGCATGCAGGTTAGAGAAACTATCGCGTCTTCGGTAGTGATCTGTAATTTATCTAGCTCTAGAGATGCCGACGGCACAGGATTAAACTTAAGCGGCTCTACTGGCCTACTACCTCTAGCCTCAGGATCTATAGGAATTTATATTTCGGCTGCTTCTTCATCAGGTTTTAGTTTCGATACAGCTGTTTACGACCTGGAGCTAGTTTCCGGCAGTGAAGTAACCAGACTGTTACAAGGTACTATCAAGCTTGATAAAGAAGTTACTCGATGACTGTAGAGATACAAAATAACGGAAGTACAACCTCCCTTGACGTACAGACTACCGGTACTACGGTTACAGTCAATCAACCGGCTGTAACTACAATTACCGTACAGTCAGTAGGTATTGCAGGACCTCAAGGACCAACCGGGGCTACCGGAGCATCCGGATCCCAAGGACCTACCGGACCATCCGGATCTCAAGGTCCACAAGGTATACAGGGTATTCAAGGGCCGTCCGGATCTCAAGGTCCACAAGGTATTCAAGGCCCTTCCGGCTCTCAAGGACCTGCCGGAGAAATTCCTAACACAGGATCGTTTGCAGTAACCGGATCTAATATATTTAGCGGTACACAAACCATCACGGGTTCGTTAGCGATTACCGGTAGTGCAACTTTAAATAGTTTTACCCTGGTATCTTCTAATACCGTTAGTAAAATAGAGACGTTAACCTCTGCTTCTTATGCAGCTTTAACTCCGGTAAGCGGTACTCTTTATATTGTTATAGGTTAAAATGAGTCTGTTTAGTAGTGCAAATAATCTGTATTTTAACGGAGGTGCAGCTACTAAAGCTTACCTGAATGGGGTTGAAGTCTGGACAGTACCTAGTCCTTCGGCATCTGCTACAGGATCTCCTTATGAACTTCTTAATACCATGGTTGCTACCTTGCGTAGTAATGTTAGTAGTTTAAGAAACCCGGACTTCTTTCTATATAGACTAGACGGTAACGCCTACCAAATTAGTGATGGCGGTAACGATATGTTTGACGGCGGAAACTCAACAGTTCCGGTTTTGCGAAGCGGTACCTTCTACTGGAACCCAGGATCAGGTGTACTCACAGGCCCTCCAGCTCTTCCTTATTCTTCTCAATCAGCAGCTATAACGGATACAAACTTCCGTTATGTAGCTTTTGGATACTCTCAATCCGCAGGACCCTTCCCTGCATCTCAGTTTGCTTCATTCCACCCACTGACTATGCTCGGTGCCCGGAGCGGTTCCGGTGCAATCGGATTCCAAAAGACGGGTAATATTGGTGCTGATGGATCAGGATTTATACTGACAGGTAGCCTGTACACAGGATCTGTAATCAATGGATTTACAACCTACGCCTACTTTAGACAGACTTACGGTCAGAGCTTTGACCCTAACATATGTGACGTATACATGCTGTTCGGACACCCGAACTGGGGATCTAACTTCGGAACAGTAGTATGGTCAGCTAGCTTAAGCACCCAGGGTCAAGGAGCTACATTATATGCAACAGGCTCTGCTTCCAACCTCCTAGCAGTAACTACCCTACTCAGCAGAACAGGAAGCGCTACTAATAGTGCTAGCTTACCCATTAGTGCAAGCCAACTTGCCACAGTAGTGACTAACTACACTTCTCTAATCAAGCAGTCCCTTAACTATTAAGGTTTCCTATTTATAAAGAAAAAGGCATGTCTGATGTAACTATTTGGACCGGTACTAGTACTTTCTTCCCCGGCGAAACTCCATTCGGCTTTTACGACAGCGACACACAGTTCCAAACTGATGCCGATAAGGTGGCTTCATTCTGTGCTACTCGTCTAGGATATCCTCTGATGGATGTAGAGTTACAGGCTAGATCTTTTTATGCTTGCTTTGAAGAAGCAGTAACAACATACGGTAACGAAGTATTCCAATATAAAGTAAGAGAGAATTACCTCTCAATGGAAGGAGCTTCTTCTGCAGGATCCTTTAACAACACTTTAATTCAGCCATCCTTAGATAGAGTAATTCAAATCAGTCAGAATTACGGAACTGAAGCAGGTGTTGGAGGAACTATAGAGAAGTATTCCGGATTACTACAGCTTACCTCTAGCGTACAAACTTACGACTTAAATGCATGGGCCACCCAGCAAGGTATCACCGGAGGAATTGAAATCGTAAAAGTTTACTACGAAGCACCTCCTGCAATCCTTCGCTACTTCGACCCTTATGCGGGAACCGGTACAGGTATTCAATCTTTAATGGATGCATTTGACTTTGGTTCTTACTCACCGGGTATCAACTTCCTATTAATGCCTGCATACTACGATATGTTAAAGGTACAGGCAATTGAATTTAACGATCAGATCAGAAGATCGGCTTATAGCTTTGAATTAGTAGGAAACCAGCTTTCAATCTTCCCAGTTCCTAGAGAAAGACTAGCAATTAGAATTGACTACTTCAAGAGATCAGAAAGAACAGCTGCAGTATCAGGTTCAGGAGCAGGCCTTATCACCAACGTAGGAGAAGTACCTTACGACAATCCAAGCTATGCAGGAATCAACTCGGTAGGCCGTCAGTGGATTTATCGCTACACTCTAGCATTAGCTAAAGAACTTCTAGGATATATTAGAGGAAAGTACCAGCAGATTCCGGTACCGGGTTCAAACACCGGCCTTAACCAGGCTGATTTGCTTACTGACGCAAGAACAGAAAAAGTAGCTCTGCTTACTGAACTAAGAGATATGCTAGAGCAGACCTCACGCCGTAATCAGTTAGAAAGAAAGGCTAATGAATCTGAATTTGTTAAAACAACACTTCAAAGTGTTCCAATGACTATCTTTGTAGGATGATTACGCTAGAACAATTACTAAGCGAGGTAGAATTTAGGATGTACAAAACCTACGTCTACGTAGAGTTTAATCCTGAAACAGATATTACTACTATCGCACAGCTTATCAGAAGCGTAGACAAAGTTGCAGTTGTAAACAACAAGTCTAATAAAGAAGACCCTAGGCCAAGAGGTCTGCTTTTGATTAAAATTATTACAACTAAGCCTGCACTTGAAACTTTTCAGGAAGTTCAAAAAGCAGCCATGACTTCTATCCCCGATCTTAAAAAATTCCAATTCTCTGAACGTCATATTGAACAATCAGATATATGAGTATTTTTGGAAGTAAAAACGACTTTGCTCTCATTCGAAAAATGAATAGAGAGATACTGCGAGAAATTGTCGAGCAGGAGGTAGGTTATTATAAAATTTCTTTAGAAGATACTCAAACAAACATTTACGGAGAATCTTTAACTAAGACTTTTCTGCCGCCGGTACTCATTAACTGTTTGATTACTCTAGCCGATCAAATAATCACCGTAGACGAATTCGGTCCAGACCTACAGCGCAATCTGTCATTTGCTTTCCTAAGAGATGATTTAGTAGATGCAAACCTAATTCCGGAAGTGGGGGATATCATTATGATCTACGAACAATACTACGAGGTAGACACAGTAAAAGAAAACCAGTACTTCTTTGGTAAGGATCCTTCCTACAACTACGGAAGAAGTGATAAATTCGGTGCAAGTATCTCTATCGTTTGCGATACACACCTAACAAGAGCAGACAAGCTCGGAATACTCCCTGCTAGATAATGGCTGATTACAAAAGAAGAAAACCCACACCCAAGACTCAGTCCGAGCTGACTCGTGAGCAGTTACAAGCTTACGATACCACTCGCGGTACGGTTCCTGCTTCTTCTAAATTAAATCGTGAGAACCAAATCTCTCTAAAAGACGATACGGTAAAATTACCGCTGGTTGGATTTAAGGACATCGATGGAGCAATTATCTACTACTTTAATAATGTAATCAAACCATCGGTAGTACAGAACGGTGCTAAGATAGACGTACCGGTACTTTACGGATCTCCAGAAAGATGGGCAGGTGTACAGAAGGATGGTTTTTACAGAGATAAAGACGGAAAGATTCAGGTACCGCTTATTATGTTCAAGAAAAGCGGGATTGAAAAAAATAGAACTCTAGGAAATAAGCTTGACGGTAATGAAGTAAATAACTTTGCAATCTACCAAAAGAAGTATTCTAAAAGAAACATCTACGATAGATTCTCTCTTTTAACCAATCGTCAGCCTTCCGAAGAACTTTACGGAGTAGTGATTCCGGACTATGTTACTATTACCTACCAATGTGTGATCTTTACCGATTATGTAGAGCAGTGTGATAAACTGGTTGAAGCTTTAAACTTTGCTTCGGACTCGTACTGGGGAGATAAAGAACGTTACCGTTTTAGAGCGATGATTGACTCTTATACCCCAACTGTAGAAGTGGTACAGGGTCAGGACAGAGCAGTAAAAGCTACTTTTACAATCAAGCTTAACGGCTACATCATTACCGATACCTACAACAGAGATAAGGCAAACCTTAAAAAGTTCTACTCTAAAGCCCAAGTAAACTTTGGACTTGAGACTGTAGGTGATTTAGAAACACTAACAGCTGCTGCAGGTACTCCTCAGTCGGCTGCTCCGGTAAGATTCTTTGATACTCAAATTGGAACTAGCGGCACCGGCGGAGGTACGGGCGGAGGTATGACAGGTGATCAGATTACATTCATAAGTCTTAATACAGCTGGAATTGCAGATACAGTAATCAGCAATAAAGCAACATTTAACAACAGAACGATTGCAACTCCTCCTCTAGGATTTACAGTTAACGAAGAAAGCTTCCAGGTATACGTAAATGGAATTTCAATTCCATCTACCCAGAGAACAACCGTACAGGTTGGATCAAATATTGAAATTACTTTCGATACAGCAGCCATCGGATATGTTATGAGACCTGAATTTGAAATAGTGTTAGTAGGTAAATTTACATAAGATGGCAAGAGTACATTTTAGTCAAATCAACCCTTCAGGCTCTCTAAATATCACCGGCAGCTTTAGTGTAGCCGGCCAATCGGTATTCTATCAGACTAACAGCCAGATGGCTGCACTGATTGTATCCGGGGCTATGGAGATTGTAAGAGCACAAATTGCACAGACAGTTTCTGCATCACTTACAATCCAGGGTCTAGGTACTTGGGCGGATACAGGTTCGGATGCTACAATCGATCTAGGAACAGACGACTTCTAGTAAGAACTTCCTAAAAAGTAAAGAGCCGGCTTACTGCCGGCTTTCCTATTTATTATAGTCCTACATAGGATACCCCGGTATATACCACACAAACAACGTTACCATATATATGGCTCAAACACTAAGACTCAAGCGATCCTCCGTCGCCGGGAGAGTGCCAACTACGGCCTCCCTTCAGACCGGTGAGATTGCTATAAATACAGCAGACGGACTGGTGTACATCCGAAAGGATGATAACACTATCATTCCGTTGATTGGAGTCAATACAGCCGCAGTAACGGGAAGTGTGGTGCTTCTAGGTAGCATAACCGCTACATCATTCACCGGATCATTTGTCGGTAACTTCTCAGGATCAGTTAATGCTACTTTAACTCATTCGGCCTCAAACGGAGCCGGCATTGCTACATTTGTATTTGACGGATCAAGCAATGTGACTGTGTCTCTGGATACAGGCTCGGCACACTTTACTAGCGGGGTTAATAATCTAATTGCAGTAGGTACAGCTCTATCAGCTTCTTTTGCAACTACAGCAAGCTTTGCCACCAGTACCCCCAACGCTACTACAGCCTCATACGCTCTAATAGCCCAGCAAGTACTCAACGTAGAGACAGGAAGCTTCCTTGCAACCGGTAGTATTTCCGGACCTACGATCACCTTAACAAAGGTAAACGGTACTTCATTTAACTTAGTAGTTAATAATGTAGCTAGTGCTAGCTTTGCAACTTCAGCTTCTTACGCGGTAACATCCTCGCACGCTGTCAATGCAACCAACGCTCTATCTTCATCGTATGCGTTATCATCTTCATATGCGGTATCATCTTCATATGCAGTAACAGCCTCACATGCAGTTAATGCTACTAATGCTTTATCTTCGTCGTATGCTGTTTCGTCCTCATTTGCAGTAACATCGTCGTACACTTTAGTAGCCGAGACAGTACTGGTTCAAAATACAGGAAGCTTCCTAACTACCGGAAGTATCTCAAACGATACTATAACATTAACTAAGGCAGACGGAAGCTCTTTTAACCTAGTGGTTAATAATGTAGCAAACGCTACTTCAGCTTCCTTTGCAACAACAGCCCTAAATGTAAACACCGGTAGTCTGCTAGTAACCGGTAGCGTAAGTAATGCTACAATCACTCTAACAAAGGGAGATGGTTCTACTTTTGGACTGACAGTAAACAACGTAAACAACGCTACATCAGCCTCTTACGCTGCGTTTGCACAAAACCTTATCAACCCAAACACGGGAAGCTTTGTAATAACAGGGTCAGTATCTAACGCAACATTAACGTTTACAAAAGCTGATTTAAGCACTTTTGATCTCACAGTTAATAATGTAGCATCAGCTTCTTACGCAGCTACAGCATCTTCAGCAGACAGCCTTACTGTAAGAAACAACGCAACTGTAGGAGGAAATTTAACAGTTGAGGGGATAGTAACAGCTCAAGAATTCCATACCGAATTCGTATCATCGTCCATCATTTATTCTTCAGGTTCAACTAAGTTTGGGGATACAATCGATGATATTCACCAGTTTACTGGATCGGTACTTATCACAGGATCTTTAGTATCTCCTGATATTACAATCAACCAGTGGGGATCAGTTTCTGCCTCTCTTGCAAACATCAACGCAACAGCAAGCGCAGTAACTCTACAGCAGGTAACAGACAACGGAAACGTAACAACAAATTCAATAGGAATCAGCAGTAGCTTATACGTAAGTCAGTCAGTCTTCTCAAGAGGAGAAGATGTGCTTGATTTTGCGATAGCGGTAGCAATAGCACTAGGATAACATGGCAAACATTTTTAAAAATAAAGTAGCACAGAACATCGGTACCAGTGGGACTACCATATACACAGTACCTTCTGCAACTACAGCTACGGTGATCGGACTTTCGATAGCTAACACCACTAACAACAACATCACAATAGATGTAGAGATTACGGATACAAGCCAGCCTCTTACTGTGTACCTAATTAAGGATGCAATCATCACCCAGGGTGCTAACCTGGTGGTAGTAGGAGGAGAGCAAAAAGTTGTGCTAGAGGCTGCGGATCAAGTAACAATAATTTCATCAGCAGGTAACTCAGCTGACGCAATCTTATCAGTTCTAGAAATAAGCTAAGATAAATGGCAAAGTACGTAGGTCTAGACCCCAATAATCTTAACCATACCGGGTATGGTCAGGTAGTTCTTTATATTGAAGGACAGCCGGTTGCATTTTTTACCGGTTCAGGAGATCTGACCATCTCCGGAAGTATTTTTGCCGACAATATCCCCGGCAACTTCTTAACCGAAGTTTCCTGGTCTCAGATCCTACAAAAGCCTGAGCTCTATTCTAGCTCAATTCAAATTCAAAATCTAGGCTTCTTAACAGCCTCAGTCTGGAACGATATCATCGGCAAGCCGGTCCTTTACTCAAGTTCGGCTCAAATCCAGGCTCTAGGATTCCTTACCTCTTCGGTATGGAATGATATTATTGGAAAGCCTACTTTATATTCTAGTTCAGCTCAAATTCAGGCTCTAGGATTTTTAACAGCTTCGGCCTGGAATGATATCACCGGCAAGCCAACTTTATATTCCAGCTCAGCCCAGATCTACAATTTAGGATTCGTTACAAGTTCAAACCAGGGAATAACCCAAATTCAGAACCTAGGATTCTTTACAGCATCTTTTGACGGTAACAGACCAGTTACCCAGCCCCTGCTTCCAGACCTAGTTAATTACGTTCCAGGAACTGCTACGGTAGTTGATTTCCTAGAGCAGGTATTCTACCCGGATGCAGGATTTGGTGTTGAGATTACAAGCAATGAGCCTTTCTCAATTCTGGAAAGTGCAAGAAGTGGATCTCAAGTTAATGCAAATACAACCGGGGTAGTAGGTACACAGGCCGGCTTTACAGCCAACACAGCCGTTACCTGGTCTCTGCAATCTAACAGTGCTCTTGCAATTAATCCATCTACCGGCCGTCTAACAATTAAAGTAGACTTCAGCGGCAGTTCAACTTACCAGGCCCCGGCCTCGGTAGCAGGTACTGTTATTGCAACTACATCTACCGGTGGATTTAAAACCCGTGCATTTAATGTAACGGTAATTAATAATGAACCGGCAGTAATCTCAACTGCAGCATTAACTTCAACCATTAACAATCAGTTTACTACCGCATCTAGAAACTACGGTACAGTATCTATCACAGATACTCAAGCTGATGCAAATGGAGCACCGTCTATCACAGTCCTAGCAGGAGTATCAAGCAGTTTATTTACTCTGGTGACCGGCAGCAGTACAGCTACCTCTAGAAATTATTTCCTATCAGCTTCTCAGGCACTAAATAGCGGAAGCTATCCTTTAGAGTTTACCGGCAGTGATGCTTACGGAAACATTTCTTCCGGATCATTTACGTTAACGGTAGAGCAGAATCTACCTTTAACTTTATCAGTTTATTCTGGATTTAGTTCAAGTATTAACGATGCAGTATCGGGATCACTTTACGGACGGATCAGAGCTACAGACCCTCAATCCATTGGAACAATTACTTCCTTCAGCTTAACAGGAAGTGATGCAAGTAAATTTGCAACAGCATTTGGAGGGTTTTTAACCCCCAGTTATGATGCACTGTACCTGGTGAATGCAGCACAAAACCTAACTTCAGGTTCTTATAACATTACAGCATCAGCCCAGGACACATTCGGTAACGTAACTCTGTTCCCGATTCCTAACCAGGTGTATGTACAAGCCCCGGGTGTCTTTACTCCCAACGGAGCTTTTTATGCAATTGAAAGTGCGGTGAGCGGTGGATTTATTACCACAGCTACTTCAGGTATTCCAGGTACCCAAGCCAGACTAACTACCAATCAGCCGGTAAGCTGGTCGATCGATGATCCGACCGGTAACCTTTACATCTCTGGAAGCAGTGTAGGATTCCTTTCACTGGTAGGAAATTTGAGCGGATCAGTTTACCAAAACGGAAGCGTTTTAGTAGCAGATGTTACTGCAACTAATCCATTCAGTCTTAGCAGAACCCAGACCATTAGCGTGGCCATTACCGATAACGTACCTGCTACTATTTCAATCTCTCCGGTAAGTAAGAATAACTACTACACTGTAAGCGGTAGAACAGCAGGCTTTGGAACAGTAACAGTTACTGATCCTCAAGCATTTGAAAACGTAAGATTGATCGGTGTTGGTGGATCTGGAGCAAGCTCGTTTGTAACCAGTAGTGAGGCAGCCGGCCAGGTAGTAATATATAAGATTTCTTCTTCGGTTGATTTAAACAGCGGAAGCTACTCACTCGTGTATACGGCCAGTGACTCTTACGGACAACTTACATACGCCAGCCAGTCCTACACCGTAACTGCAAACAATCCTCCAACTATCAATCTGTATAGCTCAACTTTCCAGTCTCTTCCTTTTGGATACAGCGTGGATGTTTCTTTAGCTACTTCTGGATCCCTGCTCGGCTATATAAGCGCTACCGACGGAGATAGCGGGGTAGACGGTATTGCATCATTTACGTTAACCGGCTCTGATGCTACTAAGTTTCAAGTCTCTCAAAGTGGAATAGTTGTAGGAGGATTTAACTACGCACTCACAACCACCCAAGACCTAGCAGCCGGAAGTTACAATCTTAGCGGCTCTGCAACAGATGGATTTGGTAATACCACCATCCTAGCTATTCCGGTTACCGCAACAGTTGCTGCTCCTGCCATTCCAACCCCGAACGGACTATTCTATATTATTGAAAGCGCAGTAAGCGGTTCAAGCGTTACTACAGCAAGTTCAGGCATCGCCGGAACAAAAGCTAAATTTACTACCAACCAGACAGTAACCTGGTCGCTACAGTCAGGAGCAGTACTTGCAATCTCTCAATCAGGAGAACTTTCGATTAAAGTTCCGATGAGCGGTTCGACTACCTACCTGCCCGGTAGCATTATCGCCGACAGAGTAATTGCAACCAACCAGTTTAGCGCTTCCGAGAACTTTGACTTCCAGGTAGTAGTAACTGATGATTTACCGCCGGTAATCACTAATACGCTAGCAGATAAGAATAATAACAAAACCACAACTGCTACAGGATTCGGTACTATCACAATTTCAGATCCTCAGTCACTGGGTAACGTTTCGCTGACAGCGTTCAACGGACCAGACGTTGGTAACTTTACCTTCACTCCTGGAGCAGCCGGATCAACTAGAGTTTACACAGTATCTTCTTCTGCTGCTCTAAATAGCGGAAGCTACAGCTTTAGTGTTACCGGCAGTGATGCTTATGCTCAAACTACTTCTCAAGCATTTACAATCAACGTAATTGAGAACCTAGTACCGGTAGTAACTCTAACCGGATTTAGTAAGAACGTAGACCAGGCCCTATCAGGAATGGTAATCGGTTCAGCATCCATTGTAGATCCTCAGGATGACAGTATTGCATCGTTTGTACTATCGGGTGCAGACTCAAGCAAGTTTAGTGCAAGTTTGGCTAGCTCTACAGCAACTTCGGCTGTATATGCAGTTTCAACGACTCAAAACCTAGCTACAGGATCTTATAACCTAACCGGTTCAGCTACCGACTCATTCGGTAGAGTAACAGTAACTCCTATTCCGGTTTCAATTTCAGCTGTAGCACCTGCAGTACCTATTCAAAATGCTATCAACTTCTACATCATTGAAAGTGCATTAAGCGGATCAAATGTAGTAGTAAGTGCCAGCGGCTACTCAGGCATCCAGGCTGATATGAATACCGATCAACCGGTAACCTGGTCGATGAAGTCACCTAGTACCTATCTAGCAATTGATTCTAATGGAGGACTCACAGTTAAAACCAACATTAGTGGATCGGTTAAGAATGCAAGTGGACCTCCTTTCAACCTAATTTCTGAGTATGTTGAAGCAACCAATGCATTTGGAGGATCATCTGAGGCACTGGTGAATGTACAGGTAACAGCCAATGCTGCACCGCTACTTTCATACACCGGTCTAACAGTCAACGAAGGATCAGCTGATGCAGGAGATACTGTAGGAACAGTTATCGCTACAGATCCTCAATCTTTAGATTCAATTACTTCGGTAGCGATAACTGGCGGTACTAATGCCGGTAACTTTGAATTAGTGTTGAGCGGATCAAGTGCTTACTCTAAGACTTACTTCCTGAATGTATCTGGCAGCAACCTAACAGCAGGCTCTTATAGCGTACAATTTACCGGTACAGATAGCTTTAATAAGACCACAACAGAAACTAAAACAGTAACAGTGAACTCAGTAACAGCAACAAATACCGTCTACGTATACGGAAGCACTAGAGGTGCTAGTAGTATCAGTACCGAAGCAAATGCAATTGCAACCCTAGGAGACTCAGGAGCAGACGGAATAGGAATTGTATTAAATTCTCCAATTGATAAGTTTATCTCCGGCAGCATCGGAACTTCATCGGTAGCAGTACCGGGCGGTACAATGACCCTAATCAAGACCGGATCTCTTGCAACGCTTACAGATCTAAATACTTTAGGTAATCTAAACTTCTCTACAGCCCTGCAGCAGATCATCGTACTGTTCCCGTCCGGAAGCAATTTAGGTGCACAGCCATCCTCAATGTGGGATAACCCGCTACCGGCAGCTTCACCGACCCCGGGCCGTTATGCACTTTACGATGCTAACCCAACTATCCCGGGTGTTGTAGGATCAGGAGTTTACTACTTCAATCTACTAGCAGCCAAGGACGGATACAGCCGTTGGGGAATGATCTTCTCTCAGGCCGGTAACCAAAACAATGCACCGTTCTACATCATACCTGACTCAGGCTCGGCCCCAATCTAATTATAATAAAAGATGAGTATACCTGAACAAATAAGTGGAATTTCGCTCGGCAGTGCCTACATCAGACCTGGTACTGTCGGACCTATCACTAGCGTTACATACATCGCCGGCGGCTGGATTACTGTAGATAGTTACAGCGATCTTACTGCTATTGATCACTCCCGTACATCTACCGGACAGCTTGCCTACATCTCAGGTTCAGGAGAGTTTTATATCGCTAAGAAAGAAGCACCGGACTACGTAACTACTTTTGACGATACAGTAACCTGGTACAGATTCCAGCTTCCAGCCTTCCCTTATACAGGTTCGGCTATTATTTCAGGCTCATTAAGTGTTATAGGTACTGTAAGCGGTTCTTTTATCGGCAACGGTTCAGGATTGACTGGGGTACCAGCAGCACCGGCCGGCATAGACAAAGCAGTTCAATTCAGAAGCGGTTCAGCAGTTGCTGGAGCAGTTGATTTTGTGTACGATCATACCACTGGGAGAGTTGGTATAGGTACTGTATCTCCTTCTGCTAAATTAGTAGTTGATGGAGATGCAATCATCACAGGTATTATTACAGCTCAGGAATTCCATACCGAGTTTGTTTCTGCTTCAATCATTTATCAGTCAGGTTCAACCAAGTTTGGTGATACCATCGATGATACTCATCAGTTTACCGGTTCGGTAAATATTTCAGGATCGGTTACTGCCTATCAGTATTCAGGTTCATTTATTGGAGACGGATCAGGATTAACCGGTATTGCTACCAATCTTATCCTTACAGGTTCGACCGGTAACGATTCTCTAAACCTTAAGACAGATTCTCTTACTATAACAGGGTCTGCTAAAAACATAGACGTAGCAGTTACTGATAACACAGTAACTATCAGCGTACCTAATAACTTAACTCTTAATAACGTAAACCTAACAGGTTCGTTTAGCGGTACCTTCAGCGGTTCAGTTGATGCAGTTATTTTAAATGCAGTTACAGCTTCTTACGTACTTAATGCTGTGTCAGCATCTTATGCAAGCTTTGCAGCTACTTCACTTTCTGCTTCTTATGCAGCTACAGCCTCTTCAGCTGATTCATTCACAGTAAGAACTGCTTTGACTGCCAGCGGGTTAAGATATCCGACCACAGACGGTGTATTTAACGGACAAGTACTTCAAACAGATGCAGCCGGTACTCTAGCATTTGGCAACGTAGCTGCTGTATTTGAAGACATCTATAACGGAGAAGCTACTACGGTTGTAAAAGGAACTGCTCTGTATGTGAGCGGTGCAGTAGGAGCTACTCCTAAAGTGTACCGAGCAGATGCTGCTGACCCAACTAAAATGCCTGTGACCTTCCTTGCAATGGAAAACATCGGGACAGGTGCAGTAGGTAGAGGTATTACACTAGGTCTCATTACCGGTATAAACATGACCGGGTATGCGGTAGGAGAAAATCTATACGTAAACGGAAACGGAGTCTTAACTAGTACAAGACCTACTGGAAGCACTGATATAGTACAGCCTATCGGTATTGTTACTAAAACCGGTGCTGGTGGACAGCTAAACGTTCTTAACCCGGGTCCTACAATCCTACCAAACCTAACCTCAGGAAGTATATGGGCAGGTAATTCTACAAACTTTCCTGTAGCTCTTCCAACAGCCTCGCTATCAGTTGCTAGAGCAGTTTCTGCTTCTTATGCAACGACTGCTTCTTTTGCAACGACTGCTTCCCTTGCTTTAACAGCCTCCTCGGTAGGAGTACTAGATCAGAACGTAGTCATCTCAGGAAATCTGCAGGTATTTGGAACTTCATCATTCACTTATGTAACTTCCTCTCAACTTGCTGTACAGAGTGCCTTTATATCTGTAAACGTATTTGAACCTTCAGAAAGATTTGGAGGATTAAGAGTATACGATTCCGGCTCCAGTAATGCTACAGCTTCACTAGCCTGGGACTCTCAGCGCAACCACTGGGTATACGAAAACGTTACCGGGTCTATCTACACGGGCGGTATGCTCATGTCCGGCCCTAGACACACAGGATCTCTAGGAGATGAACCTGAACTAACAAGATGGTTTGTTGCTAGATCAGACGGAGGAGACCATTTGGATAATACCCAGATCTTCTCTAGCGGATCTACCACAATCATTACAGGTTCTCTAACAGTAACCCAGAATGTAGTAGCGCAGTCATTTACCGGTTCATTCACCGGTTCATTTGCCGGTTCAGTAGCCAATGCAGTAACAGCTTCTCACGCAGTAAATGCCTTAACAGCCTCGCATGCATTTAACTCAATAACTGCTTCGTACTTATTCCCTAATGCAACATACGGGGAAGGATTTAGCATTGCAAGTAATGCAGCCAACCAAATTACCTTAACCCGTCCTAGCGGCACTACTTCAACAGCTACGTTTACTGTAAGTACGGCTTCGTATGCTTTTACAGCCGTTACTGCTTCTTACGCAACAGGATATGCCAAGGGAACAGGTGCAGCCAATGAAGTAACAATCTGGAAAGATAGCGAGACTGTTTCAGGTTCTAGCTGGTTAAGAGTTACTAGCTCAATTGATGGATTCGGTACTCCGGGATTACTGATTGACGGAAATTACTACTCTTATGCCCAGAGCTCAACCGGAGGAAATGGCTTTGTAGCACAGTCAGGCAGCCTGGCAACTACCGCCAGCATTATCGGTGTAAACGCAAGCCAGTTTGAAGGTCAGCTTTATTCTAGCAACGGTGCAGAAGTAAAAGGAGCATTCCGGGTATCTAGTCTCTACACCGACGGCTACACCATTGGTAGATTGCTAACCCCGGGAGCAAACAACTTACTAAGAATTGCACCGGATGTACTCATACTGGGTACTACCACAATCAACGGAGACTTAGTAGTAGGAGGAAAGGTAACAGCAGAGGAATTCCACACCGAATTCATCTCAGCATCGATCATCTACCGCTCAGGGTCAACTAAGTTCGGTGATACTACCGATGATGCACATCAGTTCACAGGTTCGGTTTACATTACCTCTCAGGTCTATGCCGGATTAGATACTGAAATTCTTCCTAACATCGTAGGTTACAACACTGCAACCGGTGAGCTGACTTACTACGCTTCTTCATCTGTTAGAGCAACAGCCATTCCAGGAGGATCTGATAATCAGATTCAGTACAACGATAACGGAAACCTGGCCGGAGCATCAAACTTTGTTTGGGACGGAACTAATGTAGGTATTGGTACTAGTGCTCCTACTTCTAAACTAACAGTAGACGGAGACTCTTCAGAAGCAAGTGTAGGAATCGAAAGAACTACTGTAGGTAACAACACCGTTATTGGAGCAATTAACTTCACTAATAATAACGCAGGTACAGTCTACGGTAGAGTTAGAGGCGGTAGAAATAGCGCAGGAGACGGATATGTAAGCTTAGGTACAGGATTAGGAGATGCTCTGTACGTACTGGAGAGCAGCAATATAGGTATTGGAACAGTAAGTCCTGCTTACAAATTAGACGTTAATGGAAACACCTTTATTAACAGTGCTATCATCCAGAAGTCGGGCACCAATCTCACCAACAGTGAGATAGTTACTACAAACGAGTACCGTAACCATAACGGACCTGTGCTTACTAACGGAAGTCCTAGCGGTATAAACAGCTACGGGACCTTTAGAGGTTACCAAGCCGTTTACGGAACTTC
>Ga0222712_10003235_pt1 | contig 17942 bp, 16 predicted proteins | sample C33_657DmetaG_FD_165043 | JGI IMG/M metagenome (GOLD analysis project Ga0222712, IMG submission 165043) | Estuarine water microbial communities from San Francisco Bay, California, United States - C33_657D | ecosystem: Environmental > Aquatic > Marine > Unclassified | place: USA: California...
ATGGGCAAGGCCAAGGAAGCCGTCGACGAATACAAGATCATCTACATGGCCGACTCGGGTTACCGCGACGTCGCCAAGAAGATCAACGACTTCTACGAACGCCAGAAGGGCGCCACGGCCTAAGCCCCGCCCACCGTCTTTCATCCCTTGCGGACGGCTCAACCCGCCCGCCTCCCCTCTCCTGCCCATGGCACTCACCTCCTTTAAGAGCAACCTCATCGCCGACGTCGGCATCAGCATGGGCGACGAAGGCAAGGGACGCCTCATCCCTGAGATCGTCCGCGAACTGCAAGCCCTGACCGGCCGTCGCGACGTGGTCGGCACGGTGCTGAAGGTCAACGGCGGCGCCAACTCCGGCCACACCGTCGCCGGCCTGAAGCTCAACCTGCTCCCGGGCGGCGTCGCCGAACACGACGTGGCCTGCCTCGCCCTCGGCGCCGGCGTCGTCGCCGACCCGCGCAAGGCGCTCTGGGAAGCCTTGCCCCTCGAGAAGATCGGCATCCCGGTGCTCGACCGCCTGCTCATCGACGAGCGCTGCATGATCAGCGACGTCTCCCACCGCATCCTCGACCTGGCCTGGGAAGACTACCGCGTGAACGTCCTCGGCCACGAGGCCCGCGGTTCCACCGGCCGCGGCATCACCCCGGCCTACGCCGACGAAGTCGGTCAGTTTCAGATCCATTACTCGGAGTTCCTCGGCGCGAAAGCCGACTACGCCGTCCGCCTCTCGGCCCGCCTTGACCGCGCGGCCTCGATCGTGCGCGATGTCTGCAAGCTCTCGCCCGAGAAGTGGGCCGGACTCTTCGCCAAGCTGACCGAAGCCGAACTGCGCGCCAACAAGGGCGCCATCGAGTCCGGCGTCTTCGCGGCCGCAGAATTCGATTTCACCCGCTTCGCCGGCAAGGAACCGTTCACCTTCGACCACGCCGCGGTGCTCGACTGCTACTGGCAGGCCGGCGCCGCCCTCGCCCACGCGATCGGCGACGTCCGCGAACGCATCCTCGGCGACCTCGCCGCCGACCGCCGCATCATCGGCGAGTTCGGTCAGGCCTACTGGCTCGACAAGCGCGCGGGCTTCGCCCCGAACGTCACGGCCTCCCACACTTACACGCCGGAGTTCTTCCAGTCCGCCGGCATCCCGGTCCAGGCGATCCACACGGTCGGCTGCTGCAAGGCCTACGACACGAAGGTCGGCACGCACGTCTTCCTGACGAAGATGCCGGAAGAGCACCCTCTCCAACGCGCCCTCGCGAAGCTGGAATTCGGCACGAGCACCGGCCGCCAGCGCATGGTCGGCTGGTCCGACCTGGTCGAGAAGGCCGACGCCCTCCGCTACGGCGGCTACGACGACATCGTCCTCAACAAGCTCGACGCCCTCTCGCCTCATGGCGAATGGAAGGGCGGCGACCTGCTCGTCTGCACGGGCTACCGCGACGCGGCCGGCAAGGTCGTCTCGGGCGTCCCGCGCAATGACGCCGTGCGTCGCAACCTGCAGCCGATCTACGCCACCCTGCCCGGCTGGACGGCCGACATCACGAAGGTCCGCTCCTACGCCCAGCTGCCCGACGAGGCCCGTCGCTACGTGGCCTTCACGATGGCCGAGATCGTCCGCCTCGCCTCGCGCGGCGGCTCCCTGCCCTATCTCCCGAACCTCCGCTACATCGGCGTGGGTCCGGACCCCGACCAGATCATCTCCGACGTCCCCGCGACGGCCGAGCTGATCAAGCAGGCCTGACCTCGCTCCGCCGCCGCGCCGATGGCCGACCTGGAACACAACTTCGCCCTCCCGCTGTGGTCGCTCGTCGACCAGGCCAAGGTCGAAGCGGGCAAGTCCGACATGCGCGGGCTCGCCAAGGAACTCGGCAAGTGGCTCGCCCATAATTTCGACGTCGACCACAAGGGCGTGGCGATCGAAGAGCCTTCCGGCACCGAACCCGGCGCGATGCCGATGTTCGTCATCGCCGGCGTGCGCCAGGACCAGTGGCACGTGATGGTCGCGCTCGCCCAGAGCCGCGACTGCGCGCTCTTCGTGGTGCTCCCGACGGAGAGCGGCTCGTTCCGGCTCCAACAGCTGAACGTCCCGAAGCCGGAGTGATCAGGCCGCGAACGCCTTGACGGTCTCAAGGTGGAGTTCGGCGACCTGCTGCAGGGTCAGCCCATCCCACTTGTACCCGCCGGCGAGGGCGAAGATGTGCGGGATCTTCCGGGCCCGGGCCCATTGGACGACACGTTTCTCGCGCTTCAGGATGATCTCCTTGGTGATGCCCTTCATGCCGCCGGCCTTCTCGTAGGTGTCCATGCCGGCGTTGTAGATGAGGAAGTCCACGCGCTCCAAGGCGAGCAGCGCCTCCTCGACGTGGTCGAGGTAGCGTTTGGGCTGCTCGACTTCGACGTAGAAGTGGCGGGCACGGTCGGTCGGCTCCCAGGAGTCGAAGGAGTTGACGGTGACGTCGGCGAGGTACACCTGCGGATGGTCGCCGAGAATATCGAACGTCCCGCCACCCGCATGCGCGTCGAGATCGAGGATACCGACGGCCTTGACCTTCTTAAGCGCCTCGAGCGCGGCCAAGGCCAGCCCGTTGAACTGGCAGAAGCCGTTGCCGGAATTACGACGGGCATGATGCAGGCCGCTCGAGAGGCTGCCGGAACGTCCGTTCTTCAAGGCCTCCTTCACCGCGTCACGTACGCCGCCCGTCGAGGCGAGGATGCTGTCCAACAGCGGCTGCGACCAAGGTCCGACCTCCAGGAAGGCGCCTTTGTCCTCCAGCGTATGCCGGACGTATTCGGCCTCATGGATGAGTTCGAGTTCCTGACGCGTCGCCGGCTTCGGGGCTTCGAGCCAGACCTCCCCGGCCTCGCCGGCTTCGATCAGCGCGGCGACGAGCTTGGACTTGCTGACGGTCTCCATCTTGCCGTCGACGGCGTAAGCAGGGCTATAATAGACGGTCAGAGGAGGGTTAGGCATGCGTAGGTTATGCCAGCGGCTGCCCCCATCGTCAAACGGCCGCCCTGTCATAGGTTGCGGGTTGGCTTCCCGCCCGGGCCGGCCCATCCTGTGATCTACGCCGCCCATGCCCTTCGACCCCAAGATTCCACGAGAATTCGCTAATAAAATGGGGCGTGAGGCCATGCAGATCATCGAACTGGGCCTTTACGCCTCGCCGACCAGCCGGCAGGTGGACATCGCGGCCGATATCGCCTCGGCGGTCGCCCGGACGACGCACCTACCGCCAGACCATCGCCACACCTTTCCGCGCACCGGCGACCACGCCACGGTCATCGACGTGACCGAGGCGACTTCCTTGTCGGTCGCCCGCCGCCATCACGACGCCGGCTTTCGCACGGTCGTCCTCAACTTCGCGTCCCCGACCGTGCCCGGCGGCGGTTTCCTCGCCGGCGAACGCGCGCAGGAGGAATACCACTGCCGCTCCACCGCCCTCTTCGCCTCCCAGGCCGGCGGGCCGATGTATGCTTTCCACCTGCATCAGGCCAACGCGCTCCGCTCCGACGCGATGATCTATTCGCCTGACGTGCCGGTCTTCCGCGGCGACGACCACCGGCTGCTCGAGGAACCCTTCAAGGTCGCCTTCCTCTCGGCGGCCGCCTGCGATGCCCGCGACGTGGCTCCGCTGGATCAGCCGAAGATCGCCGGCGCGATGGGCGCTCGTATCGTCAAAGTCCTCGCGGCCGCCCAGGCCAACGGCCACGACGCCCTGGTGCTCGGCGCCTGGGGCTGCGGCAACTTCGCCAACGACCCGGCCCTGATCGCGGACCTCTTCCGCCAAGCCCTGCAAGGGCCGTTCAAGGGCGCCTTCCGTCGCGTGACTTTCGCGGTCATCGATAGCTCGCCCGAACGCCGCTGCCTGAGCCAGTTCCAGCTGGCCCTCGGTCAGAAGGCCTCGCCGCTCCACAACTGAGTTTTAGCTCACTTAAGGCAGGCAAGGACGGACTCGCCGACCTTGGCGCCGAGGAAATCATAACCGGCGGCGGTGAAGTGGACGTCGAGCGGGGGCTGGAATTCCTTCAGGCGGGGCGTCATCGCTCCGAACAGGTCGTCGGTGGGGATGCCGTGCCTCTTCATGACCTCGGCGGCGAGGGCATTCTTTTCGACGATCGAAGCGGCGGTCTGCTTCTGCGCTGGGTTGTCCGGGATGGGCGTGGTGCTCGCCCAGATGAGCTTGGCCCCGGTCTTCTCGAGTCGGACGACGATCTCCTCGAGTCGCTTCACGTAGTCCGCCGCCGGCGTGGCGCGGTCATGGATACCGAAGTTGAAGTGGATGACGTCCCACTTCCCTGCGCCGAGCCAGACGTCGAGGTTCTTGAGTCCGGAAGCGGTCGGACCACAGTTGGCCGGAGCGCGATGGACATTGGCCTTACCGGCGAGCGCCACCCGCGTCGGCTGCGTGTAGCCGCGGGAGACCGAGTCACCGATGAGCAGCACCCGCGGCAGCTTCGGATCATCCTGCACGAAGTCCCAGGCGTTGGACTTGCCGGCGACCTTGTCGCGCTTGTGCAGAGGGAGGTAAAAATTACCGAGCTGGGACTGCAGGACCTTCTCCCACGCCTGGGCCTCCGGCGAAAGCGTCGCCACCCACGCCTGATACTTCTCGTCGACGACCTTGTCCTGCGCCGCCTTCTTGGCGGCAGCCTGCGCGGCGGCCTCCTTGGCGTTCGTGGGCTCGCCCTTCGGTGGCTCGGCGGCATGGACGCAGAGGACAAGACTCAACAGGGCGAGCAAGGGCTTCATGGCGGGGCGTAACCCGATGCAACCACCCTTCTGAACGTCTTCAAGCCGTCACTGCTTCGACGACCTGCGCCAGCAGCCGGCGGCGATGCGCCAGGCTGCGTGCCGCCGCCGAGGCTGAGCCGGCCTGCAAGGCGGCCACGCCTCCGGGGCCATTGGCTCCCCGGACGAAATCGGCGTCCTCTTCGGCCCAGAGCGCGGCCATCGGTCCGTCGACCTCCGGGTGGAACTGCATGCCGACCGAGCGCCCGAGGCGGAACATCTGCACCGGACAGACCTTAGTCGAGGCGAGCAAGGTCGCGCCTTCGGGGAGTTCACAGGCATCGCCGTGCCAGTGCAGGACCTCGATACTCGCCGGCAGGCCGCGCGTGATCGCATCCGTCCCATGGAAATCCAACCGACCCCAGCCGACTTCACGGACCCGGGCGCCCATGGCATCCTGCATCGGGGCAACTTTCGCGCCCGTCGCATGGGCCATCAGCTGCATGCCCAGGCAGACGCCGAGATTAGGCCAGCCGCGGGCGAGGCGTTCGCGCAGCAGCGCCACCTCGTCCGCCAACCAAGGCATCGTCGGGTCGCCCAGTTCCGCCACACCCATCGGACCGCCCATGACGACGAGGATGTCTTCAGGACCGAGATCCGCTGGCAACGGTTCACCTCGGAAGACCTCCCGAGATTCGAGCACGAAGCCGGCCGCGACGAGGAGCTCGCCCAGCATGCCCGGTCCTTCATGGGGGACATGGGTGACACAGACGGCGCGCGGCATCTTGGCGACGGATGTTCAGCCGAGTATCCGTCATGGCAAGCCGACGGCGCTTGGGGTATGCTTTTGCCGACTTTCCGACAGGCGCTCAGCGGGTCACTCCGCTCAGCGGGTGCTCCGACACCGCCTTCCAGGCGATGGACTGCAGAAGCCGGTTGAGCCTCTCGGCCTCCGGGAGCTTAGCCAGCGGGCTGACGACCGGCAGGCCCGTCGGATCGCGACGGTACATGACCGCGAAGTGACAATAGGCCGACAGCGCCCGGATCTGCGGGCCGGGATGACCGAGCACATCGGTGAAGAGCTCGCTCTGGCGGCTCACGCCGGGGGCTTCGCCGGCGATGACCTTGGCGCGCAAGGCCAGCACCGCCTCACCGCAAGGCACGACGGCGATGCGTGCGCCGGGGATCCGCCCGTTGAGTTCCTTCACATGTCCCTCGATCATCTGGAAATACGGCGCATGGATCGCGCGCAATTGCTCGACCGTCTTACCGTCGCGATCGACCGACTTAGGCTTGGTCCGGCTCAGCCAGATAGCAGGATCTTCGTAAGGCACCCAGTTCTGCTGCAAGGTGAAGCGAAGGTCCGCCCGATGCTCCAACCCCAGCTTGACGAAATTCTCGATACCGGGATCCGGCAGGAACGTCGGCGCCATGGTGAAGAGCTCGGCCTGACCGGCGACCAGCACCGGCTTGGCCTTGTTCTTTTCCGGCGGCAGTTCCCAGTGCTGGATCACCTTCGAGCCGCCGATGGAGGAGACCGCCAACTGTTCATGACCCTGGATGCCCGCGGCCTTGGCCATTTCCGCGACGAGCGGCGGCATCCAGACATGGAAGCTGTGGCCCGCCGAGAGGACCCTGAGCCCCTTAGGCGACGCCTCCTGCGCCGACAGCCCGACGACCGCGAGGACGAGCAGGATCAGACCACGGAGAAGGCTCATCGTCCGGCTTACTTGCTGGAACGATAAGGACCGGCCGGGAGCGCGTCGGCGCCGGCCGAGAAGACGCTGACCTCCGGGAAATTAGCCCAGGCGTAGCGGACTTCCTTCGGGGCCTTGACGCCGGTGACCGTGACGGTCGCGCCGTCGGCCTTGGCTTGGGCGAAGACCCACTTGTCATCCGCGCCGAGCAAGGCGAAGCCCTTGCCTTCGTTCTTGAGGACGACCGGGCGATCGTAAGTGAGCACAAAGGCGTCGCCTTGACGCTCGGCCTTCACCACGCGCGGGGCTTCGCCGACCGGGCGGGCCTGGTAGACGCGCTGCAGGGCGACATAGGCGAGGCGCTCGCCGACGGGAAGCTTGTCCTTCGGGTGGATGTCCTTCTCTTCACCAAGGTCGATGTTCACGGACATCATCGCGCCCGGGACGTTGTCGGCGATCCACTCCATGGATTCGCGGATACGGGGCCAGGTAGCCTCGGCTTCCACGGCGAGTTCCGGCTTACGGGCCATGAAACGAGGGAGCTGGACGATGATGAAGGGAAATTCCCGGCCCCAGGCCTTGTGCCAGGACTTGATCATGGAACCCAGCACCCACTTGTAGGCCTCGGGCTGACCGGCGTTGGATTCGCCCTGATACCAGATGACGCCACGGAAACTGTGGCCGATCCAAGGGTGGACCATGCCGTTCCAGTTCATGTGCGGTCCATTGCTCCAGACCGGACCGAGTTTGCCGGCATCCTGCTTGAGCTTGGCGAGGACCTTGGCGTCCTTCTCGACGGCGATGCGGGCCTGCAGCTTCTTCAGGTTCTCGGCGCGGGCCTTCATGCCGGCAGCTTCCTTGGCATCGAAGTCCTTGGCGTCCGCGACGTCGGCATACATGCCCTTGGGACCCCAAGCCTCGGCGCGCGTACCGCCGATGGAAGAGACGATGAGACCGACGGGCTGCTTGAGATTGGCCCGGAGTTCGCGACCGAAATAGAAAGCGGTGGCGGAGAAACCCGGCACGGTCTTCGGATCGGACAGCACCCACGCACCGCCCTTGATATCCTCGACGGGCTCGGCGGAAGGAACGCGCGAGACGGTGAACATACGGATCCCGGCGTCGGCCGGACGGCTGACCGCGTCCGCCAGCGCGTGCGTGGCATTGACGGTCCAATCCATGTTGGATTGGCCGGAGCCGACCCAGACTTCGCCGACGATGACGTCCTTGGCCACGAACTTCTCGTCGCCCGCGGCGATGACGAGATCGGCGCCCTGCTCGGTGGGCTTAAGACCCTTGAGCGTGGCGCGGAAGACGCCTTCGGCGCCCGCGACCGCCTCGGCCTTCACCTCGCCAAGAGCAACGGACACCTTGGCGCCGGGGCGGGCCTTGCCGTAGACGGCGGATTCGCCGGCCTGGAGCACGGCGTGGTCGGAAAAGAGACGGTTCAGCTTAAGTTCTCCGGCCGAAACGAGCGCGGAGCAGCAAAGCACAAGGAATGCGAGGCGGGGTAGCATGAAGATAGGACACGCTAAGGCCGGAAGGTTGCCAAGTCTGAAGGGCGTGATAGGTTAGACGAAACTCCTCCCCTGCCCCGCTGTTATATCGATACCATGAAGCACCTCCCCCTGCTCCTCCTCGCCGCCACCCTCGGCTTCGCCGCCGAAGAAGGTCCGCGCCCGCCCTCCCGACCCCAAGGCCCCGGCCAGGAAGGCCGTCAGGCCCCCCGGCTGCCGGTCCCGCTCAGCCCCGACGAACAGAAGCGCCTGCATGAGGCCATGGAGAAGGCCAAGCAGGACCCTGCGGTGAAGGAGGCCCATGAGCAGGCCGCCCAGGCTCAGCAGGCCGCCCAGCAAGCCCAGCAGAAGGCGCGTGAAATCACCGACGACGCCGCTCGCAAGGCCGACCCTTCCGTCGCCCCCATCCTCGAAAAAATCAAGACGGCCATGGAACGCCGTCAGCCTGATCAGCCCGACCGCCAGCCCCAGGGCCAGCCCCGCGGCGAAGCCCCTCGTCGTCCCGAGGTCCAACCGCGCGGGGAAGCTCCTCGCCGTCCCGAAGGTCAGCCCAATCAGCCCGGTCGCGAACGCGGCCCTGGTCAGCCCGAGGGCGATCGCCGCCGTGGCGACGTCCGTGAGCCCAGCCCCGATCGTGGTGGGGTGATCCCGGGCCTCTCGCCCGACGAACAGCGTCGCGTCCGCGAAGCCATGGCCAAGGCCAACGGCGACCCCGCCGTCCGCGCCGCCCGCGAAGCCGCCGCCGCCGCCCAGCGCAAGGCGATCGAGATCGCCGAAGACGTCGCCCGTCAGGCCGACCCTTCGATCGCCCCGCTCTTCGAGAAGATGCGCAAGGCCGGCGAGCCGCGTCGTCCGCAAGGCGACAACCGTCGCGACCGCAAGCAGCCCGAATAAGCACGGAAACATCCGTGACGTCGGCCGACCGCAGGGTCGGCCTTTTTATTTCCCATTAAGACCCTGGTGGGTATTCTGACGTTACCCCATGCGCCTCCCCACGCTTATCCTCGCGGCCCTCGGCACCCTGACATTGGCTCAGGCCGAGGACGCACGCCTCGGTCCGCTGAAAGACCTGAACGGATATTTCCCCTTCGTAGCCCCGAAATCCGTCCAAGCATGGGAGCCGCGGCGCGAATTCGTCCGTCGTCAGCTGCTGGTCTCGCAGGGCCTCTGGCCGATGCCGACCAAGACGCCGCTCAACGCGGTAATCCACGGCAAGATCGACCAAGGTGAATACACGATCGAGAAGGTCTATTTCGAAAGCACCCCGGGCTTCTTCGTGACGGGCAACCTCTATCGCCCGAAGAACGTCACCGGCAAGGCGCCGGCGGTGATCTTCCCGCACGGCCATTGGAAAGACGCCCGCTTCCTGCTCCAGCCTGACAAATACGTGCGCGAGGAAATCGCCACCGGCCAGGAACGCTTCGTCGAAGGCGGCAAGTCACGCTTCCAGTCGATGTGCGTGCAGCTGGCCCGCATGGGCTGCGTGGTCTGGCAGATCGACGCCCTGAGCGACTCCGACTCGATCCAATTCTCGCCCGAGGTCATCCACAAGTTCGCCAAGCAACGCCCCGAGATGAACCGCACCGAGGGCTGGGGCCTCTATAGCACTCAGGCGGAAGCCAACCTGCAGAGCGTGATGGGCCTGCAGACGCTCAACCTCGTCCGCAGCGTCGACTTCGTGCTCGGCCTGCCCGACGTCGACCCCGCTCGTCTCGCCGTCACGGGCTCGAGCGGCGGCGGCACGCAGACGATGCTGCTGGCCGCCGTCGATCCGCGCGTGGCGCTATCGTACCCCGTCGTGATGGTCAGCACCGCGATGCAGGGCGGCTGCACCTGCGAGAACACCAGCCTGCTCCGCGTGAACTCCGGCAACGTCGAGATCGCCGCGCTCTTCGCCCCGAAACCCCAAGGCATGAACACGGCCAACGACTGGACGAAGGAGCTCGCGACCAAGGGTTTCCCAGACCTCCAGAAACTCTACGGTCTCTACGGCAAGAAGGACTTCGTGACGCTCCAGCGCGGCGAACACTTCCCGCATAACTACAATGCGGTCACGCGCTCGGGCTTCTACGCCCTGCTGAACAAGCACTTCAAGCTGGGCTTCGAGGCCCCGATCATCGAACGCGACTATCAGCCGCTGCCGAAGGAGAAGCTGACGGTCTGGGACGACGCCCACCCGGCGCCGAAGGCCGGCGACCCCGAGTTCGAACGCGGGCTGCTGAAGTGGCTGAAGACCGACGCCCAGCAGCAGCTGCAAGCGCTCGCCCAAACCGACGAGGGTCGCGAGCAGGTCCTGCGTCCGGCGATCGAGACGCTCATCGGCCGCCCTTACGCCCAGGCGGGCAAGGTCACGTTCGCCGACGCGAGCACCCAATGGCGCGACTCCCATTTCCGCACCCAAGGCACGCTCGTGAACGCGACCTACGGCGAGGAAGTCGCCGTGGACTGGCTCCAGCCGACCAAGCCCACGGACGAAGTGGTCATCTGGCTGGATGACGCCGGCAAAGGTTCCGCCCGCCTGCCCGACGGCACCATCCGTCCCGAACTCCAGGAACTCATCGACCGGGGCGTGGGCGTGCTCACGGCCGATCTCTTCCTGCAGGACGACAAGAAACTCAAGCAGACCCGCGTCGTGACCGGCCCCCGTGAAGTCCCGGCCTATACCTACGGCTATAACCACGCGCTCTTCGCCCAGCGCGTGCATGACGTGATGACCATCACGAGCTACCTGCTCACGCCGCGCGACGCTTCCCAGCCGCCGATCAAGAAAGTTTCGCTCGCCGGCTTCGGCAAGATGGGACCGGTCGCCGCCGCCGCCCGCGCCGTGACCGGCGAAGCCATCGCCAAGGCTGCCGTCGATACGCACGGCTTCCGCTTCGGCCAGCTGCTTGATTACCGTGATCCGATGTTCCTGCCCGGCGGCGCCAAATACCTCGACGTACCGGGCCTGCTCTGCGTCGCCTCGACGCAGCCGCTGTGGGTCGCCGGCGAGCAAGACCACGCCCTCTTCCGGTCCGCGACCCTGCACCTCGACGGCACCGACGCCAAGGCAGCAGCGGCGAACTGGTTGGGGCAGTGACCCGCCCGGCTCTTCAGTTCAAGACCTGGGCCGCGAAGCCCTGCATCAGCTTAGCCTGGGCTTCGTCCAGTTTACCGCTCCACATGGGAGCCGGCGCCTTCACCTCGTAGATCTTTCCGAAGAAAATCAGGGCGTTCAGATACGTGCCGACGAACTCGGGGTGAGAATGGTCTGAAGTGTGCAACCGCACCGGCGCCGACGAGGCATAATTCAACTCCCACGCATCGCCGCACGGCACGAGCGTCGCGGCATTCTCCTTGGCGACGACGCCATACCACTTACGCAGACGGGCCTGCATCTCCTTGGGATTGACGCCGACGTCCGGCCCCTTCTTGGCGGCTTTCCAATATTCCGCATGCCGTGCCCACGTCTCGTAGAAACAGATCTTCGCCTTCGGGCTCTTGGCGCGGACGCGTCGGCAGAGCTCCGCGGCGCTTTCCAAGAACTCCTTGCGGACGGCCTCATCCTTCTCGGCGATGGCCGGTTCCTGGCTCTGCCCCTGCAAGACGACGACATCCCAACTGCCTTCATCGACGAGCCTCATGCTGCCGGCAATGCCGAGATGCTGCTTCAGCGTGCGGCCGCCGGGCGTCGAGGACTTCACGACAGGCGCCGGTCGGCCGCTGCTCTTCACGACCTCCAGGAAGACCTCAGGGAGCTTGTTGACGCCCGTGTAGCTGTTGCCGATGAAAAGGACGCGCTGCGGATCTTCGGCGAAGGCCGAGAGCATCGTGAGCAGGAAGGCGGCGAGCCATGACAGCGGAGCGAATCTCATGACCAACTCCTCCCACGTCAGGGCGTCGCGGGCAAGCCGAACCCCGCTCAGCGGAGTCCCCAGACCTTCTCCAGCACCGGGACGACCGTCGGGTCCTTGGCTTGCAGCTCCTTGAGGTCGAACGGCTCCATGTCATTCCGGTCGAAGTAGGCCTCGGTGACCTCGGCGAAGTATTCCATCTGATTCGTCATCGCGTAGGCCTTGGTCGGAGTTTCGACATATTTCTCGCCGGTCCAACGCTTGACGGCGTCATAGGTCCCGGCCGCCTTGGCCTTCTGAAAGGCAGTCAGGATATCCTTGTTCTGATAACCTCCCGGGATCACCTGGTCGTGATACGCATGAGCAAGCTCATGCAGGACGAGCACGGGCATGCGCCGGATCTCCGGCTCGAAGCGGTCGACGTTCGTGAACTCGACCGCTTTGGCCAGCGCGATCTCCCGCCCGACCTTCTTCACCCACGCCAGGTCGCCATGATACTCGGCGGTGGGTCGGCGGTCGGGATAAGGCAGCGAGAAATACAACGGGACGGAGCGAAGCCGCTCGACCGCCTTGGCCGGGAGGAGCCGCTCCACCTTAGCGAGCTGCGCATCCAGGATGACGACCGCCTTCTCGACGGCCGCGGCGTCCTTCGCGACCAGACGCTCATCGATCCGCAGCGTCCAACCGCGGATCTGCCTGACCTGACGGTCGCGCCCGGCCATCTGCACGGCGGCCTTGCCCAGCGCATCGCCGACGAGGAAATAGGTCTCGGCGTTACCGAACTCGTGATGACCGTGGCCCGGATTAGGCGAGTCCTCCGGCTTCCGCACGAAGGTGCGCGTCGGGACGAAGATGACGTTATTCCTGAACTCGGGATAGCCCGCCACGTTGGCCTGCGCCTGGCGCAAGGCGGTCCATTCCTTCGGGGCGTCGACCCAAGGGCCCGTGAGTTCACCCACGATGACCGGCAGCTTAGGGGCGCCGAATTCCTTGCGGACATCCCGGATGAGGTGCGCGAGGTTCTGCTCATACTCGGGCACGGCGGTCTTCGGATTCACGCCGTCGTTCCAGCCCTGATACCAGACGAAGCCGGCTAATTCGACCTGCGCCCCGTCGTAAGCCGGGAAATCCTTTTTCAGGTTTGCCAAAGCCTCACGGACTTCGGCGACCATCTTCACATAATAAGGACCTACTTCGCCGCCGGCGCTCGGCGGTCGGAAATCGCGGAAGAGGCTCTTACCTCCCCAAGCGGTCTTGATGAGCAGGACCTGATCGCGATAGGCCGCGCCGACCACGTGACCAAACTGGAACTCCGGGCCGAAGTGGTGTCTGCCGCCATACACCGCATAGCCGACCGACAATGCACCGGACAGGAGAGGCTGCTTCTCGCGCTGATAGCGCACCCAGACGTCCTGACGCACGACCCACTTGCCATCCTTGTCGCGAAGGTGGGCGTAGCGTCCGGCCGCTCCCGGGCGGGCCATCACCTCGACCAGGGTGCCCTTCCCTTCGTTATAATCACGCCCGGTGAGGTCGACGACCGCCTGGCCTTCCATGTTCGACTGACCCGCGAGGATGAAGACCTTGAGCTTACGCGCGGGCTCGGCCGCGACGCACAGCAGCGACCAGCAAAGCAAGATCGGGGCGAATCTCATATGCCACTTATCCGCCCATCCCCTTCCCCTCGCAAGCCGAACCCCTCTTACTAATCTTAATTTCCCTTTCAATTCAGTCCTCGATTCAGCGTCTTTTCATCCTTCATCTTCCATCCTTCATCCGCCATCTTGACTGCCATGACCACCCCGCCCTTCCCCCTTTCCGGCCTGGCCGACGAAGCCGCCGACGACATCGCCGGCCAGATCGCCGCGCACCAGGCGCTCGGCTGGAAGGCCATCGAGCTCCGCCTGTTGAACGGGAAGCAGTTCTCGGGTCCGGCGGTCAGCGACGAGGATTTCAAGCGGGCCGTGGACCAGATCGAAGCGGCCGGTATGCGCGTGAGCAGCTACGCCTCCGCCATCGGCAACTGGAGCCGCCCGATCAGCGGCGACTTCGCCGTCGACCTCGCCGACCTGAAGGTGCTCATCCCGCGCATGCAACGGACCAAGACGAAGTTCGTGCGCACGATGAGCTGGGTCCGCGGGGACGTCTCCGAAGACCTCTGGCGCGACGAAGGCGTCCGCCGTTACCAGGAGATGGCCAAGCTCGCCGCCGACGGCGGGATCATGCTCCTGCACGAGAACTGCGAAGGCTGGGGCGGACTTTCCGGCACGCACGCCCGCCGCTTCATCGAAAGCGTCGACCATCCCAGCGTCCGCTACCTCTTCGACATCGGCAACACGGTCTCGTACGGCCAGGAGACCATGCCCTTCTACCGCGACATCCTGCCTTACGTGGAATACGTCCACATCAAGGACTGCCGACGCAACCCGGCCGGCGGCAAGAGCAGCGCCTTCACCTACGCCGGCGAAGGCGACGCGCTCGTCCGCGAGATCCTCACGGACCTCATCCGCAAGGGCTACCAAGCCGGCGTCTCCATCGAGCCCCACGTCGCCAGCATCGTGCACCTCGGCGAAGGCACCAAGGCCTCCCCGCAGGAGCGTTTCGACTCGTACGTCCGCTACGGCAAAGGCCTCGAGCAGCTCCTCGCCGGAATCACGGCCTGATTTGGCTGGCGCTTCCGACCACGCACCCCATCCCTTTTCCGCATGTCATCCGAACCGACGCCTCCCTTCGACGGCCCCCAGTTGGGCGATACGGTCGAGGGCCTCACGCTCATCGCCGTCGGCATCCGGGACACCTTCACCGAAGTCCTGCCCGCCCACCGCGAGGCCTTCACGCTCCTCAACGAATGGATGAGCGGCATCCGCCTCTATGAGCTCGAGGACGCCCTCGACCTCGACGCCAACTTCTGGGACGAACTCCTCGACTGCGACTACGAGGTCGGCGAAGGCGAGATCGACGGAGACCAGCCCGGCGAGATGGTGACCATCTACGACGTCTGGGCCGACGCCCAGCAGGTCGACGCCTGCCTCGACAAGCTCTGCGCCCGTCTCGAAGAACTCAAGGCCATGGCCGTCGACGTCCTGCCTCCCGGCCTGCACAACGCCGCGAAGACGCACCAGTCGCCGACCGAGACGCTCAAGCTGATCGCGCAGCTGGCCGACTGATCACTCCGCGCGGAGCCAACCCAGCGATGTCTTCCGGATGCGGAGGACGTTCAGGTAGGTCTTCTTCGCGCTGTCGCCCGCGCAATACGCCAGCAGCACGTCGTCGCCGACGAAGTGGATGGCGGTGTAGCAGTACCATCCGTCCGGATCGCCCTCAAGGAGCTTGGGCCGCCCCCAGGTCGCGCCGCCGTCCTTCGAGATCGCGGCGACCAGCGGGCTCCGCTTGCCCTTCGGGAACGGAAACCGACCGGAGTGGTCATTGAACACGGCCAGGAGCTCGTCCGACCCGGGGATACGTTTGATGCTCGCGGGCGAGACCGGCGAGGCGAGCGTGGTCGGCGTCGGCGCGCTCCAGCTCTTACCTCCGTCTTTGGAGTCGAAACCATACTGGAATCCCGCATCCGTCCGCGCCCAGGAGAACAGCGAGCCGTCCGCCCGCTCGACCACGCCGGGTTCCTGCAAGCCACTGGCTGAGCGGACTGGCATCGCCCACCAGTTCGCGGCCTCCTGCCACTTCTGACCGTCGTCGTCGGAATAGATCCAGAGGGCCGTGGCCCGCGCGTCGAAGGAACGGCTGCTGAGCGGGTCCTGGCCGCGCGAGCGGTGGAAAGCCACCGGCAGGAGCAAACGTCCCTTGGCGGTCTGGATGAGCCGGTCGTTGTTGACGACGAAGTAGCCGGGGGCCGGCAGGATCAGCTTCGGAGCCGACCAGCCGGCGCCGTCGTCTGCCGAGGTTCGCAGGTATGGCCGGCAATCCAGCCAATCGTTCTTCACGAGGTAGACCATGTGCAGCAGGCCGCTGGCCGAGCGGAGCAAAGAGACGCTCATCACGTTGGAGCGGCCTTCGTTTTCCACGATGGTCTTGGGGGCGCTCCAGGTCAGGCCTTGGTCGTCCGAATGAATCTCGACGATACGGGCCGGATCATGGTCGTCGCCCTTCCCTCCGTAATAGGCCGTGTAGCAGAAGATGATCCGGCCCGAACGGAGGGTCGCGAAAGCGCCCTCGGAGTTGCGGGGATTAGCCGGGGATGGCGCCAGGGTCAGCACCGTTCGGTTGCCAGGAACTTCGAAAGGCCGCTGGTCGAAAGGCTCGACGGCGACGGCCGAGGCCAGCCGCAGGATGAACAGTCCGAGCAGGAAGGGGCGTTCCATGCGCCGAAGCTATCCGTGGGCTCCCCGATGTAAATCTCACATCACCCGCAACCTCCGCTCCGCCGTGGTGTTACATGCCTGATGCGTATCCTGCTCCTTTTCTTCGCCTTCGCCCTGACGGCCGCCGAGCGGCCCAACATCCTGATCATCGTCGGAGACGACATGGGCTACGCCGACGTCGGCTTCCATGGCTGCAAGGACATCCCGACCCCGCACCTCGACGCCCTGGCCGCCTCCGGGGTCCGTTTCACCAACGGCTACGTCACCGGCCCCTACTGCTCGCCGACCCGTGCCGGGCTCCTGACCGGGCGCTACCAGACGCGTTTCGGCCATGAATTCAACCCTGCCGGCAAGATGGGCCTGCCCCTTTCCGAATCGACCCTACCCGAGCATCTGCAAGCAGGCGGCTATGCCACGGGCATGGTCGGGAAGTGGCACCTCGGCTCGCTTCCGGCGCAGACCCCGCCCAGCCGCGGGTTCGGCGAATTCTTCGGTTTCCTCGCCGGCGCCCACAGTTATTTCGACGCGGCAGGTTTCCTCCGCGGGACCGAGCCGGTGAAGGAGATGGATTATGCCACCGACGCGTTCGGACGCGAAGCGGCGGCCTACGTCAACCGCCACAAGGGGAAGCCGTGGATGCTCTACCTCGCCTTCAACGCCGTGCACACGCCCATGGACGCGACCTCGGAGCGGCTGGCGAAGTTCGCCGCGATCAAGGACAAGACCCGCCGCACCTACGCCGCGATGATGTCCGCGATGGACGACAACATCGGCCGGGTCATCCAGGCCCTCAAGGACAGCGGCCAATACGAGAACACCCTCGTGACGTTCATCAGCGACAACGGCGGCCCGACCATGAACGGCGTGACCGTGAACGGTTCGTCCAACGGCCCCCTCCGCGGCTCCAAGCGCACCACCCTGGAGGGCGGCATCCGCGTGCCCTTCGTCGTCTCCTGGCCCGCGCGCCTCAAGCCCGCCGTCTACCAGCCGATGGTCTCGCAGCTCGACCTCCACGCCACCGCCCTGGCCGCGGCCGGCGTCGCGGCCAAGCCGGCATGGAAACTCGAAGGCGTCGACCTGCTGCCTTACCTGAGCGGCGAGAACCAGGCCTCGCCCCATGACGCACTTTATTGGCGCTTCGGAGAACAGATGGCCGTCCGCGTCGGCGACTGGAAACTCGTCCGCTACGACACCACCGCCGACCTGCCCGCCGGGAAAGGCAAGAAAGCTCCGGTCTCCTCCGTGAAGCTCTACGACCTGGCCAACGACCTGCACGAGGACAAGGACCTGGCCGCCGAGCGGCCGGAGAAAGTCAAAGAACTGCAGGCCCGCTGGGACGAATGGAACCAGGCCAACGTGAAGCCCCTCTGGGGCTCGGGCGGCGGAGATAACGACGGCCCCGAACCCGGCCTGAACAAGCGCGGCAAAAAGAAGCCAGCGAAGTGAGGCGCGGCTAGCGCTTCAGGTGCCTGTCCAGGAATGCCTGGATCAGCGCCCGCGACTCCGGGGAGTCGAACTCCTTGCCGCCGTGCCCGGCGCCGGGAAGCAGCTTCAAGGTCGACTCGACGCCCGCCGCCCTGAGCGCCGCGTGCAGGCGTTCGCTCTGATCGACGGGCACTCCAGGATCGGCCGTGCCATGCAGGATCAGGAACGGCACGTCATCCTTGGACACCTGGTGCAGCGCGCTGACGGCCTTGGCCTTGTCGGGCTGGTCCATGACGATGCCGCCCAGCAACAGGGCGCCGTTGGCCTTGGCGAGATCGGCGCGCGTGCGCTTTTCCGAGAGCACGTTCGGAGGCATGGTCAGGAGGTCGGTCGGACCATACAGGTCCACCACGGCCTTGACCTTA
>Ga0222712_10003236_pt1 | contig 17939 bp, 16 predicted proteins | sample C33_657DmetaG_FD_165043 | JGI IMG/M metagenome (GOLD analysis project Ga0222712, IMG submission 165043) | Estuarine water microbial communities from San Francisco Bay, California, United States - C33_657D | ecosystem: Environmental > Aquatic > Marine > Unclassified | place: USA: California...
GATTTCATGATTGATTTAGGGGATTTCTTAATGACAGATAAACTGCGCAATGCCAGTAAAAAAGTGCCTAAAGATACTATACCCTATAGATGTCATTTATTGAGGAATTATTATGAAAACATTTGCCACTCAGTCCCTTTGTATATTGCATTGGGGAATCATGAAGGAGAGGCTGGTTGGAATTTAACTGGCACCGCTGATAATATGGCTGTTTGGAGTTCAATTGAACGTCAAAAGTATTTTTTAAATCCTAAACCCAATACGTTTTACACGGGCGATACCACCATGCAAAAATTCATTGGTCAAAGAGGCAATTACTATGCTTGGGAATGGGGCGATGCCTTGTTCATTGTGTTGGATCCATATTGGTATACCAAGGTTAAACCAGATTCATTAAATGGTTGGAGATGGTCTTTAGGCAAAACCCAATACGATTGGTTGAAAACTACCTTAGAACAATCCAAGGCGAACTATAAGTTTGTCTTTGCGCATCAGATTATTGGAGGCGACCCAGATGGACGAGGTGGGGTAGAGTATGCTGATTGGTATGAGTGGGGCGGTTTGAATAGAGACGGTAGTAACGGTTTTGCACAAAATAGACCAGGTTGGTATAAACCCATAAAAGACTTGTTAAAGGAACACAGAGTTACTATTTTCTTTCATGGTCATGATCATTTCTTTGGCAAACAAGACAAAAACTGTTTAGTTTATCAAGAATGCCCACAGCCAAGCCATCCTAATTTTACCAGTGTAACTTATGCCTATGATTACGGTTATCATCAAGGACAAATTTTGCCAAATTCTGGCCATATAAGGGTTAAGGTAGCGCCTGCTGGCGTGAAGGTGGAATATGTTAGAGTATACTTGCCACGCAATGAAACACCTAACAGACACAATAAAGACATTTCTGCATCTTATTATATTGGTCAGGTCAATTGTTATGATTCAATCCAGGTGCATGTGCCTATGATTTTGAACCAAAACTATTTGAATGAGCATGCTCAACCTAATCCATTCCAAACCTCAACCAATATTCAATGGCAAATGGTTAAAACGGAAACCTTATTTATTAAGGTATTTAACAGCACAGGTCAGTTGGTGAGCACTTTAGTCAATGGGCATGAATTAAACCCTGGTGCTTACCAAGTCGAATGGAATGGCAATGATCAATTAGGCAATCCTTTGCCATCAGGAAACTATTTTTACACCATTTCAAATATGCAATCAAATTTACATTCTGGCACTATAATTTTAAACCGATAAAACGATGAAACTCTTACGCTTACTTTTTGTATTGATGATGGCAACAAGCTATCACTTATTGGCACATGATTTACATTCAGGGGAACTTGCCCTTAGAGAATGGCATTTCAGGACTTCAAAAGCACCTGTCAATGGTTCTTTATTGTTGATTAAATCCAATAGTATAGTCCTTGAAACCAGTTCAGGTAAAACCCTTGAAGTAGCGATACAAGACTTATCTGCTTCAGATCAGACCTTTATAGAACACCGCGCCATAACCATAGCCCATTTGAATCAGTACAATCAAGCTTCAGTCTCGGTTGTGAATGCTCAACCTGCAGGGTTAAATGTTGGTTCAATGCTTTTGATTTTTGTTGGCTTAGCAATGGTTTTTGCCTTGCTTTATTATCGACAAGTTTTGACTGAAAGGCTGGCTGTTGGTTTTATTGGAATAAGTCTTTTAACCTTGGTGTTTGGTTTCAGAACGGCTGTCAATAAAGCCCATTCTACTACCAATCCCTTGACCGTGGATACAGCGTTTACGCCGTTTAAAGATCACCTCAATACGCGTTGGGATAATACTTACTTTTACGTTGAGTCCAATGGGATACCGACCACCCACAACATGATGGTTGGTATTACAGGATGGCAACAACAAGTGCCAATTTCACAATGTTATATTGGTGCAAATGTGTGGAGTATTCCTTTGAATCCTGTAGTTGCCAGTAACCCAGTGCCGGTCAATCAAAATCATTTTTTAAGAGGGGCCGTGGCTGTGGCAGTGAATGGTATTCCCATCTTTAATCCTTATACCAATACGGGCGTTGATGCTTTATTGGATGGCCAATTAGACCAGTGGGGAGGTCACTGCGGTAGAGCAGATGATTACCATTATCATATTGCACCTTTGCATTTGTATTCAAAACAAACAGCTTCTCAACCCATCGCCTATGCATTAGATGGTTTTGCAGTATACGGGGCTAATGAACCCAATGGTCAAGCCATGACGGCATTGGATGGAAACCATGGTCACTATGGTAGCAATGGGGTTTACCATTACCATGGAACAAGTACAGCACCTTATATGATTGGCAATATGGTAGGGGTGGTTACAGAAGATACCACCAAGCAAATTATTCCTCAAGCTGCTGCCAAGCCAATCAGGCCAGCAGGTACGCCGCTTAAAGGCGCTGTAATTACTAATTTTGCTAGCAAAGGCAGTATGGGTTATGTGTTAACCTATACCCTAAACAGTCAAACCTATCAAGTGGATTACAATTGGGACAATACCGGCAAATACACCTTCAACTTTATTTCACCAACAGGCACCACCACCTCAAATTATACAGGTAGTCAACCTTGCCCAATCAATAATGTGTCTGTTGATAATGCCTTTTGGAATCAAATGGTTCAATTGTATCCAAATCCTTCTACAGATCTAGTGAAATTGCAAATACCATCGGGTTTGAATGTCTATAAATTAACCTTGATATCTGCTCAAGGTCAAACGGTATGGGAAAGTTTACAAGTTGCTAATGAGTTGTCATTGAAAGGCTATGAGTCTGGAATGTATACGCTAATTATCACAACCAATAAAGGCCCAATCACTAAGGCATTGACCAAGTTGTAAGAAATGTTCGAGCACTATTGCCAAGTAGGGTTTTTACATGTCTTGCCATGGGGGTATGACCATGTGCTCTTGATCATGGCTTTGTTTTTATCTGATGATAATTTCAAGCGCACACTTTTGCGAAGTGCATTGTTTACACTTGCGCATTCATTGACTTTGGCATTGGCCTATTTTAAATTTTTCGAGCTCAATGTGCCATTGGTTGAAACATTAATTGCGCTGAGTATTTTTTTATACGCCATTCAATTAATTAATGAGAAAGTGCCAAAGCTAAACCATGCTTATACTTTGTTTGTTTTTGGGCTTTTGCATGGGATGGGATTTGCTACAGCATTGTCTGCCTATCATTATGATTTGACTGGGCAATTCACAGCCTTAATTGGATTTAATTTGGGCGTTGAACTCGCGCAATTAAGTATTTTGTGTTGTTTGTTTTTTGGGTTTAAATGGTTGTGCAAAAAGCAGCCTTTGATGCACTCAAAATGGCGTTATTATTTATTAATTGGAATTGCCACAATTGGGCTAATTTTAACCATTCAAAGATGTCTTTTGCTTTTTTAATGATATGAGCTTGCTAAATACAATAAAATATTATGGCCTACTTGTTCTAAGTATGGTATTTGTAAATGTCTCTGCACAAGTGCTTAAAACCATGAAACATTTGCCCGGAACCGGTCAGCTCAAAAGTTACACCAATACCTTTGGAGAGAATGCCGATTATCAATTTTACAATCCGTATTTTATTGCCAATGGCAAAACGGTTTTAGATACAGTTACAGGCTTACTTTGGCAAGTAACTGATGGCGGTGAAATGACATTTGCTCAAGCAAAAATGTATTGTGATACGCTCACTTTAGGTGGTTATTCAGATTGGCGTTTACCCAACCCTCATGAAGCCTTTAGTATTTTGAATCACGATGTGACTAACCCTGCCATTGACGTCAATTATTTTACCAAAACAGCCGCAGAGTATTGGTGGTCAGGTACACAACAAGTAGGCGATCCTTCTAAAGTATGGTGTACCAATGCCGGTGGCGGAATAGGGAATCATCCTATCAGTGAAACCATTAGTGCTGGAGGGGCAAAAAAGTTTCACGTAAGGGCCGTTAGAGATGTGCAGGCGCCCAAAACCATACAAACTCAGTGGGTTCAAACCAATCAAATGGTATACGATTCACTCACCCAATTGTACTGGACCCCTTTTCTTAGTTCAGATACCTTAACATGGGAGCAAGCGCTTACCTATGCAGAGCAATTAACACATGCTGGTTATTCTGATTGGCGTTTACCTAACATTAAAGAGCTACAATCAATCAACGATGAGAGTCGTTTAAATCCATCATTGTCTCCAGTTGTTTTTCCTCAAGTGGGTGTTAAAAGCATTTGGTCGTCTAGCAGTTTGCCGAATCAGACTACTAAAGCTTGGTATTTGGATACCAAATTTGGGATTACTACCTATAAAACTAAAACTAACCGTACTTGGGTGCTGTGTGTAAGGGGTGGAACTCCACCAGTGAGTGCTATTCAATCATCTGCCCTTTTAAACAAAGTAAATCTATACCCCAATCCAAGTCATGGTTATGTGAAAGTTCATATGGATCACCCTATGCAAAAGCTCAGTGTATATGATCAAATGGGGCGTTTATTGTTTCAGTTTCAACCAAATGCCAATGTGTTTGAATTGCCTATTCTGAGCAAAGGTTTGTACACTTTACGCATTCATACTGAAGGTTTTCAAACTACTAAATGCTTAATCATTGAATAAAAAATAAGCATTTAATTTTTGTTTTCATATTTGATTTAATTATTGTAATATTGCAATATATCAATATATGGGCGCAAGTAAATCAGATCAATTTTCGAAGAAGCACAATCAAATGGCCAATGTGTTAAAGGCTTTAGCACATCCTGCAAGAGTTGCTATTGTTGAGTATTTGTTGTCTGTTGATGCCTGTATTTGTGGCGATATTGTAAATGAATTGCCTTTGGCGCAACCCACTATTTCCAGACACTTAAAAGAGTTGAAGCAAGCTGGGCTCATTCAAGGTGAGATTCAAGGCACAGCCATCTGTTATTGTTTAAATCCTAAAACGGTTCAAATGCTCATTGAGTATTTTGATCACATGCATAAACGTTTACTAAAACTTAAAACCTGTTGTTAATTATGACTTTGTCTGAACTCAAAAATCAATTGCAAAAGCAGACACCAATCGTGTTGCATTTGCCAGATCAATCGACTATTCCGGCTCATTTTCACGTGACGGAAGTAGGGCAAGTGCAAAAACAATTTGTTGATTGTGGCGGCACTTTTAGAACCCTCAACACCATTCGCATTCAATTATGGGTCAGCTCGGATGTGGAGCACAGATTAACGTCAGCAAAATGGCTGGGGATCATGGAGAAAGCAGAGCAAGAACTGGGCTTAAAAGATGTTGAAATTGAAGTTGAATACCAAGCGAGTACTATACAAGTGTACAGATTGTCTGTTCAAGGAGATCAATTTGAATTATTGAATACCCATACAGAATGCTTAGCGCCTGATCTTTGCGGTATCAATGCGGAAAAGAAAAAAGTCAACTTGGTAGACCTAACGCCTACTGAGAAACAAAATACTACTTGTAAACCTGGAGGGAATTGTTGTTAAAATTGGTATATGGCTAAATCTTTAAGTGTAATTGATCGTTATCTCAGTGTTTGGATTTTATTGGCTATGGCCTTGGGTGTTGGCCTAGGATATGCAATGCCTGATTTTCCAATTCTGATCAATCAAATGAGTACAGGAACAACCAATTGGCCTTTGGCTATAGGTTTAATAGTGATGATGTATCCGCCACTCACCAAAGTGAAATTTGAACGTTTGGCAGATGTCTTTAAGTCCTTACGTTTTTTAAGTTTGTCTATCCTTTTGAATTGGGTCATAGGCCCATTGTTAATGTTTGCTTTAGCTGTACTGTGTTTACACGATTACCCTCAATATATGGTTGGGGTAATTATAATAGGTATAGCGCGATGCATTGCCATGGTAATTGTATGGATTGATTTGGCTGATGGCGATCGATCTTATGCAGCAGGCTTAGTGGCCATAAACAGTCTATTTCAAATTTTGATGTTTAGTGTATATGCTTGGTTGTTTACTTCAGTTTTGCCAGGCTTATTGGGTTGGCAACAGTTTAATGTTCAACTATCTGTTTTAGAGATTGCGCAGTCCGTTGCGGTTTATTTGGGCATTCCTTTTTTAGCCGCTTTTCTTACTCGATATGGCCTAGGAAAAATAAAAGGAGAAGCGTGGTTAGAGCAAGTGTTTATTCCAAAAATTTCGCCATTAACACTTATAGCTTTGCTTATGACCATTATTCTAATGTTCAGTTTGAAAGGTCAATTGATTGTTCAAATTCCCATGGATGTTTTAAGGATTGCTCTTCCATTGTGCTTGTATTTTGGCATCATGTTTTTTTTAGGCTTTTATTTGTCGAAACGTTTAGGCGCTAATTATGCCCAATCTAGTTCAATTGCCTTTACAGCCACTGGCAATAATTTTGAGTTGGCAATAGCTGTATGTATAGCCGTGTTTGGATTGAATAGCCCAGAGGCTTTTGCAGGTGTTATAGGCCCCTTGGTAGAAGTGCCTGCTTTGGTCTTATTGGTTAGGTTGAGTCATTATTTCAGAGTAAAATGGTATAAAGTATGAAAAAAGTATTGGTATTGTGCACAGGCAATAGTTGCCGCAGTCAGATGGCAGAGGGGTATTTGAGACATTTTTCTAATCAACAATTTGAGGTATACAGTGCTGGGGTTGAAACCCATGGCTTAAATCCTAAAGCGGTTACATGCATGTTGCAAGATGGTATAGATATCTCTATGCATACATCTAATTTGGTTGATGAGTACAAGCATTTACATTTCGATTATGTTTTATCCGTTTGTGATCATGCCGCTGAACGCTGCCCTGTTTTTCCAAGTTCGGCCATTCGCTTGCACCATGATTTTAATGATCCTTCAAAAGTGCAAGGTACAGCAGAGGCCATTGATCAGGCTTTCATAGCCACCAGAACCGCCATTAAAACTTATTGCGAGCAACTTGCCCAAGGCATTTTGAATTTAGAAGGATAATTGATTATTTTTGCTAATATTAATTTTAGCAATATGTTTCGCTTAATTACCCTATTGAGTTTGTTTTCGGCAGTAATTTTAAATGCTCAGCCACCAGCTGGAGCTGTAGCCGCTAACCCTAACGTTATTTATTATGCAGGAGGAAGTTGTGTGTTTTATGATGCCAACAACACTGTGCTTTTGTCAGTTAATGCGGCTGAAGCCGGTTGGTCTGCCACACCAGCAAAAGCGGCTTGGGTGGTAGTCACCCCAACGAGCGGAGGGTATTATGAATTTCCCAATTACTCAAGCAATGCGCCAACATGCAATACCCGAAATTATCTTTTGCCTTTCTGGCAATCAGATACCATTTACAATGAGTTGGTTTTGTTAAAAGGTGTTAACAGTACAGCCAATTTAATGTTTAAGCCAAGTAAAATATTGAGTGTTACCAATTATGATTTTTCTAAAACTTTTGTACTCAATACTGATTATTCTGTAAATGGAAGAACCCTAACGCAAAAATCAGCAAGTTTGTCTTCAACTTATGCCATTAAAGCTGGTGTTAAAGGCAATGGTCAACCCAACGGCCTCATGAATGTTAACCCAACATCATGGACTTGTGTTACCTATATCCCTGACAGAAGTAATTGGCAAGGCAATTATTTGCTAACCGATAAATCTCAAATACTGCCTAAGACCATTGCGAAGTTGAAAAACAAACAAAATGTCGTAATTGAAGCCTATGGGATGAGTATAACTGCTGGTCTAAACGTAAGTGGTTTTGCAGGTGACAATAAAAATTTTGTGCCAACTAAACCTTATATGCACAGTTATGTAGATCTTCTAAAAGAAGGTTTGCAAAGTAAGTTTGGTGGTAATATAACCATGATCAACGGTTCATGTGGGGGGAAAGATGTTGCCTGGATCAATCAGTATTGCAAAGCCATGGTGGTGCCTAATACACCTGATTTGGTAATATTAGATATGGGGATGAACGATATTTGGGGCACTAGTAATGATTCATTTAAAGCAAGGATGTCTTCTTGCATCAATAAGATTAAATCGGCGAATCCCAATACTGAATTCATTTTGATAGGCAATATGTTGCCAGATGTATCCTCGCAAGGGTCTCCAAGCAATGGGGATGTTTTAATGTATGGGTTTCTACAACAATTAAAATCATTAGAAACCAATGGCATTGCTGTTTTGGATATGACCACACTTTCTGATTCGGTATACAAACGCAAAGGACCTGTTCATTGTACATCTAATTCACTACACCCAAATGATTACTTGGCCAGATGGTATGCCCATGCTTTGATCAATATGTTTGGACAAAATCAAATGAGTAACAGTTCTAAGATTTATTATGTGAATACAACAGGATCTAATGGAGATGGCTTATCATTGGCAACTGCTTGGACAGATTTAAATAAATTGAATGCTACAACGCTTTTGCCCGGAGATCAAGTTTGGTTTGAGGGCGGTAAAACCTTTGTTGGTAACATCGAAATTGATCAAGCAGATGGCAACGATCCACTGCATCCTATCATTTTTAAATCTTATGGCAATGGCCGAGCAACCATTCAAACCAATTCCACTTTAAAATGTGGATTTAAAGCCACCAACACCCAAGGGGTAGTTATTGATAATTTGCAATTTAAAGGGCCTGGGAACGGCACAGTTAAAGACATGGATGGTGTTCAGTTTTATTCCACTTTGCCAGCTGGTTATTTGAGTGCTATTCAATTAAAAAATTTAGAGGTTAGTGGCTTTGGTTTTTGTGGTATTCGTTTGTATTCGAGTTGGTCTGCAACCGTAAAATCTGGGTTTAAAGATGTTGTAATCGACTCTTGTTCTGTGCATGATTGCAGAGAGAATGGTATAGTTACTTTTGCCTACGATGATCAAACCACCAATTTTTACCACCATAAAAACATTAATGTTAAACATACCAAAGTATACAATATAACTGGCTACGCTGCTGCTAGTCATAAGGGAAGTGGCATTGTATTGTCTCAATTGGATTCTTCATTAATTGAAAAATGTGAGGCTTATAATACTGGAACGGCCAATACGGCTTGTGGTGGGCCGGGTGGTATTTGGGTATATGCTGCTAACAGAATACTCATACAATACTGTGAATCGCATCATAACTCTTCAGGAACATCAACGGGCTGTGATGGTTTAGGGTTTGATTTAGACGGTGGTGTTACCAATTCTACTTTGCAATATTGCTATGCACATGACAACGATGGGGCAGGTATATTATTGGGGAATTTTTCTGGCGCAAGACCATGGAAAAACAATACTGTAAGATACAATATCAGTGCGAATGATGCTAGAACCAATAACAGCTCAGTTACACTCTTTACTGCACCCAATACAACTTGGGATGGTTTGAAATTTTATAATAATACCGTTTATACAACAAGTTCAGCTAAGAATACCTATTCAACTTTTGGCGCTTTTCAGATGAGCAATTATGGAAATAATATGTCTAACGTTGAGTGTTACAACAATATTTTTTATGTTAATGGCGTAAACGCTAATGGTCCTTTATTTTTGTTGAATGTGCCTACAGTTTTCGTGGCACAAAAGCCTAAGTTCATCAATAATTTATATTGGTCTAAGTCAGGTCAATTCAGATATGTTTATGGCAATGCTTACAGCAGTTTAACTGATTTTAGAACTGCAGGTAATGAATGCGAAAAATTATTAGGTATAAATAAAGGATTTGAAATTGATCCTCTTTTACTGAATGTCGATTTGCCTTCACCAACTAATTTTCCGCGCGTGAATGATAGTTTAAATGCCTATAAGGCATTAGCGGCTTCTCCAGTAATTGATAAGGGTCTGAATTTGAAATCTACATTTAATATTGACTTTGGTAACAGAGATTTTTGGAACAATGCATTATCATCTAATCAGGCCATAGATATTGGCGCACATGAATTCGCCAATGCTTCAAATTTTGAGACATTTAAGACTACTCAGTCCTATAATCTGTACCCTAATCCTTTCATTGATGGCTTAACGATTCAAGCTATTAACGAGCAAGGATTTAATGTAAAAATTTTAGACTTTACTGGTAAACAGATTGTTTTTGCTTCTTCAGAAAAGAATCAAGTATATTTGAATTTGTCTCATCTTGAAAAAGGCCTGTACACAGTCTTGCTTAGTGATGAAACATCCAATATAACAACAACCTATAAAATCATTAAATAACCATCATCCTTCAATTATGAAAAAACTCGTTTTACAGTCTTTGATCATTGCCTTAATCGTATTTTTTTGGCAATTCATTTCGAATGCTGGGGCCAATTTCCATAAGGCATCTATGCAATACACCGATAAGCAAGATACTGTTTTAGCTTTTATGCAATCTGTAGGGCTTAAACAAGGGGAGTATTTAATTCCACAGGTAGATCCTTCTAAACCAAATACTAGTATGAAAGATTGGGAACAGTATTTTGGTAAGCCTTGGATGTTTGTTCGCTATTATGAGAACAGAAGTAATGGCATGGCCATGAGTATGGTTAGGGGCTTCATTACCGATTGGATATTTGGTTTGATATTATTGATGTTTTTAGGCGTGATTGGACCTGTAACACTTAAGAAGTCTTTCGCAATTCACTTTGGTTTGGCCCTTATGATGTTTATTATGGTGCCTTATACCAACCACATCTGGTATCCAAAAGCTGATATTTTTGCCAGCTTATTGGATTGTGTAGTGCCTATGCTCATCATTGCTTTATTGAATGCTAAGTATTGGCATCCAATTAGTGCCTCAACTGAACAGACATTATAGACGATCCTTAAGGATTGCATCTACTACATTAGGGTCTAATAGGGTAGTGGTGTCGCCAAGATTTTGCAACTCGCCTTCAGCAATTTTGCGTAAAATTCTGCGCATGATTTTGCCACTTCTGGTTTTAGGTAAACCACTTACTATTTGAATTTTATCGGCTTTAGCAATTGGTCCTATGGCCTGAGTTATGGTAGCATTTATGTCTTGGGCAATGTTGATTTTGCTGTGAAGGTTATCATTGCAAATCACAAAGGCATATATGCCTTGCCCTTTAATGTCATGCGGATAGCCCACCACTGCACTTTCAACGACCCCTAAATGACTATTGATAGCGTTCTCTACTTCAGCTGTGCCAATGCGGTGGCCACTCACATTTAAGACATCGTCTACTCGGCCAGTTATTCTGTAATTGCCTGAGGCATCTCTGTAGGCACCATCACCCGTAAAATACAATCCTGGATAGGTTGCAAAATAATTGTTTTTGCAGCGCTCATGGTCGCCATATGTAGTTCTGATCATACCTGGCCAAGGAAATTGAATGCAAAGATTGCCATGAACATAGCCCGTTTCAGGATTGACTTCCGTTTGTATTTGACCTTGTTCATTCACCAATACGGGTTGTATGCCAGGTAGTGGAAGTGTAGCCCATGCCGCGCGTTCAGGCGTTATGCCTGCTAAATTGGAAATAAGGACTCCTCCTGTTTCTGTTTGCCACCAAGTGTCAACTATAGGGCAATGATTTTGGCCTACTTGTGTTTTATACCATTGCCATGCTTCTTCATTGATGGGTTCTCCAACTGTACCTAATTTTTTTAAACTCTTCAATGATTTATGCTTGAAGGGTTCGCTGCCAAAGCCCATTAAACTTCTTATTGCAGTGGGCGCAGTATAGAGAATATCTACTTGGTGTTTGTCTACAATTTCCCAAAAACGATCTGCTTCAGGATAGGTAGGTATGCCTTCAAATAAAAGACTCTTAGCCCCCGCTAACAATGGTCCATACACAATGTAACTATGGCCAGTAATCCAACCAATATCGGCGGTGCAAAAATGTAATTCATTGTCTTGGTATTGAAAGACTTGCTCGAAAGTGTATTGCGCCCATACCATGTAGCCACCACAAGTATGCACTACGCCTTTAGGTTTGCCTGTGCTGCCAGAAGTATACAATATGAATAAAGGGTCTTCTGCTTGCATGCTAACCGGTTTAACTTCTGCATTGCCCACTGCTAGTAGTTCTGATTCAAGCCAAATGTCTCTGTCTTTGTGCATGCTAATAGGATTATTGGCGTGCCCTAAGACCATTACTTTTTTAACAAAAGGACATTGCAACAAAGCTTCATCAATTACAGGCTTTAGTGGAATGGTTTTGTTGCCTCTAAAGGCACCATCTTGAGTTATAATGAACTCAGCTGAGGCATCAATGAGCCTGTCACTGATGGCTTGCGCACTGAAGCCGCCAAATATGACCGAATGAATAGCACCTATTCGCGCACAGGCCAATAAAGCAATAGCCAATTCAGGGACCATGCCCATGTAAATACAAACCCTATCGCCTTTTTGAACGCCTTGATTCAAGAGCACTTGTGCCATGTTTTGAACTGCTTGATGCAATGCTTTGTAGGTATAAGACTTGCCTTCAGATTTTGGATCATTGGGCTCAAACACAAAGGCAATTTGATCGCCCTTACTTGCCAAATGTCTGTCTAAACAGTTTTCTGTAATATTGAGTTCGCCGTCGTAAAACCATTCAATGCTTGGGGTTTCAAAGTTCCATCTAAGTACTTGGCTGTATGGTTTTTGCCAAGTAAACGATTGAGCAATTTCATCCCAAAAACTTTCAGGGTTCTTGATGCTGTGTTGGTAGGCACTTTGGTAGTTTTCAAGACTATTGATTAATTTTAATTTAGACATTTTGAGGGTATTAAACGGTTAAAGTAAACACTTATTTAGGCAACTGTATTGGGTTTAGTCTGCACCATCTTCAAAAAGGTTTTGAGTTTTAAATTCATAGTGTTCTACATCTATTATAAAGGTTTTAAAGGCTTGAGTGCTCATGGATTGTTGTATAACACAAATGTCATTTTCAAATCTTTGGTAGAGCAAAGGGTTGTTCTTGCAATAGTTTGTTAAATCCGGAATTGGAAAGCATTGAGTTTGATCTATAGTTGCTAATAAAGTTTGAATAAAGGCATCATCCGCTTCTATGAATAAATCATCCCACCAGTTCATTTCAAAGATTATGCTATCGTTAATGATAATCTTTTCGAATTTAAAAGTTTCAATCAATTGATCGTTAATGATTTTATACAAGGGGTCATTAAAAGCCGCTTTAGGAACTAAAAATGCTTGCCCAGTGCAATCTATGATTTCTATTTTGCGAATGGTTTCTCTGCCAATACAATCCAATGGATCTAGAGTAAAGTCATCTAAATACAAAAGGCTGCGTTGTTCATCGATTGGGCCGAAGTATAGTTCCGTAGTTGGCATTAGAAATTAAATTTTTTACCACTAATATACCCTCTATATTCATTCGTGAAAGTGATGAGATCTTCTAGTTCATTGGACAATATTTTTATAAGTTTATCGTGAGTTGTTTTTTTATATATGCCAGCATTTAAATCTTTTTCTAAATACCATTTAATTAATTCTGATTTTGTATAGTTGTTTAGTGCCATATTTTCTATTGAATTAGTATCAAATTTATATTCATAATAAAAGAAAGAATGTTCATTAATATGTTGCCAAGTGAATATCAATTCACTTTCATTAGAAGAATCCTTTTGCATCCTAAAAATACAATTTTCAAGACTTTCATATGTTAGAAGTTTCATAATAATTTTTTTTTACTAATAAAGCATTAAAAACTGTTGAATCAGAAATGATTTCTAATTTTATGCTTTCAGAAAGTTTAATTAATCTCTTTTGAAGTATTTGTTCTGAAAGTGTTTTCCCAATTGTTTTTCGTTTAAGACTATGAAAAGTTAAGGATTCAAGTACTTCAAGTGTTTTCCCCTTCGGGAAAGATCCTTCTAAAAGTTTATAATCTTTGTTTTCAATAGAAGCATAAAAGAAATAAAAATTATCATGTTCGCAAATTATTTCTTTCAATGTGTCGTATTGTATTATTGTATCATTTAGTGGTTGATCCGTTTTTTTGGAAGGATCTTCATTTATTTTAAAATCTTTAAAATAATCGACTTTTTCTTTTAAAACTTTAAGAATGTTTTTGTGATTAAAATATAATACTTTTTTATTCACAGGTTCATCCTCTTTCATTAATTTATATATTCTTTTGTAATGTTGTCCACCAATATTTACAGGGTAGGATTTATCTTGCCCTAAAAGTTTATAATAATCTAATGCAAACCTTGTATATTTTTTGAATTCTTTCTTATCAGGATTGAAATGGTCTGTTATTCTTTTTTTTACATTGCTTTCACTTTTGCCTACATAAATTGGAATAAACTCAAATTCATCTTTTAAATCAATCACATCTATTGACTTTAGGGTTTCATATTCTTTTTCTGAAATGTTTAAAGGTTGGGGTTCAAGATTGTTTTCTTTGTCCTTTTTATAAAGAAATCCCCAAATGTAAATTCCTGGAGAATTTTTTTTGTCTTCTCCTTTATTTTTGTTTTCAAGGAACTTTTTATGATAAGGACCTTTAAAAGCTGCTGTAATTTTTTTTCCCATTTTAAAACAAATGTAAAGTTTTAAAATCTTTTTTTCTTTTTCCAATGTCTAAAAAGAATTAAGATTGTAGTCCAATTAAATATGTCATCACAAAAATGGTTTATACTGGCTTTGCTTATTGCTTCAGGCTTTGGCTATTTGGAGTGGGGGCAAGATCAAAGGGCTTTCTTTTTTGAAATGGAATGGACGGTATTCGAGAAGTTATTGAGTAATCCGAGTTCTGTTATACACCCACTTATTATTTTGCCTTTATTGGGCCAATGCTTTTTACTTTGGGCCTTATTTAAATCATCCAACCGCAACTGGGTCTTAAAATCAGGTATTTACTTGTTGTTGCCTTTGTTTATATTGGTCTTTGCTATTGGTCTTTTGCGCCTGCACAGTGCAATTGTGTTATCTGGCTTGCCTTTTATGCTTATAGCCATTATGCTATTGCGTTCAGTTCGCAAAAAAAAATAATGGTGCTGCGGCCTAATTAGAATAATAATAGATTAGCATAATATTAAAGGACTCTATTGTTTATTCATTGCTTTTAGGTAATTTGGTTGTGTAATAGCTTATAGGTTTTATATGATTGTTAGCTATACAATTAAACGCTATGAATAGCAATTACACCGGCTTAAATTCAGAACAAGTAAAGCAAGGCTTTCAGCAGTTTGGATACAATGAATTACCCACTGCAAAAGCAAAGAATGTCTTCTCTATTGCCATTGAAGTCATTAAAGAACCAATGTTCTTGCTGCTCATCAGTTGTGCAACGGTTTATATGTTAATAGGTAATTACAATGAAGGCGCTTTGTTGTTGGGGTCTGTTTTTGTAATCATATACATCAGTTTTTACCAACACAGAAAAACAGAAAAGTCATTGGAAGCTTTAAGGCAATTGTCTTCACCCAGGGCCTTGGTAGAAAGAGATGGTAAGCGCATCAGAATTTCTGGTCGCGAAGTCTTACCTAACGACATACTTTTATTAAATGAAGGCGATAGGGTGCCTGCAGATGCTATAGTTTTAGAATCATCCCATCTGAGTGTAGATGAATCATTGCTGACAGGCGAATCAATGCCTGTAAATAAAAGCACTGAGTCAGAATCCAATTCATTATTTTCTGGCACTTTGGTGGTGCAAGGTTTTGCCATTTCAAGAGTGACGCATACAGGCTTAAATTCTGTGTTTGGGAAATTAGGTCAATCCCTCAAGGCAATTGAACAAACGCCAACGAAACTCCAAAAAGAAATGACGCTGCTCATCCGCAATTTATTTTTAATTGGGGGCATAATCAGCATAGTGGTGGTATTGTTCTTCTATTACACACGTGGCGATATTTTAAGGTCAGTCTTGAATGGACTATCTGCAGCAATGGCCATACTTCCAGAGGAGTTCCCAGTTGTGTTGACGGTTTTCTTAGCCTTAGGGGTTTGGCGTTTGTCTAAAAAAAATGTACTCACAAGAATGCCTGCTGCGATAGAAACCCTTGGTTCGGCTACCGTTTTGTGTTCAGATAAAACAGGGACCATTACTCAAAATAAAATGTCAGTGAAATGCCTGTATACACAAGCCACTGTTTTTGAAAATATTGACTTTGTGTTACATACCAATGAAATAGCAGAACTAATGAATGCATTGTATCTGGCGTCTATGCCCAATCCAATAGATCCAATGGAGATAGCCATTCATTCAAGCCATACAGCAATTGGCTATAGTAAGCCTTCTCATAAAATATTGAAGACCTACCCTTTGAGCAAACAATTGTTTGCCATGAGCAGTTTAATTCAAACGATACAAGGGGATAAAGTTGCCTATGTTAAGGGGGCACCTGAAGCCATTTTCAAAGTCTGTAAACTAGATGTTGATGAAGTTTCCCAATTACAGCTTCAAATAAAATCATTTGCAGGCAAAGGCTATAGAGTTTTGGCTGCGGCTAAAGCCTACTTTAATGGGCAGGATATTCCAGAGCAACAAAGCCAGTTTGATTTTGAATGGATTGGTTTAGTCGCTTTTGAAGATCCAATAAGACCAGAAGTGCCAAAAGCCATTGAAGATTGCAAATCTGCAGGCATTAAGGTCATAATGATTACTGGCGATTATCCTCAAACTGCTATTAGTATTGCCCATCAAATCGGTTTAGAAGATGCCAATAATTGTTTGACAGGCGACGACTTAAAACAGATGTCAGTAATTGAATTGCAACAAAGCATTCAACACGTAAGAGTGTTTGCAAGGATAGTGCCTGAACAAAAATTACTCATCATTAACGCGTTAAAAGCCAATGGTGAAATAGTTGCTATGACTGGCGATGGTGTGAATGATGCGCCCGCATTAAAAGCCGCCGATATTGGCGTATCAATGGGTTTAAAGGGAACAGATGTGGCAAGAGAAGCCTCGGCGTTGGTCTTATTGGATGATGATTTTGCCTCTATTGTTGCAGCTATTCGATCTGGCAGGAGCATATTTGATAATCTGCAAAAGGCAATGTCTTATATCATTGCTATTCATATTCCAATTATCGGCTTGGTGCTTTTACCAGCTATTTTCTCATCTATACCTATTTTGTTATTGCCAATGCATATTGTATTTATGGAATTGATAATTGATCCTGTTTGTTCCGTCGTATTTGAATCAGAAAGTGAAGAGGTTGGTATTATGCATAGACCTCCTAGGTTAAGCAATGAGCGCTTCTTTGGGTGGAATAGTATAACCACAAGTTTGCTAAAAGGGTTTAGCCTGTTAATGCTAATTGGCTTGGTTTATTGGATAAGTTCAGAACGCGATATGAATGAGGCAACAGTCAGGGCTATGGTATTTTCTACCTTTGTGTTTGGCAATGTGTTTTTAATTTTAAATACCTTGTCTAAAACGCGCTCTTGGTGGTCTGTATTAAAAGAGCGTAATCGAGCAGTTGTTATAATTTTTACTTTGGCATTTGTGCTGTTGTTTTTGACACTTAAAGTACCCTTTCTTAAATCCATTTTTAGCTTTGAATTCCCTGGTTATATTAATTTATTGAAAGTCTTTTTATTGGCATTTGGCATGTTGTTAATTTTAGAATTGCTTAAACAATTGCAAGTCCGCCACAAGTCTATAAAAAGTTGAAATGATTAAGATTGGAGCTTGTTTACATTAAGCTCTCTTCTCTTAAATGCATACCCCATTTCATGATGCCTTCAAGCATGCTTTTCATTGATTTGCCCAAAGGCGTGAGTGAGTATTCTGCCGTTACGGGCATGGTATCATACAAAGTTCTTTCTACAATGCCATTCAATTCTAAAGCTTTTAATTCTTGAGACAACATTTTAGGGGAAATATCTGCAATGTCTCTTTGGATTTCCCCAAAACGTTTGTTGCCATGTAATAGCGCAATAATGATAGGTATGCGCCATTTGCCTTGAATCACCTCTAAGGCATCTCTTGAGGCCATAAGTTTAAATTCACAAGTGTTACTATGCTTCATAACTAAAAATCAATTACTT
>Ga0222712_10003237_pt1 | contig 17915 bp, 16 predicted proteins | sample C33_657DmetaG_FD_165043 | JGI IMG/M metagenome (GOLD analysis project Ga0222712, IMG submission 165043) | Estuarine water microbial communities from San Francisco Bay, California, United States - C33_657D | ecosystem: Environmental > Aquatic > Marine > Unclassified | place: USA: California...
CGCACTAAATCACACACGATCGCCTCTTGCGCGCGTAGCGCTTTGAGGGATGATTCGTGGTCGTACGCGAACGCCGACGCGCGCGCGCGAGAGGCGGCGCGCTCGCCTGGAGGAGTTTCATCATCGCGATGAATCTCTTCGTCCTTTGTCGCGTTTGACGGTTCCTGTGTGACGGTGGCGTTCGTCATTTATGTCACTTTCACGCGTGATTCATCACGAGTCGCCACGCGAACGCGTGTACGGAAGTCATCGTCATTCAATGACGCTCGCGGAATTCATCGACGACGAGTTCAACGGTGACCCGCGAACGCGCGAGAGCAACATGGTGCTCATACGAAGCGCCGCGATGTTCGCCGTGTCGGTGTTCGTGTTTCGAAATTTTGGCGAGCTCTTCGCGGTGTGACAAAGAAGCGTCGGTGGAATTCAATACGAGAGAGAGCGATGAAGCATCGACGTCGCGCGCGCGAGCTCGAATCGAATGGAATCGAATCGACCGATCGACCGTAACGCGTTCGTGTTGAACGCGTCGTGTAATCCTAACCCAAAAGAGAATTTCATTCAGTGTCATTCGCGTGCTTTTTCGCGTTCTGTTCTCGAAGACGTCTCGACAGGGCGTTCGATTGGAATCCATTCGCGACGGTGTGATGATGACCTAACGACGACGCGACGACGTTTCGCGACGCGACGCGTTCGCGTAGGAGCGTGTCGTTCGTGACGTCATAACGCGACGCGCGCGTGATGTTAGATATTAATTTATTACGACTCGATAAAGGCGGCGATGCGGTGCGTCAGCGAGGATGAATGATGGCGAGGCGACGAACGCGTCGATCGGCGGCGCTGGGTGATGATGATGATGATGATGATGATGATGATGATAATGGTTATTCGTGAAGATGACGACGATGATGACGGAATGAGAACGATTGGAAGTCACCGAGCGCTTGGGCGCGCTCGATATTCGATGCGCACGCGCGAAAAATCAATCGTATCGGTCATCGCGGTGAAAAGTCGCTGACGACGACGCTTCGCTTCGCGTTCGCGTAGGAGATCGTTCGCGAGAGCGAACGACGACGGTTCGGTCGAGTGGAGGACGTGGACGACGCGTTGGCGATCGATGCGGAGTGGCGCGCGATGAGGTTCACGCTGGATAAATTAAACGAAGAGTTTAACCGAGCGAATCGCGAGATCGCACTGTTGATGAAGGCTGGGAAGGCGGAGGATGCGAAAGGGTTGATGGAGAACGTGAAGGCGATCGACGGACGACGCAAGGCGTGCGAAGAGGAGGAGAAGGCGTTGGAGGAACGAACGACGACGGCGCTTTTGAAACTGGGAAATATCGTGCATGATAGCGTTCCAGTGTCGAATGATGAAGCGAATAACACGATTGAACGCGTATGGGGAACGAAGAGGATGGAGGAGAACTTGCCGAATCACGTGGATTTGGTCGCGATGTTGGACATTGCGGATTTAGAGCGCGGCGCCGACGTCGCCGGCGGTCGAGGGTACTTCTTAAAAGGCGCCGGGTGCTTGTTGAATCAAGCGATGGTGAACTACGCGCTCGCGTTTCTCTCTTCGCGCGGGCACACGCCGCTGGCGACGCCGTTTTTCATGCGTCAAGATCGTATGGCGGAGTGCGCGCAGCTCGCCGACTTTGATGAACAGCTCTACAAAGTTACGGGCGAAGGCGACGATAAATATTTGATCGCGACGAGCGAACAAACGTGCTGCTCGTACTTGCGCAAGCGATGGCTCACCACGAGTCAGCTCCCGATCCGCTTGGCGGGGTACTCGACGTGTTTCCGCAAAGAGGTTGGGTCGCACGGACGAGACACGCTCGGGATTTTCCGCGTGCATCAATTCGAAAAGGTTGAGCAGTTCGTCGCGGTTTCCGGCGAAGGCAACGCGAGCTGGGAAGAAATGGAGCGCTTGATCGGTAACTCCGAGGCGTTCTACCAATCGCTGAATATTCCTTATCAGGTGGTGAACATCGTGAGCGGGGCGCTAAACGACGCGGCGGCTAAAAAATACGATTTGGAAGCGTGGTTCCCATCTTCCCGCACGTTCCGCGAATTAGTGTCGTGCTCCAATTGCACAGATTACCAATCCCGACGATTGGAGATTCGTGAAGGCGCGCCTCAAAAAGGTCCGGAGAAGCGCAAGAATTACGTTCATTTATTGAACTCGACGCTCACCGCCACCGAGCGCACGTTGTGCTGCTTGATTGAAAACTGGCAAACCCCCGAAGGGTTGGTGGTTCCCCCGGTGCTGCGCCCGTGGATGAACGGCATAGATTTCATCCCATTCGTCAAGGTGCTCGACAAGAAGGGCAAGCTCATTGACGCGCCGACGCCACCCGTCGACTTGTTCGCCGCGAAAGCGTCGTTCGCTAGCGGCGCCACGCTGTACGTCAACGCAGGTCCGTGCGCGGCATCCAAGGCAATTCAACACGTGCTCGCGCGCTGCGATGCCGCGGTGAAGATCGAGCCCGCGGCGATGTGCCCAGAGGATATCAAATCCGAGGCTGAAGGCGCCGCGCCCGTCTTCGCACAAGGCGATTTGGTGCTCTCCTCTCCAGTGGCCATCTTGCGCCACATCGTCAAAACCCACCGAATTGGGGCTGGCTTTTACCCCGCCGATGCCGCCGAACAAGCTCGCGTCGAAGCCTTGCTCGAAATCTCTGGCGCCGGCGTCGAAGTCGTCGTCGCCAAGGTTGAAAAAGCGCTCGCCTCCTCCTCATCTGGCTTTCTCGTCGGTCGCGCCGCATCTATCGCCGACATCTATCTGTGCGCCGTGTGCGAGCGCGCACCCGCCTCTGACGCCATCGCCGCGTGGCGTGCCAAGATCAACGCGCTCTGATTGCGCGTAGACCACTCGAACGGGCGGCTCCCGACGCGTTCCGCCTTTCGCCTTTCGCAATACCAATTCACCATGTCATCTCCCCAGTCTCGCGTTCGACGTCGCGTCCATCACGCGCCTTCTTTTTCCCTCTCATCCTCCACTCTCCCTCACCGTCGCCTCACCGCGCACGTCTCTCGCGCCCTCGAGCGCGCGCGCGAACGCTTCAAACTCGCCCGCTCGAGCCGACATGCACGCGTGCAACTTCACGAACTGCTCCACGCACGCTTTCCCTCTTTCGTGTTCATCAGCGCTCACGTAACACGTCAATGCATCATCAAACGCATCGCCGCACGATGACGAACGAAGATCGGCGACGCAAGGACAGGCGAGCGCGCGAGCGACGCGCGAAGAAGCTTCGCGGCTCGCCTCGACGTCGAGCGCGCGACGTCGTCGCTCATCGGTGTCAGGGACTCGAATGACGACGTCAGAGGCGTTCGTCGACGCGTGCGCGTCGTCCGTGCGATCGAGCGCATCGGAAGGGGACATGGGAAACGGGGTGAGAAGTGAGGGCGCCGCGCGCGGGCGCGAACGCGAACGCGAACGCGAAAGAGAGGTCGACAGAGACGCCAGAGCGAGAAGCTATCTAGTTGTCATCACAAGGTGGTGGCGTAGAGCGGCGGGGTATAGTAGATGATTTGATTCCTACCTTTGAAAGGCAGAAATGTTTTACGAATGTTTGGGGATTTCGCGAGCAAGTAGTCGATGAATTCAGCGTACGTGTTCACCGGGGAACCGTCGGCGAGCGTTCGATGCGGAAACGTCGAAGCGTGGACGCAGCACGGCACGACGGCGAAAGGTACGTTCAAGCGCAAAGCGACGTCGACGATCGCTTCGGTGGCTTGATCGCTGTGCATGCCGACGATGAGGGACGGATTCGCGGCGGCGAGGAATCTGCCGACTCCCGAATCGAGCGTCCATAAGCAATGCCGAATGTGAGTAAACGGCGCGACGAATACCCGTTCAGCGTTCTCCGACGTCGACGTCGTGAGCGCGCGCACGAGAGATGGAATTTCCCGCGGGAAAACATCCGTCGGTGGTTTCTCGAGCTCGGCTGGATCCAATGGTGGGACGCCGGCGTCGACGGCTTCGACGTCCTCCGTCGATCCCGCATCCGTATACGCGAGCAAACGCTGCGCATGCGCGCGTTCGCGCTCGTCTTTTTGCTCGTCCGCGGTGGCGATCCATATCTCACTGCGCAACCACGCCAGGCGCGCGCGCTCATCGGCATCCGGTCGCGCTCCTCGTCGACGCAAATTATTCCACGTCGACCGCTGCCGCGGCGACAGCGACACGCATCGAGGTTCGACTAAAATCGCCCCCACGCCGTGCGCGACGTGAAATTCGAACGACAGCGTCCCGGACCCACCCGCGACGTCTGCCACGACGCTTCGCTCGGTCAAATGAAATGTCTCCACGCACCACTTCGCGAAGAGTCGATCGCTCACCGCTTTCGATTCCTTGCTCGCGTCCCCGTGCGGATCCTCCGCGTTCTTTTCTTTCGCGATCGCCGCCCGCGACCTCGCCATCGCGCGCTCGCGACTTTCTCTCACGCGTTCCATTTCCTCCACCGAAATCTCGTGCCTCTTGCCGCACCGTTCGTCCCCGCACGTCCCGCCGCCCAAAACGACTTTACAAATCCCAAATTCCGTCATCGACGACCTCTTCCCGCTTTTCGCGTCCACCAATTTCACGCCATGATGTATCTCTTCCTTTCCTTCGCCAACTCTCGACGACACGAACTTCTGAACCATATCTTTCGACGCATTCGCCACGCTCGCGCTCGGCGCGCTCGCTAAGACGACGATATCCACGCACCTAGCGTACGTCCCGCTTCGTCGCCCGCCGAGCTCGTCTCGCGCGCACACTTCGTACTCCAACTCGATCGTCGCCCCTCGGCGAACCGCGCGCGACACTTCCATCTCGCATTTCGCGTATAAAACACATTCATTCGTCATCGAGCTCGAGCATTCGTCGTCGTCGCCTACCAGAGTGACATCGACGAACGTCAACCGCCGGCCCGCGCGAGCGACGCGAACGACGCGCCCGACGCCGCGCGCGCGAGCTCGGCACGTTCGTTCGATCGCACGCGCTCGCGTCGATCGCGAATGTGAACAACGTGCGATCATGGACGTCATGACATCGTCGTCGACGCGTCGGAAGGCGTATGGCGCGACGAATGATGCGGTTGAGCCGCGCGAGGGCGAGCGAGGTCAGACGCGAGCGCGCGCGCGCGACCCGCGCGGTACATGGTACGTCACCGAAACGCGTCTCGATCGATCGTTCACAGCTGCGACGTCAATTCGAATGTTCACGACGACATCAAGCGTCGGGGCGTGAGAGGGACGAAGGACAAGAGATGATCACGCTTCGCCGCGCTGGGTTATTCGCGGCGCGCTTGAATGATTAATGAAAGAAAACTGACTTTGGCCCGAACGACGGGCGCGTGACGTGACAGCCTAAGAAAGGAATCCATCCTTTATTACATAAACTCACCGTAGTGGCGACGAACGGGGCGACGCATCGCGTGCGAACGACGGTGAAACAGCTCGGGGATTTGTTATTCTTAACGCTGGACTCGAACAACAACCCGGCGTACACGGGTAAGGTGGTGAAGACCGCGGCCACGGGGCAGGCGGCGAAGTTTAAGCGTAACTTTGAGTTCTTACTGGACGGATTCAATCGACCGGGAAAGAAGAAGTGAGATCATGTCGAGCGCGGCGCGCGCGAAGGCGAACGCGAGCGGGACGCGAACGCGAAGGAACGCGAAGACGAAGATCTCGACGAATGGATTTCGACGCGTGCGCGTGTTCGCGAAAAGTAAGGATGAGAATGAAGGAAAAGAGAACGATTGGATGCAACTCGCGCGGGCGACGGCGAATAGGCGTGCGGCGGAGTTTCGAAAGGAGCGCGGATCGCGAGCGGCGGCGCCGACGGGTCGGCGGTATAACCGAGCGGGGCGAGATGAAGATCGCGCGCGCACGGCCGCGGTCAGGGGTTATGAGATGGATGAAGAAGGGAATTACGTCAAGCCCGAACCAGGGGTGGAAGAGTTGCTGAAAGATACCGCGTGGGCGATGGATCCGACGCTCGATGTGTCGCAGTTTAGCATGACCAAGGATGAATGGAAAGCGATCAAGGTTGATGCGCGCGCCGCGGTGTTCCCGCACGATGCGGTGAGGATATTTGAAAACGCTGGGTTGCGCAGAATCTCGCCTGATATCGCGTCGTCCATGTTGAAGCTCATCGCGCAAAAGGCGCAACACTCGCGCTGCGACCGAGAGGAACTCGCGGGGTTGCGACGCGACCCGCGCGTGGCGCACATGATCGGCACCTGCGTCGCCGCTGCGCGTTCGGCGAATCAAGACTTAATCGCTCCAGATTCACTCTCAAAGGCGTGCTGGGCGCTCGGGGTGATTTCGGGCGAGCGAGCGAACAGCGCCGAGCTCGAAGTTTTGTCAACCCGCGCCGCGACGATCATCGACAAGCTCGCTTCGGATGAGATCGCCGATATCGCGTGGTCGCTCGCGATTTCTCGTCATGCATCCGATCGGTTTTTCCAGGAACTCGATATATACGCCGCGATGCAAAGCCTGAAGGGGTTTCAGTCATATCACATCACCACCATCGCGTGGGCGTTTGCTCATCTCGGTCACAAGCACGCCGGGTTTCTCGACGGAATGGATGCCTGGGTCGCTCGCGCACCCGCACGCAAATCGTCAATGTCTGCCGAAGAAGCGGCGAAGGATCAGGTGCATCGTTTCAATGCCACGCTTCTCGCCTCCCTCGCGTGGTCGTTCTGCGTCATGGAGGACGCGCTCGATTCGCTCTTTTTCAAGACACTTTGGGCGGAAATTATTCATCGAGGCGAACACGATGCCGAAGTTGCGGACAAGAACGAAGCTCATTCTGTCCACGGCGAAGAAGACCATCACAACGATAACGTGTTCGGACCGTGGAAGGGGCGTCAGTTGAATCAATTACATCAGGCGGCGCTCACGGCGACGGTGTCTGGATTCGCTCCGTTGCCCGCCAAACTCGGCGAAGCCGCGGATAAGGCGTGGAACTCTCAACGCCGTCCGCCCGTGATTTCGTGGTTCCAGCGCGACGTAAGCGCCATTTTATCGTACATGGGCGAAAAGTACGAGGAAGAGGCCGTGGTGAGCGGCTACCGATGCGATTTACTCTTGGCCAAGGCGAAACCAAACGGCGTCGTCATCGAAGTCGACGGGCCGTCGCATTTTGCGCGCAACGATCGTGAGCGTCCTCTCGGACAAACGCGCTTGAAGCAGCGTCAGCTTGAAAATGCGAAATACGGGGTGTTTTCGATTCCCATTTTCGAATGGGATTGCCTCGAGGGTGCGCAAGAAAAAGCCGATTTCTTGCGCGCGGGTTTGGACGCCATCGCGCGAGGCGAAAAACCGCCGCGCGTCGAAGTCAACTTCGAGCTCGGTGAGAGCAGTGAGGGCAACTGGAACCGCCGTCCAATGGGACAGATGGGCGGCAACTTTAAGAAGACGGACTAGCGACTATGAACGCAAACCAACGTATTGTAATCAGGAGTGAAGGAAATTTTACACGACTAGGTAAAATGAAAAATCTACGACACCGCCTCCCGCACCTGCGGTAACCACTTGCGGTCCGCCGGGTTGACCTCAATCATGTCTACTCGCGCCTCGATCAAATCAATCTTCGCGTAGTTCACGCGGCACGAAAATAACAAACGTTCAGGGAGCTCGTCTTCGTTCTCGCCTTGCACCGTGGCGCCGACGTCGAGAATCAACTTGCCGAGCGACGAGTGCACAGTGCGTAACCCGTTGAGCGCCATATTGCTGAAATTGTGTGCATCAACATTGATCTCAAACGCACCTGAGCGCGCGATGAACGTCGATGCTCGATTTACCATGAAGGGCTTGCCGTTGCCGTGGGCCACAGCTTGGCGCACGACCCACGGTAAGTTTTCGTGGCCGCTCACCACCATTACGACCATCTTCGTCTGCTGTCGCACCACCATCGCGTGCGGGTGCGAATCAACGCGTCCTGTACCATCACCCTTCAAATACCGCAGCAATAACTTATAGTCCACTGGCAAATCGTCCCAGTTTGCGGTGTCTTCAAACATCTTTTGCGCGGCGTCGCTTAAGCGGCTCAACACCACGACGTTGTGCCCTGGTCCGTCATTATTCTGTCCCTTCAAGAACAATCCCCCAGTGGGTTTGTAATTTGGCACCATGATGTTTGCGATCAGCACCGTGGGCACGACACCGCGTACCTTTGTTCCTAAATCATCCGAAAACAAATTCTTGATCCAGTCGCCGCACTTTTCATCCGCTTTAAAAGCCAGCACCGCCTTGGTAATGTAAAACGGCGCCTCGCTCGGAATCTTGTGCTTGTCGCGCATGTACGTCTTTCCACGAAGCTTAAATCCGACGCCGCGCGGGTTCGGGGTCCACGACGCTGCGCCTTTTTCATCCGCGAGCGTTTGCAACCCATTCGAGAATTCAGGGACGACACACTTAGCCATATCGCTCGACGCCGCATCCGGCGACGCTTGCGCTCGCGCGCGCGGCGAACTTTCGAAAGAAGATCGATTGGATGATCCCCCTTTGGGGGAAGACGCGCTGAGGCGCTCGAGAGACTTGGCGCGCATGAACGACGGGAGCGCCATCAAGGCTTCGCTCGCGTCGTAGAAGACGTCATCACCTACGACGGTGACGGTGGTGCCGTTCGCGTTGGTCACGGCGACGGATTTACTCGAAGAACATCCCATTTTTTGAGAGCGCGAGCGCGATAAACGAAAGGTGGAGGTGGAATGGAGGTGACGCGATCGCGCGAGGCGTCGAATGTGGCAACGATCGAGCGGCGCCCTCGCCCAGACGCGGTTGACCCGGTCGGTCGCCCGACGCGCAAACAGAACATAAAATCATGACTATTTATTGCAACACATGCGACCGCTCGAGCGGGCGCGCTATGGGTATGGGTGCTTTGACGCGAAGGGTGGCTGGCGCGCGACGTCGATGGGCTCGGCGCGGCTGACGCGAATGTCATCCGCTGCCGCTCGACGAACGTACGCTTCAAACTCCTTCGCCTCTTCGGCGGTTAGAAAGAGTAGCTTTCTTTCTTTGGCGATGTCAGGGACGTAGATGTGCGCCTGGGTGTCGTCGCCGAGGTCGTATACTGGTCCGCTTGCTTGGCCGCGAATTTGCGCGAGCCACAGTTTGTGGTGCTGTTCAAGCTCCATGCGCTTGATTTTCTCGCGCTTGACGACGCGATCGCACAGTAAGCGCAAGCTTTCGAGGCCCACTCGCGCGCGTCGAAGCATGTCCATCTCTTCCAAAGTCGGCGTTCGTTTTTTCTTGCTCGATTGACGTTGACCAAAACGCGCACCGTTGGTGTTTGAACTGTACTTGGCGCGCATCGTCGAACCAGGCGAGCGTCGCTCATCGATGCTGTGTCGCGCGCAAAACGCGATGGGTTCGGGCGATTGCAGCGGTAGCATGTGCCAGCCGCAGCGACGGGCGCAGAGCGGGTGGAACACGACGGCACAATTAGTCGCGCTGCACGGAATGCACGCGCCGTCATCGAGTCGACACGCCGAACATCGCGCGTTTTTAAACTGTCCTCGAATATCCTCCAAACCGCTCACCGCGGCTGGGCCTTCGAGGTAGAGATCGGTATCGACAGCTTGCTGCCAGTGTGCGCACACAACATGACACCAACGATTGCGGCCTCGCGTTGGGGTGACGCCAGGAAGCGTGTTTGCGGTTGTCGGTGTCGCCTGCGCCGCGACGTGCGACGACTTGGGCAGCGGTGTCGTTGGAGGCTCGCCTTCGATCGCCTTTCCTTCCGGCACGGTTTTGACGCTCATGCGCACGAGAAGTGGGGGCGACACCGGAGGACTAGCTATCGTTCTCGGGTCGATGACCGTACGCAATGCTCCGCGTTTCACCGGACATAATAAGCACTGTACACGAGGATCGTACATGGCGCCGTCGCCGGCTTCGCGCATGTATCGAGGCGGCCGCGTCCCAGGAAGTCCATTTTCGCGCTCGAGACGCTCGGTCTCGTGACACGGCCAGCACAACCACTCGCCCTCAGGGATGTTTGTCACGCCGTAGCACTGCTGATGCACGCACATCTCGCATCGCTCACAAAAGACGATTTCGTTTGGATACTCGCTCTCGCCGCCAGCGCACACGCAACACAACGCATCCTCCATCGCCCCAGATTCCACCAGAGGATCGCACATATCCGCTCCTGCGAGTTCGCCTCCTTCAAATTCCGTGTCATCAGCTCTGCCATCCTTGCGAAGGCGCTCCATGCGCCATCGACCGCCTCGCCAGCGCTCTTCGTACGCCGACGTATCCTTCAACGCTCGCTCGGTTTCCTCTCGAATCCTTGCCTCCTCGGGTAGAGCGGCTCGAACTTTTTCAAGCAGGTCGGCGATGAGCGTCTTGTTGATGTACGACTGACGCGCTAAGACTGTCTGAGCGCGATAAATCTCGGCGACGACTTCGTCGTCGGGGAAGAGCTTCATGACATCGGTCGCGCTCTCGATTCGGTCGAGTTCAATTTGAATGCGCGCCAAGGGATCGGGATCGTTGTCGGGATCGGACATGCACGATGAGCGCGCACGATCCATATTTTCTTTCCTTCTGAGACACCGCATTACTGCCGAACTCGTACCACATATTCCTCGCTTGTGAATCTCGCACACTTCACACTTGGATGAGCGCAAGATTGGTAGCTGAGCGTTGCCAGTGGGATCCGGCAAGACGTCCTCTACAGATTTTGGAAGAGGCGGTGCGCGCACGGTTTCGAGCGTCACTCGAGTGTACTCTTCGAGATGTCCGATCGGGTCGGGCACGAGCTCAGGAATTCCCAACGCAGACGCCGTGAGAGCGGACTCGCTGTCGCCGTCGCGAGTCAGTTCTGTTGAAATTTCCGGCTCGCCATCGGCGATGGCAGCCAAGCGCTCGCGCACGGGCTTGAACAACTCGGACGTCGTCTTCTTTGCCAACCACTCGCGCAAAGCGAGCTCAATAGTATCGATATCGATCGGCACCTCGCCGCTCTTTGTCGGCGTCTTACAGCTAGCGTCGTAGAGCCACGCATGAACGGCGCTCTTGCTCTCGTTTGTCGCTTGAGCGACGTCGGAGGCGCTCAAGTCTTCGAGAAGTAAAATGTTCGCAATCAACTTTCGACTTTCATCCGCAGTGAGTTCGTTCAGCACGTAAGTTGGTTTCTTCACTTCCTTCTCGATCGTCGTCGTCAGTGGTGCGTCCTCTTCCTTGATTTGTGCTACCTCTGGCCTCGGAGTCGGCGGAGGTGTCGGCATCGGCGTCGGCTCCTCCGCGTCCGCTAAATCGTCAGCATCGTCATCCTGTTCGCCGCCTGGAGTGTCCGGTCCGCCGTCCGCCGCTCTTGCTGCGCGCCGCTCTCGTTTTTCTAGCTCTTTGACATGTTTTTCGCAATAGCACAAGTACTCAACGTCGTTTGATCCCTCGGTTGACCGCACCTCCATGCGGATGCCTTCGCGCAAAGCGCACATCGGGTGGAATGGTACCGAACACACACCGTACGCGCACTGCACGCACGCCCCATCGTTCGTTTTGCACACCGCGCACGTCAAACTCAAACGATCTTTATGGATGCCGGACAAATTTTCAATGGGTTCCATGGCCTCGACGTCTGAGATGAACAATTCAGGAATCCATTGGCCGCAAAACAAGTGCGCCCATCGGCCATCGCTCGTGCGCTTCAGCGCCCCGCCCTGGACGGTGCACAAGCAGCACTGCTTGGCTTTTGGGTTCATTACGCGGTTATCTCGTCGGATTAACGCGCACGGCTTGCAAAACCAATCGCCCTCGGGGATCTTTTTCACGCCGTAACAGTGTTGATGCACGGCGACATTGCATCGCTCGCAAAACAAAATGGGATTGTCATCGTAGGAATCCCCGTCAAAACACACCCCACAACACTCATTAAATTCATCTGGGTTGTCTAAAGGCGAAACGCGCGTGATTTGCTGTTCATCGCGCGGCGCTTTGGGCCGTTTTGGCCGCGAACGGCGCGGCGGCGTAGACCTTTTTGGAGCCGGCGCCGGCGCGCTCGTTGACGCATTCATCACTGACCGCTTCATCTCCAACATCTTCATCTCCATAATCTTATCTTCTTCTTCCCAACCTGTGCGCCGTAAATAACAGAGACACGCGTAAACGTCAGTTCTCCAACGAATCATAATCTCCGTCTCGTCTCGTCGCGTCTCATCCTCAACCACCCTCACGCACCGTGCACGAAATGCCGCCCCAGAGAAGGGACTAAATAATCACAATCCTCCCCTAAATCATGCCCAATTTTCGGCACGCACGCCGCGATGTCCTCGTCATCCACATCTCTAAAACATTCTTCGCACCAACGCAAAAACGCCGCGCTCGTCCCGGCGCTCACCGCGCTCGCCCCTGGTTTTCGTCCCCATACCCTCGTCGCATCGTTCGTCTCCTCCGCTTTCCTCCGTCGTTTCACCTCTGGGTCGTGTTCCGCGCGTTCGGCGTCGACGCGGGCGTCCGCGAACGCATCGCTCAGCGCTCGCGCGTCGCGCGCGAGGGCGTTTGAATCTCTCCCGCGCGCGATGCGCGCGCACGCCCTCGCTCGTTCTCGCCAGCACTGCGCCGCGTCGTGCGACGCGCGACGTAAATTCATCCCATCTTCGTCTTCTGCGATCATCATTCGCGCTTCGGAGTCGCGAATGATCGCGCAAATCGCGATCGATCGAAAGCGATTCGATGGCGCGCGATGCAATCGCGATCGAAATCAAATCGTGTGTGTTCGACCAAACGCCGAGCGACGCGAGGTCGATCGCCCGGGAAACGACGGAAACGAAACGAAAAAAATATCCTTTGTCGATTCTCGGCGACGATGAATGCGCGCGCGATTCGCACGTCGTGCGCGGACGTGTGTCGATCGCGTTCGATGTCAAAGTCGATCGTCTCGGACGACGCGACCGCGAATGCGCGCGGGCTGGCGAAAGCGCGATCGACACACATCGACGCGCGATCGATCGACGGTCGATTCGTTCGATCGCTATAGACGATAGTATTTTGCGTGCATTCGAATTCCATCGCGCGTGGCGTCGCGCGTGGCGAACGAGGAGCGGGCGATCGATTCTCGATTCGCGATCGATCGGGAGGAATCGAATCGAATCCATCGATCGATCGATCGATCGCGTTCGATTGGGTATCCTCACGGACGTCAGCGCGAGCGTGAGCGCACGAGACGATGACGTTAGCGGGCGACAACGGCGAGGACGCGTCGCAGCAGGAGGACGCGAATGAACGAGGACGGGCAAAGCGCGCGCGCGAGGACGCGAACGAGGACGGGCGAGGGAAGAGAAATGAGAACGCGCCGACGACGTCGCAGACGACGAATGGGAACGTGCCAAATGGAAATTCACCATCGCATGAGAAGCATTCGCCGAGCGCGCGCGTGGGGGCGTACGCGACGAGAGAGAGTCATTTGAGGAAACAAGAACGCGACGGCGAGTTGAAGTGGGAGGTGATTAAAAACGACGGCGACGAACGACGAGTCAAGTTACTCGTCGCGCTGAAGAATATATTCAGCAAACAGTTACCAAATATGCCAAAGGAGTATATCGTGAGGTTGGTGTTCGACGTGAGGCATCACTCGATGCTGTGCATGAAGAACGGCGGCGTGATCGGGGGGATCACGTATCGACCGTTTTATAAGCAACGAGTGGCAGAGATTGCGTTTTGCGCGGTGAGCGCGAACGAACAAGTGAAAGGTTACGGCACGAGGTTGATGAATCACATCAAGGAGTACGCCAAGGAGAAGGAGAACATGACGCATTTGATCACGTTTGCGGATAACAACGCGGTGGGATATTTTCAAAAGCAAGGATTTACAAAGGAGATTATGATGGAGCGCGAGAAGTGGGTCGGGTACATTAAAGAGTACGACGGGGGGACTATAATGGAGTGTCAACTCGATGGACACGTCTCCTACGTCGATTTTGTGAACCAAATTCGCGAGCAGCGCAAGGTGGTGGAGGCCAAGGTGCGCGAAATGTCCACCGCGCACAACGTCTACGCCGGGTTGAAGGAGCACTTTAAACCAAACGCTGAAGGAAAGTATACGCCGATTGACGTTTCGCGCATAAAAGGCTTGAGGGAGGCGAAATGGGAAGATCCAGGACTCCCGCGATTCCGCTTGGTCCATCCAGGGTGCGGCGACGGGTTGCCCACTCGGGACAATTTGCACAAGTTTATGCGTTCCATCGTGAACATGGTGCAATCGCACGCGGACTCGTGGCCGTTCGCGGGTCCCGTGAACCCGATTGAAGTCCCAGACTATTACGAGGTCGTCAAAGATCCTTTGGATATGGAGCTTATCAAGGAACGCGTGACGGCGGAGAATTACTACTTGTCCCTGGAGATGTTCTGCGCCGATTTCCGTTTGATGTTCAACAATTGTCGGATTTACAACAGTCCCGACACGATTTATTACAAGTGCTCGACGCGACTCGAGACGTTCTTTGAGGCAAAGATCGCCGCTGGGATCAATTGGAAAGTGCGCGAGCCGCCGAAACGATAGGATACACACTTTACACACTTCCCACCACGCGCGCGACTTTTGTCGTGCGCAAAACTAGAACCGCTCGCACTCGTCGCGTTCCGTAGCTGTCTTGCATTCGACGTTGGTCAACCGCCTCGCCCTCACTCGTCGCCTCTCGCGCGCCTTCGCTCGATGTTCTCCTCGACGTGACTTTTCGCGCATGACATCGTCCGACGCACGTACGCATCAAACCGTCGTCGAGCCACTGGAGGTCATCCGTTGGACATCCGCGGCGCTCCCAAAGTGTCCCGCCGTCGCTCGCGCCGCCGACGCGCCGCTCGGCGTCGTCGTCCAGCCCCTTGGTCATTCCCACTGCGCGCGGATCGCGGTCAAGTCTCCAGAACACATCGCGCGGTGTCACGCGTGCTTTGCCTACGTCTCGCACGCGTGCGCGATCGATGCGCGAGGATTCGCGTGCGCCGCGTGCGCCGAGCGGACGGCGTGGACCGACGCCGCTCGCGGCTCGCGCTACCGCGGCGCCTTGGGATCGATCTTAGCCCTTCCCGAGTGCCGCGAGCGCACGTACGAGTTCGATATCGCCACAGAAATCATCAGCGCGAGCGAAACGAGCGGGGAGAATGAGAGTATGGCGCCGGATGATTGGCGGCGCAAAGCGAACGCGAACGCGAACTGGACGCGGGCGACGCGAGCGGAGCGTCGAGGAGTAATATTCGTCGTGGATTTAAACGAAGATAGCGAAAGGTATCGAGAGATGATTCGAGCGACGATCGATAGCAGCGTTGAGGCGCTGGCGAAGGAGGGTGGGAGATTTGGGGTGTTTACGTTTCGCGGCGACGAGCTCGAGGCGTTGGATTTCGCGACCGGCGGCGCGAGCGATGAGGACGAGGTTGCGTCGAATGGGCCAAAGAGCGCGTTTGTGCTGAAATATTTTGATTCTCACGCAAACGCAAAGAAGCATGCGTTCATTCGTCGCGTGCGCGATGTCGTGACGACGTCTTTGGAGGATATTTTCCCGACGGCGTCGACGTCGTCGGCGGAGCGTCGCATCCGGCGCCGCGTGCGCCTCGGGTTGCGAGCGGACGGATCACCGCAATATTCGACGAAACGCATATTTGGCCCAGTGCTCGATGAGGTCCTTGGGGCGATCGAAGACGCGTTCGACGAAGGTTTGATGTCGAGCGCTCGAGTGTTGACGTTTCTTCGCGGGGCGCCGAACGCCGGAGTCGGCGCATGCGACGTCGCTCGCGGCTCGGCGAGCGCGACTTTGGACTTAGATGCCGCCGCGCCCACGGCGTTGGATTTTGAGATCGCATCGAGCGCGACAGAGGAACTCATGATTCCTGCGCACGATCACTACGAGCTCGTGGGCGAGCGGTGCGCGTTGAGCGGTATCGAAGTCGATGTCGTCGTCGTCGCGCCGAGGAGTGAAATGTTCAGGACGTCGTACTGTGATGTGAGCACCTTAGCCCCCCTCGCCGACCGCAGTGGAGGGCGCGTTTTGATGTACGACGACGATGACGGAGAATCATCGACGAATTATTGCCATCGCGCCATCGTTGGCGATGTCCGGCGCTTGCTCGTGAACTCGCGCGGGGTGAATTGTACGCTGCGCGTGCGAGCGAGCGGCGGATTACGGGCGACGCGAGCGTACGGCGCGCTCGTCGCCGATGCCGCCTATCCAGGATTGTACCACATCGCCTCGTGTGGCGCCGGCGACGCGTTTGCGTTCGATTTCGATTACACCTCGAGCGAAGGGTTGGTTCTGGAGCCTCCTTACGTAAAGGCGCCGACGATTCAGATGGCGTTCGAGTACACGACGACGACGACGACGACGTCGAGCGATTCAAACGTCGTCGTCGAGCGCCGCCGGTGTCGCCGCGTGCATACGTCATCAGCGTCGATCGCTAAAAGCGTGCGAGACGTGTATAAAACCCTCGACGTGGGTGCGGTGATGACGTTAATCACTAGACATGCGCTGGCCAACGCTGATGAATTTGGTTTGGTAGAAGCACGACGATTGGTGTTGGATTGGCTCGTCGAGTTTGTCGCCAAGGCACACGTCTTCGCGAATGGTTCGTTTGATGACGTTCAAATTTCAAGTCCAAATTCGAATCATGCGTCGTTCGTGGATGTGGAGTTTTCTTTATTACCGCGGCTGTCAAACGTGCCTCGATTGACGTACGGGTTGTTGCGATCGGACGCTTTGTTCCCTAAAATGAACGCCGATTGGATGCGGGTATCGAGAAACATCTGCTTGCGACTGTGTGCGAACGACATTGAATCGTACTTGTACCCGAGGCTGATGGAGTATAAGATTGGGGAGGATGATCTTTCGATCGCAACGCGCAAGCGGTTGCGTCGGGACAGCTTGACGAGGGACGACTGCGTGTACGTCCTCGACGCGCCACCAAAAGATGTGATGGTGTACACGACGATGAACGCGACGGCCGCGCTCGACAATCACGGCGAGTGGCACGCACAATTCATCCATCAACGTTTTGGTCGCACGAGTCGCGAAGATTGCGTGCTAGAACCGAGAGTTTGGCGCATACGCGCGGGCGAGGACGATCCGTCGATGCTGGATGCTTACTTGGTCGAAGAACTCGACGTGGAAACGAGCGGTATCGGTCGCGGATACGAAGGCTTCGTCGACAATTTGCGCATTCGATGCGCGCGCGAGATCGTCGCGCAAAAACTGGCCAAAACCAGCCTATAGTCTAGACGCGATAGTAATAATAAATTCAAACGGCTCTCGCGCGCCAGTTCCTCGGATCGAGAATCTTTTTCTTTGTGGTGGTGTTAAATGAACACCAATTTTTTTTTGGCAGAGCGGGCGTGCTCACATCCAATATATTTTTTTGGTTTATGTTTTCTGCTACAGCGAAAGACCAAAGTCCCTCCATCCCTCGCGTTCCTTTACGCGGACGTAAACTTGGTCACCGCCTTGGTACCTTCCGACACCGCGTGCTTCGCGAGCTCTCCCGGAAGAATCAATCGCACCGCGGTTTGAATCTCACGGCTCGTCACCGTCGGCTTCTTATTGTATCGCGCGAGTTTCGCCGCTTCCGTCGCGATCTTCTCGAAGATATCGTGGATGAACGAGTTCATGATGCTCATCGCCTTGCTCGAGATCCCCGTGTCCGGGTGCACTTGCTTCAACACCTTGTAGATGTAGATCTTGTACGATTCCGTCTTGGACTTTTTGTTCCCGCCTTTCTTCGCCCCGGTCGGCTTCTTCGCCGCCGGCTTCTTCGTCGCGTCTTTCGGAGCCATGGTCGTCGATTGGCGTGGAGCGTTGTGACGCTCGACGACGTTCGGTCGTCCGCCTCGCGCGCGACGCGCGAGAACGCGCCGTTGGTGGGCATTCCACGAGTTAGGACTCAGAACGACCCACGCCTCGACGCCTTTTACTCAATTTCGATTCGCTC
>Ga0222712_10003238_pt1 | contig 17913 bp, 11 predicted proteins | sample C33_657DmetaG_FD_165043 | JGI IMG/M metagenome (GOLD analysis project Ga0222712, IMG submission 165043) | Estuarine water microbial communities from San Francisco Bay, California, United States - C33_657D | ecosystem: Environmental > Aquatic > Marine > Unclassified | place: USA: California...
CATATAAAAGTTGGCAATAAAAAAACCTACGACCGCGATTTAGACATCCAATCCTTATGTATAGGGCATCAGATTATTTGGAAAGAATTTCAAATACATGGCGTTATCCGAAAATTAAAGTCTAGAAAAAATTGGAAACAGCGCTGGGAACAAACTATGACATCACCCATTGCTGTAACGCCTGAACAGAATTGGAATACGATAGAACTTAACCCGGCACTATATCAAGCTCTGCAAGGATCAGGTTTATCAAAAAATATTACAACGCCGCAGCCAAATTTTCAAAAAGGCGGTGCTACAATGGCTTGGCGTTATTTAGAAAGCTTTATTCAGGACCGGCACAAAAATTATAGTTATCACATATCTAAACCGCTATTGAGTAGAAAGGGTTGTAGCAGGATATCGCCTTACCTAGCTTATGGCAATATAAGCATGCGGTCCGTATATCAATACACATGCGCTGCATACGCAAATGCCAAAAACAAACGCGCACTTTCTAATTTTATTTCACGCTTACATTGGCATTGTCATTTTATTCAAAAATTTGAAGACGAATGTCGAATGGAATTTGAACACGTGAATAAAGCCTATGATGTCATTATAAAATCTAAAAACGAAGCTTATATTACTGCATGGCAAGAAGGAAAAACGGGTGTTCCAATTGTAGATGCGTGCATGCGTTGTTTAAAGGATACAGGCTATATCAATTTTAGAATGAGGGCCATGGTTGTCTCTTTTTTTGTGTACAATCTTTGGCAGGATTGGCGAGAACTTCATTTTTTAGCACGTCAATTTTTAGACTATGAACCCGGTATTCATTATCCGCAATTACAAATGCAATCGGGGGTTACCGGCATTAATACCATTCGGATTTATAATCCCATCAAAAACTCGCAAGAACATGACAGTGATGGGCTTTTTATAAAACAGTGGGTCAAAGAACTCAAAAACGTACCTGCCCCCTATATTCATGAACCCTGGAAAATGAGTCCCATTGAACAGACCATGTATGGTTGTATCATTGATAAGGATTATCCTTCACCCATTGTTGATATTGAACTATCTAGAAAAAAAGCCAGCGAGATTGTATGGGGTTTTAAAAAAACGGACCGCGTAAAAACAGAGGGGAAAAGAATCTTAAAAAAACAAAAAATACTTTCTTGAAATATTTGTACAAAAAAGTGAATTAAGGCACAATACATTGATTTTAATATGATGATAAAAACTATTTTGAAACATGTTTTCTTGCACTCTTTTATGGCCCTAAGATGCAAATCAAAATGTATTGAAGATTATATCAAAATTTGATCTTGGAATATGAGATGTTGATCTGTTAATGAAAAAGTATTTTCAAAAATATACTAGTTGATTAATAATAAATTAAACTTTTAATTTTTACGTATGGTCCTTAATATAATTTGGGGGCTGCCGCTCATTTCTGATACAAATATTTTCTGCTTGGCAATAGCCTAATGTTTCGATTGTCTGAAAATTTTATCATCATAAGCCTCACATATTGTGAGCTATTGAAAGATCAAACTAAAAAGAGTGTTACTTCTTTTTTTGTATTTACTATCATAGTAGTATGGAGTATCGACTCCCCAGTTATTTGTATAATTTACCACCTTAAAAGAAGTGTCAGACAAAAGCTTTAATGTTAGTGTGTCAAAAACCATTTCTTTATCATCAATTAAATATGTTGCCAATAACTCATTTTCTTTTTTCTTAATTATTTTATATTCATGGTTAGGGCTCCAATACATCTTAAATCCGATTGTAGTAATACCTTTATTTATTGATACAATTGCATAATTTTCTAGTGTGCCTTCTTCGCCTTTTTCAATAGAATAAACACCTTCTTTCAGAAAAAAAAATTTGTCATAACTTTTATTATGTGGATATTGTTTAGAATCGTTATCAAAGGTGCAATTGCCTATAAATAGGAAAACAATTGAAATAAATAGAAACTGCATATAATTTAGTAAATATTTAAAAATTAAATTTTCTTAAAACCCATGTAGAACAACCAAAAATGTCTGCTTATTCTAATCACTTTACAGTATTTAGCTTTGCTTAATATTTATTCCTTTCTTAATCTGAAAAATCTTAAAATCATCAACCAGTCCTTCTCTGTATGATGTATAAAATAAAGTTTACTGCTGTGAGCTTTAATTCATTCAAAAATTGAGAGCAGGATTTCTCCATTATCTCTATTATCAAATAATTTTAAAGATTTCTTGTTTTGCAAATTATTGTTATGGGGTAAAGTAAATAAATATTTGAATAGGGAGTGAAGTTTTAAATCATAAGTCTGAAGAGTGAAAATAAGACCAGAAAGAAAAAAAGGAGCTTTATTAGATTAACAAAATAATCAATACATAAATGAAAATAGTTGATTAGACCCAGTTATTTTATACATATTAAAAATAAATACTAAATGTAATTAATTAATTTACTTCTTTTTGTGTAAAAAAAATATTTATGCTAAATCCGTAATGGACAATAAAAGTATAAAAAGTAACACCAAATAGATATTTATTTAAAATATATATATAAATTTATAATACTAAATAGGTCTATTTAATAAATACGATTTCGTTTCAAATTATCATATCAATTTAATTTTTTATGGGACACACAGATCAGCTTTTGGACTTAGTTTCTAATTTTCTTTATGCTTTGCCTCTTTTACTTTTACTCATTTATAAATGGATACTCAGGGTATTATTTGGAATGATTATAATCCCAGAAAATAAAATAGGGTTGGTTACTAAAAAATTTGTCTTACATGGAAGTAACAAATCATTACCTGATGGTAAAATAATTGCTTTGTTTGGTGAGCCAGGGTATCAGGCTTATACACTCGCACCTGGGCTCTACTGGTTTTATTGGATTTGGCAATATGAAATTAAAAAAGAAGATTTTACTATTATCCCAACTGGTCAGATTGGTTTAGTTTCTGCTAGAGATGGTATGCAATTGCCAACTGGTGCTATTCTGGCACGGAATGTGAATTGTGATGACTTTCAAGATGCAAGAGCTTTTTTGACAAACGGTGGGCAAAAAGGTAAGCAAGTAAACTACTTGAACAATGGAGTATACAGAATAAACACACATCTCTTTAACATTGAACTTGCAGAAATTATCAATATTGAAGATGGTCAATTGGGTATAGTCACTGCCCTAGATGGAACTCCTTTAAACCAAGGTGATATTGCAGGAAAATCTATCGAAGGGCATAATAATTTTCAGAATTTTGAAATGTTTATTTCAAATGGTGGCCAAAGGGGTTTACAAGTACAAACCATTCAAGCCGGTAATTATACCCTAAACCCATGGGCGGTTGAAATTGAGAAAGTTCCTATGACTGAAATACCAATTGGATATGTTGGTGTGGTAATATCATACGTAGGAGATGAAGGGGAAGATATTACTGGCGACAATTTCAAACATGGGAACATTGTAAGAAAAGGACAAAAAGGAGTTTGCATTTCTCCACTAGATCCGGGTAAATATGCTATTAATCCATATGCTCAAAAAGTTGAAAAAGTTCCAACCACCAATCTAGTATTAAATTGGGCTTCTGCTAGAACCGAGTCTCATAATCTCGATAAGAATCTTAGTACTATTACCGTAAGATCAAAAGATGGATTTCAGTTTAATCTTGATGTTTCACAAATTATTCATATACCATCTAGTGAAGCTCCAAAAGTTATTGCTCGTTTTGGGTCAATGCAAAATCTTGTCTCTCAAGTTTTAGAACCAACGATAGGTAATTATTTTAGAAATTCAGCACAAGATTCTGATGCCATATCGTTTTTAGCGACTAGACAAGAAAGACAAACTGCAGCAAAAGAAAGAATTACGCAAGTACTTCAAGAATATAATGTTCATGCAGTTGATACGCTGATAGGTGACATTACCCCTCCTAATGAATTAATGAAAACACTTACCGATCGTAAACTTGCTCAAGAAGAAGAAAAAACTTTTGAAACCCAGATGAACGCTCAAAAAGTAAGACAAAAACTAGAAAGTGAAACTGCTCTTGCAAATATGCAAGGGGAAATTGTTATTGCTCAGCAATCTGTACAAATTGCCGAGAAAAGAGCAGACGCAGCCGTAAAAGATGCTGAAGGCAAAGCAACTTCACTTAGGATTTCTGCTGGCGCCGAATCAGAAGCTTTGAAGGTTAGAGCTAAGGCTGAATCTGAGTCATTAAAATTAACTGCTGAAGCTAAAGCATTTGAAATAACTCAAGTTGGTCAAGCTGAAGCTTCAAAAATTGAAAATATTGGAAATGCAAATGCAGAAGCGTATAAGCTTCAAGCAATTGCAATGGGTAGCGATAATTTTTCGAAATTTAAAATCACAGAAGAAATAGGTAAAAACAAAATAAAAATTATACCAGAAATTCTTATAACTGGCGATGGGAATAATTCTGGTCCAATTTCAGGCTTGCTTGGCCTCAAAATGATGGAAATAATTGGACAGGATAAAAAGGTTATTGAATCAATAAACAAGGAAGATTGATAGGCTACTCCCTGGTTAAATGTTTAATTGCTATCTCCTTAAGGGTTTATACTAAATTAAGACCTGATTATTTTTTTATGAAAAATGTTCTTTTTATTATTTTTTTATTGAACGCTTATGCTTTATTTGGTTAGAATGATAAATCTAACATAGGTGATACAAATACATATACTTCGGTTTTAGGGGTTAAGGAAATCAGTGTACTTGGAAGCCAAGGATATAACGAGAATGTGATGCTAGAGTTTTCTTTCGTTGAGTTAAATGATGGCTTGCTATATAATTTTACTGAATTAATTTCGTCCGATAGTTTAACTAATAATAATTATGCTAATCGAAGTAATTTAAACAGCAAAGTGATATCCCCCAAAAAAGCAGGTCAATATGTTGGTTTTAGTATAAGAGACCTTGGGGGTGAAATTTTTAAAAACTGCTTTGGTTTAAGGGCCAATATATTAGATTCTTTACAAAAATTTAAAATTGATGATAAAATCATATTATTAGGAAAAATAGTAAGACTTAGCGAAGGGGATGAGTTCGGGGTTCTTGTAAATAAAATCCTATCTAGTAGTCAGGGTCTCAATTCAAAAACAGTTGTCTCCTATCAATCAATCAGTGATTTAATGAATTCTAGAGATTCGTTAATACAAAATCATACATCTAGTAATCCGATAAAAACATTGATATATGTTTTTGTTTTCCTTACCATTATAATTCTTGTTTCAATCGAAATATTTAATAACCGAGGAAAAAGTTAGCTGTCATTAATATTTTTTAATGTTGCTCAAATTGCTATAAATTAATAATCTTTTATACTGATTTTAGAATTTTACTTTTAAAAACTTTTCCAATTAGTAATTAATTTTTTAAACTCTTTTGTTTTACTAACATTATCCAATTCCTCTTCCGCTTCCATCAATCGAAATGCCCTAAATCCCTTTTGAAAAGCGATAGTTAGATACTCAATTGACTTATCAGTTTTATTTAAAAGAGAGTAAAGACACGCTGCAGCATAGTAATTATCTGCATTTGGATATTTTTCAATAATCTCATTTTGCCATGCTATGGCATTCTCAAATTGTCCTAGATGAAAATATACAAATTGGCGTAAATTTTCTAATTCGGTAGCTGCTGTATCAATCTCTAATATTTTCAAAAAATCTTTTTTGAAATTAATTGTATCATCATATTTCTCACGAAATAGTCTGCCTCTATAATAATATGCGTAAATTGATAAAGAATCTAATTTTATTGCCTTATTAAATTCTTCTATAGCTATTTCATTATTTAAAAGAAATTTTTCATTTAATCTCCCTTTTCGAAAATGGAACTCGGATTCATCTGGATTGAGCTTTATAGCGTTTTCATAATCATTTTTTGCACCAGTATAATCACCAGTAAGTTCCTTTAATCTCCCCCTGCCCAGATAAGCGTATGCGTATGTGGTATCATTTTCAATTGCGGTATTATAATCTGTTAATGCTAAATCCATCTTGTCTATAAGAGTATAGCAGTGCGACCTTAATAAAAGAATATATGGGTGATATTCAATAGTTGTTCTATTTAACAAGGTATCGTAATCTACTATGGCATTCGAATAAAGTCCTTGATACTCATTTAATTTTGCTCGATCATACAATAAAAATAAAGAACTTGATTTATCATTAATTTCTTTTGTGACCAATTCAATAGTATGAGAGATATTTTTCTTTGCATATTCGAAAAACTGTTTTTCTATAATTTTTTGTTCAGCTTCTAAAAGGTACGCTTTGAAAATATTTTCAATAGCTTCATTATATAACTTTTGGTCAAAATATAAACCAGCTCTTGTTGTATATCCAAGTGCTGGAAATCGAATGGATAATGAGTCAATTACTTCATTTGCTTTTTCATAATTTTTAGCTGAAATAAAGGCTTTGCTTAATAAGGTATAAACAAGAGGAGATTCTTTGTTGATACTAAGGGCTTTTAAATAATCAGTAATTGCACCGTCATAATCCTCTAAAATATCTTTTGCAACTCCTCTATCAATATATGCATCCAAATAGTCTGAATTTAATTCTATTGCTTTTGTGTAATCAAGAATAGATCCACTTAGATCTCCAATATTCATTTTTGCCCCCGCTCTTATGTAATAGAATTCACTATTCTTTGGGTTTAGATTTAAGCCTTCTATACAATCAATAATTGATCCTTTAAAATTTTTGATCATAATACCCGCGCGAGCTCTGCCGTTATATGCAGCCTCATAGGCCGGGTTGATTTCAATCACCCTTGAAAAGTCTTCATAAGCACCCAAATAGTCTTGGAGAAGAATCTTTATGACGCCTCGCTCTTGAAAAGATTGAAGCAACCTCGAATTCAATCTAATTGCATTTGAAAAATCATTAAGGGCGCCATTAAAATCACTAAGTCTTTTTTTTACAATGCCTCTGTTTTGATAAGCCTCAGCAAGATTTGTATTCAAATAAATAGCCATAGAGTAATCTTCTTTGGCTTTTTCAAACTCTTCTATGACTAAAAATGAATTTCCACGATTGAAATAAAGTGAAGCTGATTTTGGATTTAAATTAATTGCATTTGTATAATCTGCTATCGCACCAGGGTGGTCCGAAAGTGCCGATTTTGCAACACCGCGAGATTGATAAGAATCAGGATCAGATGGATTTAGTTCAATTGCTTTTGTTAAATCTGATATTGCCTCTTGAAATTTATTCAAATTATAAAAAACTGTACCTCTATTATAGTATGCCTCATAATAAACTGGATTCAAAAAAATTGCTTTCGAAAGATCTTTTTCAGCCGCAGTAAAATCTTTCAGGGACATTTTTGACAAACTTCGATTATTAAATGAAAATGCATCAGTAGAATCAATATTAATTGCTTTGTTAAAATCTGCAATTGAAGCTTCATAAGCTGCTATTCTGAAACAAACAAGACCACGGCCTGAATAAGCCAAGGCGTTAGCGGGATCCATTTGAATTACTTTAGAAAAATCAGCAGATGCGCCTTCAAAATCTTCCATGGTGGCTTTAGTAATTGCTCTGTTATAGAAGGGCCCTATTAATGATGGGTTTATTTTTATGGCTATTGAAAAGTCTGATAATGAACCTTCGTAGTCACCAAGTAGTCCTTTTGCTTTTCCGCGGCCCTCATATGCATCTGCATTTTTTGGATTTGCATTTATAATTTTAGAATAATCAGAAACTGCGCCACGATAATCTTTAGATTCAATCTTTTTTAAAGCGCTTTCGAAATAATAATTTGAAGATTGCGCAAACGCAGTCGAAAAAAATAATAGAAACGACAAAATCAATAATTGCGATTTCATAGATTATAAATTTAATATTTTATGATTATTTTTAATAATTATACCTGCAAGAATTTCTAAAACAACTTTCGAAAACACATAACAAAAAAAATTATATTATGTTCAACTTATTATTTATAAAAAGTTGAATATGCATCAAGTTCACTCTTTTTGCAATTTTTTGAGTGTTCCTAGTTCAGTGATGGATTAGAGTTTTTCGATAATTCCTTTACTTTTTCGGCAGCTCCGCTGATTTATTATTTGGATACGCCATATGCTTACATGCCTGGAAATCACCTTAAACTGCACACTTTTCTGTGTACGATAAATAAAAAGCCCCATTAATTAAAACTGAGGCATTGTGATGTGGGCCGGGGCACTATTTTATTAAATTGGGATAAAAATTTGTTGAACGAGATTTACTTTCTATAATTTTATACATATTTAGAATTAAGCTATGAATAAGGAGTCCATCAAAAAAGAATTATCTGATAAGCACAATTCGTTTATAGAATACATTAATAGCTTATCTGATAATGATTTTATGTATAAAAGTAATTCTGCAAAATGGTCAGCAGGACAGCAACTACAACACATCTATTTATCTGTACGTCCTATCAATATAGCATTGCTAATCCCTAAATTTATCCTGAATTTTTTGTTTGGAAAACCACATCAAAATAGAACATATGATGAGTTAGCGCTAGCCTATCAGAAATCCCTTTTAAACGGGGGAAAAGCTGGTCCTCAATTTATCCCTAATAACGTATCTATTGGTAAAAAGAACGTATTGATAAGTGATTTAAATAAGCTTATAAAATCGTTAAATGAAAAAATTGAGCGGCTCAGTGAACAAGATTTAGACAAATACATGTTGCCTCATCCTCTTATTGGTAAAATTTCCATTAGGGAGATGTTATACTTTACAATTTATCACGTTCAGCATCATCATAAATCAGTTGTTGAAAACATAAAGTAGTGTACAATAGAATTAACAGGTAAGTCCCATTTCATTCTAACTATACTCTCCTATCTTTAAAATTGAATATGTCAAATGCTTACATGCCTGGAAATCACGTTAAACTACACACTTTTCTGTGTGCCATAAATAAAAAGCCCCAGTAATTAAAACTGAGGCTTTGTGGTGTGGGCCGGGATCGAACCGGCGACACAAGGATTTTCAGTCCTTTGCTCTACCGACTGAGCTACCGCACCATTCCCATTCGGGGCAGCAAAAATAGGGGGATTTCACATATAATCCACAGTTCAATCCATATTTTTTAAAATTCGCAATTCTTCGGTGTTCTTGCAAAAGCAATCACGTCTCTGATGTTGCCCATGCCCGTTACAAATTGTACCATTCTTTCAAATCCTAATCCAAAACCAGCGTGTGGCACAGTACCAAAACGGCGGGTGTCTAAATACCAGCTCATTTCATGTGTAGGAATATGCATCTCTTCCATGCGCGCAACTAATTTGTCGAGGCGCTCTTCTCTTTGAGAACCACCCACAATTTCGCCAATACCTGGCGCTAAAATATCCATGGCTGCAACGGTTTGTTTGCCTGGCTCACAACCATCATTTAAGCGCATATAAAACGCTTTAATAGCAGCTGGATATCCAGTAACAATAACCGGCTTTTTAAAATGTTTTTCTACCAAATAGCGCTCGTGCTCACTTTGCATATCAATACCCCAACTTACATCATATTTAAATTTCTTTTTCTTGTACGCTGGTGAGTCTAATAAAATCGCAATCGCTTCGGTGTATGTAATACGCTCAAATTTACTATCCGTAACAAATTTTAATTTTTCAATTAAACCAAACTCTTGTCTTTCGATTGTTGGTTTTTGTTTTTCTTCTTCTGCTAAACGTTGATCTAAAAAGGCTAAATCATCGGCGCAATTTTCCATTGCGTATTTAATCAGGTACTGAATAAATTCTTCAGCTAAATTTTGATTGTCTTCAATATCACAAAAAGCCATTTCGGGTTCAATCATCCAAAATTCGGCAAGGTGTCTTGTGGTATTTGAATTTTCGGCTCTAAAGGTTGGACCAAAAGTATAAATCTCTGAAAAGGCCATGGCGCCTAGCTCTCCTTCGAGTTGACCACTTACTGTAAGGTTGGTGCTTTTACCAAAAAAGTCTTGCGAAAAATCGATATCGCCATTTTCAGTTTTTGGCGCAGAACCATCAACGGGTAACGTCGTTACTCTAAACATTTCACCGGCACCTTCTGCATCGCTCGATGTAATAATAGGCGTGTGTAAATACACAAATCCTTTTTCATTAAAAAATTGATGTACAGCAAATGCGAGTGCGTGTCTGATTCTGAAAACAGCACTAAACGTGTTTGTTCTAAAACGTAAGTGTGCAATCTCTCTTAAAAACTCAAGACTGTGTTTTTTTGGCTGCAATGGATATTGTTCCGCGTCACTATCACCTAGTATTTCTACGCTTGTTGCTTTTATTTCTACCGTTTGTCCTTTACCTAATGATTCAATGAGTGTGCCTTCTACTTTTAAAGAAGCGCCCGTTGTGATGCGCTTTAAAGTAGCATCGTCGAGTAGGCCTAATTCGGCTACTACCTGAATATTATGATTGGTGCTACCGTCATTTAGGGCAATAAACTGATTGTTACGAAAACTGCGTACCCAACCCATGGCGGTTACAATTTGTCCGGTATGGCTGCCTGTTAAGAGGGCCTTAATTTTTGTTCTTTTGTTAAACATAGTGGCTGCAAAGATAAATTGTTTGTAGAACAAGCAAACATTCTATCCCAAAGTTTGTTAAATTGAATACACGAAATCATCACACCATGGAAAGAAAAGACTTTATCGAACAAGTGGGCATGAGTGGCGCAGCGCTACTTGTAATGGGATGTTTTGGGTCTTGCACAAAATCTGATGGGGGCGGGGGAACTACACCCAATCCAACCAACCCTAACAAACCAGTAGATTTTACCATCAACATTTCTAATTCTCCATTTAATGTCCTCCAAAATAATGGTGGTTTTTATGTAGATACCGCAAATAATGTGATTATTGCTAAAACCACTTCTGGCATGCTCATTGCGGTAAGTTCTTTGTGTACGCACCAGTCTGTAACACTAGAATTCCAAGGCAACAACAACCGGTTTTATTGCCCGGGACATGGATCCAATTTTAATACCGCAGGAACGGTTTTAAACGGTCCGGCGTCGGCACCACTTAAGGCCTTCAAAACAGCTTTATCGGGTTCATTATTAAGAATTTACGAATAATTCAGTACAGCTTAAAAGTGATTTTTACGTCAATTATTTATTGGTGTTTGTGATTTTTGTGCTAATATTGCAATGGAAACAAAGCCAGATGAGCCTTCAGTTGCTCTAGTTCAGGTTATCTTCTTTCCATCAAATTTTAAATCACCCTTTCTTTAGTTATTCTTAAACTCAACTTACAGAGTATTTCTATTTCATTTTCAAATTATTTATGTACGACATTTTACAATTAAACGATCTTTTGTTACCAGTGTTACAAGACATCGCACAAGGTTTAAAAATTACAGGTTTTAAAAAATTAGACAAGCAAGCGCTCATCTATAAAATATTAGATAGCCAAGCGGTAAGCGAAGCGTCTGCAAAAGACGATGGCAAAAAAAAGCCAGCTGTAAAAGGTCGTAAGCCTGTTACTGTAAAAACAAGTAATGGTACCGAAGAAGCAGAAGTGATGAGTGAAGAGGCGCCTGCTGAAGCACCAATGCAAAAGGCGAGACCTATTAAAAAAGCAAATCCGAGACCTGAGCGTCCAGAAAAAACAGAAGCGCCTGCAGTAGTACAAACGGCAGCCCCAGAAAATGCTGACGCAGCACAAGCGCCTGAAAACGCAGAAGCAGCGCAGGCTCCAGAAAATACAACACCGAGTCAACACCCACCAAGACCGCATAAAAAAGAACCGGTATTTAATATTGAGTTTGAAGGAATGATTGAAGGAGAAGGCGTGTTAGAAATGATGCCAGATGGTTATGGTTTTTTACGTTCTTCTGATTATAATTATTTATCATCACCAGATGACGTATATGTTTCTCCATCACAAATAAAATTATTTGGATTAAAAACAGGAGACACTGTGCAAGGTGCTGTTCGCCCTCCTAAAGAAGGTGAAAAATATTTTGCACTCATTAAAGTTGATTTTATCAATGGTAAAAGACCCGACGAAGTGCGTGACCGTGTGCCATTTGATTATTTAACACCGTTATTTCCGAACGAAAAATTAAACCTGTTTACTTCTCCAACAAATTATAGCACACGTATTATTGACCTCTTTACCCCAATAGGTAAAGGTCAGCGTGGGCTGATTGTGGCACAACCAAAAGTGGGTAAAACCATGTTACTCAAAGAAGTGGCAAACGCAATCGCAGCAAACCATCCAGAGGTTTATTTGATGGTGGTTTTAATTGATGAAAGACCAGAGGAGGTTACCGATATGGAGCGCAGCGTAAGAGCAGAAGTTATTGCTTCTACTTTTGATGAGCCCGCAGAAAAACACGTTAAGGTTTCTAGCATTGCCTTACAAAAAGCAAAGCGACTTGTAGAGTGTGGTCATGACGTTGTTATTTTATTAGATTCTATTACACGTTTAGCACGAGCGCACAATACCGTTGCACCAAGTAGTGGTAAAGTACTAAGTGGTGGTGTGGAAGCGAATGCACTTTTAAAACCAAAACAATTTTTTGGTGCAGCGCGTAAAATTGAACACGGTGGTTCATTAACAATTTTAGCAACCGCACTTATTGAAACCGGTTCTAAAATGGACGAGGTAATCTTTGAAGAATTTAAAGGTACAGGTAACATGGAATTACAACTAGATCGCAAACTAGCCAACAAGCGTATTTTCCCAGCTATCGATTTAGTAGGATCTTCTACGCGTAGAGATGATTTATTACTTGATAAAGAAGTACTAGGCCGCATGAACATTTTACGTTTATTTATTAACGATATGAATACCGATGAAGCAATGAACGAATTATTAAAACGCATGCGTGGCACCAAAGACAACGAAGAGTTTTTAGCGAGTATGAATAGATAATTTTTTGTTATGGCAGAACCCATTATCAATAAAGTAGAAGAGAGTGGTTTAATTTCATTGGACCTCGAAAAATATTATCCATCAAATCCAATTCTGGTTTTTGACGTGAAGGACCATTTGTTTATGGGCCTCATTTTAAAAGAAAAAGATTTTAGAGCAGCGCTAACAACCACCAATTGGACGCAGTATCAAAATGCAGCAGTGGCTATTACATGTTCTGCCGACGCCATTATTCCGATGTGGGCGTATATGCTTATTGCGTCTGCATTAGAGCCGTTTGCAAGCACTGTGTTTTTTGGTACCGAAGAACAATTAAAAGAAAAACTGCTTTTACAAAACATAGAAGCCATTAACGCAGAAGACTATACCGATAAAAGAGTTGTGGTAAAAGGTTGCGGCGATATTCAAATTCCGGCGGCGGCGTATGTAAGCATTACCAACAAATTAAGACCTGTTACAAAGTCTATTATGTTTGGCGAACCTTGTAGTACGGTTCCTATTTACAAGAAAAAATAATTTATTTACTGCGCGTAGTAGCGTCTACAAAACGGTCATCGTAATCTGCGCGAATCGTATTAAAGAGGCGGTCCCACACAAGTGTGTAGAGCCCATAATTGCCTGTAAAATATTGATGGTGCTGATTGTGATTGGTAGACGTGTTAATCCATCTGCCAATTTTTGTTTTGTGAAAACCAGCTGGATATAATTCGTAACCCAGGTGTCCGTAAACATTGTACACAATAGAGAATAAAAAGAAAATGGCTAGTTGTGTAATATGAATGGGCATGATAAAATAAAAAAGTACCACAATGCCATGTTCTAATATCGATTCGATTGGATGAAACGCATACGCAGCCCAAGGAGAGGGGTTGGTAGAGCGGTGGTGCACGAGGTGCACATATTTGAAAAGTGTTTTGTGGTGCATGAGACGGTGTACCCAATAAAAATAAAAATCATGTAGTACAAACATGATTGGAAAAGCTAAAAAATAATAACCCCATCCATATTCACTAATGTCTTTATAACGCGTTGTATGCTCTGCTACCGGTGACGAATTTAATAGCATGATTAGAAAACTAAAGATGAGCATAGTGCTTAATGAAAAGCCTGCTTCACGCAAATAATCTGGAACTTTTGGAAAGCGCTTTTGAATTTTTTTATAGAAAAATTGTTGCTTAAAAACAACATAGAAAATAATAAAAGCAATTGCGGCAGCTAAAAAATAGCGTGAGCCAATTTTGAAAAAAGCTTCTGGCATAATATCCCAGCGAAATGATAAAAGTTGTGCCACCATAACTACCTTATATTAATGTGCTTCTAACCAGTTGTTGCCTTTTCCTACTTCTGCTTCTACTGGAACACCGTTTGGCAAAGGTAAAGCGGTAGTCATACATTCAATAATCAATTTTTCAAGTGCCTCCGCTTCTTCTGGAACCGCGTCAAACACAAGTTCATCGTGTACCTGTAAAATCATTTTAGACCCCCAGTTACCGGCACCCATTTGTGCGTGTACTTTAATCATGGCCAACTTAATCATGTCGGCAGCTGTACCCTGTATGGGTGAGTTTATGGCATTTCTTTCCGCAAAACCACGAACCGTAAAGTTGCTGCTATTGATGTCTTTTAACCAACGCTTACGGCCCATCAGGGTTTCTACGTAGCCCTTTTCTTTGGCAAGTGCTACCTGTAAATCCATGTACTCCTGAATATTTGGAAACTCCTTTTTGTAGTTGTCAATGATTTCTTTGGCCTCGGTTCTGGAAATACCCAAATTATCGGCAAGCCCAAATGCACCTTGTCCGTAAATGATTCCAAAGTTGACACTCTTGGCTTTGTAACGCATTTCTTTGGTTACATCAGCAACATCAACACCATACACTTTTGCAGCAGTAGCGGTATGGATGTCAATACCGGCTTTAAAAGCCGCACACATATTAGGATCGGCGCTAATAGCCGCCACAATACGGAGTTCTATTTGAGAATAGTCGGCACTCATTAGAATACGACCAGGTTCACGCGGAATAAAAGCTTTTCTGATTTCTCTACCACGCGCTGTTCTTATAGGAATGTTTTGCAAATTAGGGTTGGTGCTACTTAAACGACCCGTTACCGCCACGGCCTGCGCATAACTGGTATGCACACGTCCGGTTTTTGGATTGATCATCAGCGGAAGCGCATCTACATACGTAGACTTTAATTTAGTTAGCTCTCTAAATCCTAAAATGTCATCAACAATTTTATGCTGGTTGGATAATTTTAGAAGCACGTCTTCGCCGGTAGCATACTGACCCGTTTTTGTTTTTTTTGCTTTAGGGTCTAGTTTTAATTTATCAAATAAAACTTCGCCAAGTTGTTTGGGTGATGCTAAATTAAAACGAACACCCGCCTGCGCGTATACATTTTCTTCAAACTGCTTAGCATCTACTTCTAATAATTTACTGTATTCATTTAAAAAATTATTGTCGATTTTAACGCCTTCAAATTCCATATCGGCAAGTACGCGCACAAGTGGATTTTCTACATTTTCAAAAACGCGCTCAACCTCTTTTTCTTTTAATAAAGGAACAAAAACTTGTTTTAATTGAAGTGTAATATCGGCGTCTTCACCAGCATACTCCGTAATTTGTTCTACCGCCACATCACGCATGCTACCCTGATTTTTTCCCTTTTTTCCAATGAGGGCTTCTATATGCACAGGCTCGTATCCTAAATATTGAGCACTCAGGAGATCCATACTGCGCCTGCCTTCTGGCTCAATTACATAGTGCGCAAGCATGGTATCAAAAAGTTTATTTGCAGGAACTACACCATACCATTTTAGTACGAGTAAATCGTATTTTATGTTTTGTCCAATTAATACGAGGTCTTGTTTTGCAAATACTTTTTCAAAATAAGAAAGCATTTTTTTTGCACCTGCCTCATCTGTTGGGCAGGGAATATAATAACCCTGTCCTGGTTTTTCAGAAAAACTAAATCCAACCAGTTCAACATTGTTGGCATCGGTTCCTGTGGTTTCGGTATCAAAACAAATTTCGGTGGCAGTTAGTAACTGCTCCGCAAGTGATTTTAATTCGGCTTCTGTTTCTACACAAATATATTGGTGCGGTGTATTGGTAATATTTTTATCAGCAATCATTCCGCGCTGTTCTGCTTCCTCACCAGCGTTACCCACAGCTTCTGCGGCTTCCATAGAACCCGCGCTCGAGACAGCATTTGCTGCGCTTGATTTTTTAGAAGGAGCGGCTACCACTTCGTTGCCAAACAAATCTGTTTGAACGCCTTCTGGCGCAGGCATATAAGCGTTAAAATCATCTCCTAAAATTCTTTTGCCTAAAGTTTTAAATTCGAGCTCAACAAAAATTTCAGCGAGCGCTTCTTTATTAATAGGAGAGAGCGCAAAATCTTCTTCATGAAAACTTACAGGAACGTCGGTAATAATTTTAGCGAGCTTCTTGCTCATAATCGCGTCGTCTACGCCTTTTCTAATTTTTTCACCCATGGCACCTTTAATATTGTGCGCATTGGCTAATACGTTTTCGAGGGTATCGTATTCTTTTAAAAGTTTAGCTGCGGTTTTTTCACCCACACCCATAATGCCCGGAATATTATCTACAGCGTCGCCCATTAAACCTAACATGTCTACCACCTGCTCTACGCGGGCAATATCCCACTTCTCACAAATTTTTTGAGCGTCTAAAATTTCTGCGGCGTTGCCCATAAATGGAGGCTTGTACATATATACGCCCGGATGAATCAGTAACTGACCATAATCTTTGTCGGGGGTTACCATGTACACTTCGTAGCCTTTGTCTGCGGCCTGCCAAGCAAGGGTCCCAATTACGTCATCAGCCTCATAGCCATCGAGTTCCATTACTGGAATATTAAACGCCCTAATAATGCGCTGAATTTCAGGAATAGAATCAATTAAATCTTCGGGAGCTTCTTGCCTGTTGGCTTTATATTCAGTAAAGTCAGTGTGTCTTTCGGTAGGTGCGTGTGTATCAAAACAAACGGCAATATGCGTTGGCTTTTCTTTGTTGATTAAATCAATGAGGGTATTGGTAAATCCAAATTGTGCATTGGTGTTTTTTCCTTTAGAAGTAATACGTGGATTTCTGATGAGTCCATAATACGCTCTATAAATAAGGGCAAGCGCATCCAACAAAAAAAGTTTTTTAGCCATGGCGTAAAGTTACAAAAAACCCCGGCGTTTTGCCGGGGTTTTGATAAGGGTTTGATCTCTTTATTTAATCTCGTATTTGTGTTTGTAACGCTCATACAACTGCTTGTGTTTGCTTGTTATGGCAACCGCGCGGCCTTGTATAAATGCGTCTGTAACAATGCTAGACTTCATGTCTAAAATATCGCCTTCGCTGATTACAATGTTAGCATCTTTACCCACTTCTAGGGTGCCTGTTTTATCAGCTACACCTAAAATTTTTGCAGCATTTAAGGTAATGGCCTGAAGGGCGCCTTCTTTACCTAAACCATATGCAGCGGCGGTTCCAGCGTTAAACATCAGGTTTCTGCCACGGTTTTGAGGATCGTCATCGTTTAAGCAAAATAAAACGCCGGCTTTTTGTAAAACGCTTGCTGCTTTATATGGTTGATCAATATCATCATCATCGGTGGTTGGTAAACTATGTTCTTGTGTTAAGATAACAGCAATATTATTGGCTTTTAACAAATCCGCAATTTGCCAGCTTTCGCTTGCACCAACGAGTACTACATCAAAACCAAATTCTTTTACAAAATCAATTGCTACAATCATTTGTTTTATTTGATCGCAATGCACAAATAATTTTTGTGTGCGGTTAAATAAACCTTTGGTTGCCTCTAGTTTCAAATTGATTTGTTTGTCAGCTCCTTTTTGGTGATACGCTTTCGCTTCTCTAAAAATAGCTTTTACACTTTCAATTTTATCTAGTGCTTCTTTGATAGGGTCTCCTGCTGGAGCGCCGCCAAAGCCACGGCCAAAACCGCGTCCGCCGCCTCTAGACAATAAGCTAG
>Ga0222712_10003239_pt1 | contig 17909 bp, 20 predicted proteins | sample C33_657DmetaG_FD_165043 | JGI IMG/M metagenome (GOLD analysis project Ga0222712, IMG submission 165043) | Estuarine water microbial communities from San Francisco Bay, California, United States - C33_657D | ecosystem: Environmental > Aquatic > Marine > Unclassified | place: USA: California...
AAATATTCTTTTGCTTCAGGATTTTCTGATGCTTTTGGTAGATTTAACTTTGGTTTAAATTTTGGAGATTCAAATTTAAATACTGGTTCCTCTACAGCAAAGTTCCTTCCAGTATTTCCTTCTTTAAATTTCTCAAAAGTATATTGTTTGTGAATCGTGGTATCTATTTGCTTGAGAAAATTATTGAAAGATATGTTAATTCCACAATTATGGCACTTAAAATTTGTATTGTTCTTGACTTGATACAAATATCCTCTTGCCTTATTTTTATTACTTTGAGAGTCGCCACAAATTGGACAGCGAAAATTATAAAGATTATTCTTTACCTTCTTAAACTTCTTAAAGCGAGAAGATATCAAATTGATGTACTTTACATCAACAAAGTCCATAAACAAACATTAATCTGTTGATCTATTCTACCAGACTACCGCGTTTTGTCAAGGCAAAGGGAAGTTATTATTCCAGTCCACTTGATGACAGAATTTGTTGCTTTTTGTAGTGAGTAAAGCGTAATCTTTTTTTGAGTTTTCATTGGCATAAAAGCCAACACTCAATTATTTAGTTTTTTCTACTTGTACTTCTGGTACGTCAGGAGTTAAAAAATCAACAACAATATGAGATTGTGAAAATGCAAAACTACATACCGCAAAAATACCAACTACAATCCAGCGAAATTTTACAAATTCTTCTAATTTATTTTCTATCTTTTCTATTCTATCAGATACTACTTCGTGCTGATCTTTATTTTCAAGTCTCAGTTCTTCAATAACTCTACCAATATAATCATCAGACTTATGACATTGCTCAATTCTTTCTTCGTGAACTGCAAGCATTTTACTAATATTCTGATTTGTTTTTCCCATTAACTGTATTGCTTCATCAATCTTTCTCATCATAATTTCATATGCAGAAAGTCTTTCTTCCAACACAGCAATTTTAGTATCTGCGGACGCATTTGGATTAAACATTTTGGTTATAGTTATTGATTTTTTACTACTATTAAACTAATCAATAACCCAAGTAGTATTGGAATTATTTATTTGTCTATTGATTTCACCCATTTCCTATAAGGAGGTGAAAGTCTTCTAAAATCTACCGTTCCATTTTTCTTTTTCTTTCCCATCAAAGGATCAAACCCTGCAGTAGGCCCTTTAGGGTCAGAAGCACCAGTAAATCCACCAGTACCTACAACCATTCCTTCTTCTTTCAGATTTCTATAATTACGAAATGCCTCAATAATTTTATCAATCTTCTTCTTTTCCATTGTAGATTTTGTATAGTTCTTCTAAACAATAAAGATCAACTTGAATATTATGAATGCCGGATTTTGGATACTCGGGAAGTCTGTTGAGAAAAATAACAAAACTTTTCATAGAAGACCACAATTCCTTTTCAATTTTAAAAAATAACATCGGAGTTGTTGCTTCTCCAAATATATTATAAAGAATAATAAAATGATTTAAAAGAAGGTGAGTTTTTAATTCACCTGTATTTTTATATCTTTTCAATAATCTTTTAATATATTTAAAATGATTTAGATCCTTATCAAAGTCTTCTTTAGTGACTGCTTGAGGATTTTCATAGTGTTTAATAGCAAATAAGAGGAAATTGTCCTCATTCAGTTCATTAAAGATCATAAGTTATCAAGCAGTGACATTCAACATATCAGTTGCAACTCCAACAGATCCAGTAGTTCCTGCACCACCAACATTATAGAGAAGTCCAGAAAGTGCTTTAGTTACAGCAGCACCACCAGAAAAATCAGTAATCGTACCAACTACACCAGCAGTTAGATCAAGAACAAGTTTAGTTGTATTTGTTCTTGTACTAAATGTAACTCCAAGGCCTGCAGTAATTGTAGAACCAATTGTACTTGCAGTTCCAATTTGAACGGAAGTAGTTCCAACAGCAACGATAGGTACATTAGTAAGTTTTCCTGCCACTGTAAGGGAACTTCCAATGGAAACACCCGCTACCGAATCAACAAAAATATTAGTTCCTCCAATTGCAACAGTTTGTCCTGCAGTAGTCAATGTTGTTGAAAATGCAACATTTGCTGTAAGAACAGATGTTGGTGCAGTAAATGCAAATGAAACTCTGTTAGTAATTTGTCCATTAAAATTTTGAACCATTACATAACCATCTTCGTTTGTATAGACAGGAACTGCTACTCCAGGAGCAACAGAGGCAGCATATGCAACAATTGCTGCATTTTCATTTTGTCCGTTAGCATCAAAAGTTTTAATTCTTACAGTTGCTCCGGCACCTGCATAAACGGTTTCATTCCAAACAACATGAACATGCCCAGTCGTTCCTGTAGTAATACCAGTAGTTGCTCCACCACCAATAGTAATCGGAGATGCTTTATTTGGATCTTCAAAAAACACAGCAACTGGTGTTGCAATACAAAGACCTGTAGCATCACTACTAATTCCTGTAGCAGGTCCAGTATTTAATCCTGCAACAGCAATTAATACCTCATCATAATAATTTGTAGATAGACCAGAATTTTCGGTAGTTCCATACCATCTTTGAACCCAACCACGAACATCTGCAAATGTGTTCCAAGGACTTCTGTTGCGATCTACACTCTCCTGATATTTGGGAATAGCGTAATTATTATCAGCCGTTTCAGATGTTGTGGAAATTCCCCAGAGTGCCATTCTTGTTACCTTTACTAATTTGTTTCGTAGAAATATTTATAAAAAATAGAGACCTCATATTTGAGATCTCTATGTTACTTTATGAAGTTATTTTCATGGAGTTGGATCTTTGGCTCCACCAGCAATTGCCTTGGAGCGAATTTGTTCAATAATAAATGAAACAAATCCGTTTGCTTTAATTTTTGGATTCGCACCAAGAAACTCTGAAATGACTAAAAGAACTGTAAGAATTGCCGCTTGATTTGCATTATAAAAAGCGATAAGTGCTGCTAAAGACATAATAACCTCCTTATGGTTTATCCTTTCTTATTTAGATCAATCAAACCTTGAATGCATCATATCTTGAGATCTTTGAGCAGCAGCACGACGCTTTGCTACCTTTTGTGCAGGAGATGCTGGGCCACCATATTCTCCGTCAGTGGGTGGTTTCTTACCTTTTTCTTTTTTTTCTCCTCTTGGTTGAACACCCATTCTACTAGAGCCCATTTTCTTAGCAATGAATTCAAAAGCGGGATCTCTTGGTTTTCTTGGAGTTCCCTTCTCTTCTCTCCTTCTTTCATCAATTACATCACCTTCTGGTTCATATCCAGCAGTAATAGAAGGATCAGTTCCTTTAGGTGCAGATCTGAGTGCCTGAAGTTTTCTTTGCAGAATTTGAACTTCTTGCTGCCTCATTCTATCTTGCTGTTGTTGTGTCTTCTTTTTTTGTTGATCTGGTTTCTCTGAAGTCTCTGAAGTTCTTGGTTGCATCTCAAGTGCTTGCTCTGATACTTTCTTTGCAATTTTAGTTGCAGTAGCCATCTTCACTTCCATTCCACGACCAGGATAACGTCTCTCAAAATCAGCAAGATTCATAGATTGTGCAATTTCTTCTCTCTTTTTCTTTTCAATGGTAGTTAAAGTTTTTTCATCAATCTGAACCTCTTCACTTCTTACGCTTGCAAGAAGATCATCTAACTTACTGGTTTTTTTTCTTTTTGCAGGTGCTTTAGCAGTTCCACCACTTACTTTAGTGGTCTTTGCTTTTGCTGCAGGTGCCTTTGCTTTTGGTTTTGGTTTTGGTTTTGCGGGAGTTGTTGCACTACCTTCCCAAGGATCAGAAGGTTTTTCTGTAGTTTTCTTTTCAGGTCCTTTGTATGAACCACTACTTACTTTTTCTTTTTGTCCTACACCAGCACCACGATAAGTTGATGCCTTTCTTGTTCCAGTATGCGCTGCACTTGGAGTTTTATCGCCACCTTCCATTTTACGAGCAACACCTAATGCACCCTTAGCAACTTTTCTTGCTCCTGTTGCTAATGCTTGTTTTGCAGATTTGTTAAGACCAGAGAGTTTCTTTCTAGCAATACTTAGGAGACCTTCCTTTTTCTTTTCAGTACCAGCAGCAGAAGTGTCGTGGCCATAAGTTACCTTTGCTTCAGTTAGTGCATACTCAATTGCTTCCTCAATATCATCTTCTTCATAACCTTCTTCCAGAAGTTCATCATAAACACTCTCAACAATATAATCTACTTCGTCAATCTCTACCATTTCAAGAAGAGTTCCACCAAGATTTTCTACGGCTTCACCCATACTTGGATTAATCTTAATCTTGTTCTTTACTTTCTTTTCGGTAATTTTACCTTCGTTTTCTTCTTTGCCAATTACATCCATTACCTCAACAAGATCCTCTCTCCAATTCGAGAATCCTTCTTTTACAGTCTTTTTCTTCTTTTTAAACTTACCAGAAACTTCTCCTTCCTCATATCCTTTTCCATCACCATCATCATCCCACCATCTTTTCACTTCTTTTTCTTCGTGAGTTGAGATTGCCTTACCAATTGCTTTTCTACGCTTTAAGAGATACTTATCAGCATTTGTATTCTTCTTACCGTCATTATCAACATCAGCATCTTCTTTTCCTACAGGATCAAGTGCTTCTTTAGTAACAAGACCAACTACATTCTTATTCTTTTTGGTAAGTTTATCCATATATGCGATACTTTGCTTTTGCTGATCTGCATATCCTTTACCAGTTGAAGGAGAAAGTCTCTTATCTCCGGATTTTCTTTCTGCAGATGCTGCTTTTCTCATCTCTGGATCAGCACCCTTTACTGCTTCAGTTTTAATACCTCTCTTTTCTCTCATTGCTTTTGCTTTTGCAAGTACTCTTTCTCTTGCAGCATCTCTTTCTGCTTTAGGAATAGAAGTTACCGCACCAAGTTTTTCTGCTGGTTTGCCGGGAACTGAAGACTCACCAAGTTCCCCAAGTGCTTTTGCCTTACGAATCTTCTTAGGATTCTTTAACTTACCACCAGGATACATATCACCCTCATCATCACGATCATAATCAGGATCTACATTTGCACGATGTCTTGCTGCTCTTTCAGGAGATGCTTTGTCTGCATGAATACCTGCTCTACGTCCAGGAGAAATCTTATCCGCTGCTCTCTTTTCTTTCTGCTTAAGAGCACTACGCTTTTTCTTATAATCTTTGAGAGTCATACCCTCTTCAATTTCAAATTCCGATTCCTCCTCTTTAATTGGAGTAACATTAACAACTCTTTTCTTTGCTTGCTTACTGTAAAGTCTCTCTGCTTGTACTCTCTTTTTTCTTGCTTTCGCTGCTACTTTAGGATCTCCACCACTTAATCCAGCAAGAACACCAGCTCTTTTTCCTGCTTCCTTTGATGCCTTTAGGGCAAGGTCAGCAGAAACTTCATCAAGTTGTTGTGCAGCAACCTTCTCCAAATAAACCTTGGAAATATCATTCAGAGGATTTATAGACATCTTAATAAACGCTTTCTTTTATTTTTCTATACTTATTTATGAAATTGACCCCGTATGCCTTACCACCCTTCTGAAGATTTTGACTATTCGTTCCAACTGCACCTGGAGTCTTACTTGCATAATGTTTAAATGCACCTAAAGTCCCCACAAGAGTATTTGGATGAGTCTTATCTCTCATAGGACTATCCATTTTAACTTCTGTATATTCAGTCAAATCCTTAATCCAGGACTTAAACATATAACCTTCTTCAGTCACACAGATTAGATAATTAGTTCCTCTACGAACTACTTCACCAACTAATCCAGTATTTAAGTTCTGAACCTCATCACCCATTCTAAAAATTCTACCTCTCACATAATTCTCACGAAGATTTCCCATATCATACTTTGGAGCAATCTCCCAGAGATTATAACTTTCTTTCTTTACTTTAGATTTTTTCACACCCATTCCCTGACGAACTGAATTGAAGAGTGCTTGAGTTTCTGCATCATCTAATGACTTTGGAGTTCCTCTGCGGAATGATGCAAAGTCATTGTCCATTACTGCTTTTCTCATTTTAGATGCAGACATTCCACTTACACCTTCTGCATCAGCATCACGAACACCAGCAGAAACAACACGAATTAAATCAAAGGTATAAAGATCGCCATTATATTTTTGAGCAAGGTTCTCAAACTCTGCTTGACGATCTGAACCAACAACGATATTTACGCTTGAGTATCCTTCTTCGTTTGCATTTACAAGAACATCAAAGATTGTTTTCATCTTATAATCATTAATAATGTTCTCCTCAAATTCGGGGAACATCTTTTTCATATAGGAAACTTTAAGATCAGGATCTAATGGATTTTTCTTTGGATCTTGAGATCTTGATGGATAGATTTTAACATCACCACCAGCAGAGATTCTCTTTGCAGACTTCAGAAGTTTTTCGTGTCCTACTGTTGGTGGATTGAAGCGACCAAATACAACTGTAAGTGGTGGAAGTTCTTGTTCTTGCCCCTGATCTTCTGGTGCTGCTCCAGGTGCTTGTTGTTGTGGTGTAGGAACAGGTGCTTGTGCTGCTTGAGGTTGTGCGGCAGGAGCAGGTGCTGCTTGTCTTGCTGCTCCAGCAGGTTCTTCTGCACCTTTTGCCTGACGACCATCAATATACTTAAGTTTTCCCTTTTCAGTTCTTGCAACAACTTTACCAGAGCGATCTAACCACGATCCGTGACCGTCACCGGTATATCCAAGTTTTTTCGCTTGCATTGCTGCTTGCGACTCCTTTGCTTCTGTTATGAAATTAAAGAAACTTTTCATTTTATTATTGGATCTTAATTCTATTTAAACAATCTATACCTTTTGACTTTTGATAGGAAGCAAGGCCTCCAGCATTAGAAATATATCCAGTAATAGTACATTTCCATTTTTGAGAGTTGCTTTTCTGTGCTCCTTTTTTACCAGCCTCACACAGTTCCTTTTTTGACTGACCTAAAGCACCCCTCTTACCCCATTCAATAAGTTGTTCTCTGGATGCACCAAACAATCCTATTTTATTTTTCTTTTGAGTTTGAGTTCCTTTTTTAGAACCTTTAATATGAGTTTCTTTATCCATTCCAAATAATCCCACACCTTTTTTCATAGTAACTAAACTTCCTTTTTTACCTGCATCACTGCAAGATTTTAAAGAAAAGATACCGCCACAGTTTTCATTGAGACACCACTTATCGCCAATAAACTGACGAATTATTCTTTTTTCAACTTCCTGTGCTTCAACATATCCTTCATCAGTAAAATCAAATACTTGAAGTATTTGTTTCTCTGGAGTATAAAAATTCCACATCCACTTATGAGTTATTGGAGATCCCAAATACTCTTCACCAAATACTTTTTCCTTATGAACTCCATAGTAATAATGTGAAGTTTCTAAAAAAGTAATTTTATATGTATAAATTCTTAAATTCATATTATGTCTTGATATACTTATATTTATTATTTCTTAGAATATGCTAATTTACCAGTTTCTATCATAATTTTTTCAACATATTGACCCGATCCATCTTTATAATTTCTTCTTTTAAATCTAAACTTAAATAAGAAATTAGTTGCCTTCTCACCCTCAGGAAGAATTCTTATATCAGAAGCACTTCTCTGTGCTTTTAATTTTATTGGTTTTCCTGCATTACCATATTTTCGATAAGCTTTAAATTGCCCCGGTTCTATTTCTTTAACCTTTCCTCCCGAAGATGTTAAATCTATAACTTGAGCCATATCATCTCCAAATATTGCCTCCTCTAAGAAATTAAATGCTCTATTCGTAAAATCGGATCCCGATGCATTTGATAGATTTTCTCCAAGCAAATCAAACATAGCAGAAACATATTGAAGTTTTGCTTCTCCCTTGGCCTTGGAAATATCATCCATTAATTTTTTAGCCATAGAAGATTTAGATTTTGGAGGACCTATCACATCATACATTGATTGGAGACCTTTTATAATACCTGCATTTTGAACTGTGGTTGAATCACTTTTAACTGAAAGATTGATTTGATCCCTTACAAGTTCTCTACCATTAGCAATTATCTTTACCATAATATCCGCTTTAATATTTCCATCTGCCTGTTCTCCAGTTACACCATCAGCAAGGACCTCATATTTAATAACATCAGTGTTTTTATTCATCAAAAATCTTTTTTTTGCTTGTATTATTTTTCTAAACAAAATTGATTTTTTAGAAGCAATCATAGTATCAATTTTCTTCGCCAACTTACCATAATCTTTTTTTTGTTCTGCATATTTATCATATTCATCACCAAATCCAGGATAAACTTCTGCTGGTTTTAAATAAACTTCCAAAGCAACTTGAATAAAATCAGCAGGTTTTCCTTCGTTTTGTTGTATTATGTATGGTTGCCCTTGTTTCATATTAGGATTGGTTTTTGGATCGCCAACAGCAATACTATATCCTAAATCATCATCTTCAGGAAATTCTTTTTTTATACCTATTCTCGGATTTAATCCTTCTTTAAGAATAGTTTGTTTTCTAAACTTATCAATATTACTCTTTAACTCATTGATATTATTACCATCGTTTGGATCTGCAAGTATCATAGCAATATAAATTGCTAAAATACCTTCCATTATACTTCCTTCCTTAACACCAGAAGCCATACTACTAACACTTTTTAAGTATTTATTAAGTACTCAATTAAAAACCCTCCCAACAAAATTGAGAAGGTCAGAGAAACTTTCGCGTTTATCTATCAGCGAACATTAGCAGCATACCACTTCTCAAAGTCCTCTCTACGCTTATCTCCTCTTGGAGGCATAGGAGTTCTTTCTCCACGAACAGGAGCAGACTTTTTGCTTTGCTCTCTCTCATACTTCTCAGGATTGTTGCGAGCCTCTTGTGCTTCATCCACATATTCTTCATTCTTAAGTGCTGCTGCTCTTCTTGCTGCTTTGTTTCCTGTTCCTCCAGTTCCAGAATATGATTTTGGCCAATTGGAACCTGCTACTTTACGATTAGGAGGAGTTCCAAGAAGTCCGTCTCTATTAGAGCGTTGAATATGCTTGATTGTAGCAACATTAGCACCTTGACCAGACTTTGCTCTACCAGAAGCATGAGTACGCTTAGCAATCATTTCTGCTGCTTTTGCTTTACCCTTTTCGCTAGTGATTGCTTCATCCAGATAAAACTCATACATTTCATCCCAAGTGTATCCAGAGAGATTATAACCTTCTTCTACTAGAGAATTTACCCAGAGTTCAAACTGCTCCTGATAAGTTCCTGCTCTTCTTGCTGCTTTGTTTCCAGTTCCAATATAGTTCCGTTTCTTAATTGGATTTTTAGCCATGGTTGGAGTCATTGGAGTTCCACCCAGACCTTCTCGATCAAAGGATCCTCTACCAGAACCACGAATTTGTCTGATTTGTGCAACATTAGCACCTTTACCTGACTTTGCTCTACCGGAAGGAGTGCTACGAGCAGCGATCATTTCTGCTGCTTTTGCTTTACCCTTTTCACTATAGATTGCTTCATCTACATATTCTTCTTTTGAGAGGACCTTTCTTGCTGCCTTAACCTTATTTCTTAAAGGTTTTCTAACTCTTTCTCTACTGTCTCTTGATTGTTGCTTAACAATAGTCTCAAGTTCATCCTCATCATCATCGTCATCATCGATATCGCCAAGATGATATCCGTGTCTCTGAGACATTGTACCACCTTTAACCTGTCTTTTTCTAGTATCAGCAGGATGTCCTGATTGCATTGGGCCGTGATCCTTTGATCCTGCTTTATATCCAGGATGTCCCTTACCACCAGTAATTTCTAAAATAATACCAATTGCTTCCTCATCAATCTTATTCGCCATTAACCACTCTGCTTCTTCAAGAGTTTCTGCGTATCCTTCTGCTTGGAGGAACTCAAGAACTACATCGAAGATATCAAAATGTTCTTTTTTAAACTTTGATTGTGCTTCTTTTTCTGCTCTATAAGTATCCGGTTGTCCAGTTCTTTTTGCTCTTCTGGAAGATGCAGTTCTTGCTGCAAACTCCTTAGCCACCTTCTCCATTCCAGGTTCTCTCCATCCGTGAGGATCTTCTCTAGTTCCTAATGAAAATCCACTTCTCTTATTAGCATGTTTAACAAATGCCTTTCTGTCTAATCTAGGTTCTTTATAACCTTCTTCAATTTCTTCTTGAGGAGCATAGACTTCAGAATATGCTTCGTATAAACCACGCAGTTCTTTAGGATCCATTTTTTACAAATACTTTTTTAGTTATTTATAAAAAAAAAACCTCCCGAAGGAGGTTTCAATCAAACTGCTTTTTCTAGTTCAGTATCAATTTGAGTCATTACCTCACGAAGTCTCACAATTCGCTCTGGTGCAAACTCTTCACTATATCCAGCAGTAGCACCATCAAGAACTTGAAGAACTTCAAGTGCGGTTCTTACATCTAGTTTAAGAGTTACTTTAATTTCTTTAGTCACAGATCTCCCTCCACACGATTTTCGGATTTGTAAACATCAAATGATCCCTCAGGATAGCGAGCACTCAGTTTTTCATAGTTCATTTGCAGGATCTCCTCAAAGTTAGTATCAAGAGCCATAAATGCTTGCGAGAGATACCAACAGATATCACCAAGTTCTCGTTTCATATGAAAAACATTATCTGCATTATAAGGTTTCCCCTGCAACACGATTTTCTTTACTACCTCAGTAAACTCACCTGCTTCAGCGGAAAGACCGAAAGCAGCAGTAATTAGACGAGGAACATCAGCATCAGCAGTCGTTTCAAGTTCTGCAATACGAGCAAGAAGTGCTGCAAAATCACTACTTGCAGGACTTGTAGTTTGACGAACGAATTCAATATATTTGTTTGTATCAATAACTTGAGTCATATTAGAATTTAAATCCTTCAAATGATTTTTTAGGTTTTCTATCATCATTATCATACTCTTCTTCTCTTGTATTGTCAAGTATGTCTTGTTGTGCTGATTGTTCGCAGTCATAAAGTCTCATTTTAGAACGGTCAATACCAACAATAAATCTTTTATATACTGTTGGATCTGAATATCGGTTCTTAAGTTGTTTGACTAAGATCTGCCCTAATCCTTCTAACTCTTCAGTGCTAATAAGGGCAAACATAAGGTCAGCAGTCGCAGGAAGACCAAAGGACTCTGAAGTATCTGTAAGTTCTGGATCAGAAGATCCAAATCCCGAACGTGTAAGTTGCGTAGCACTCATTATAGGAACATTAAACTCTACCGCCAGACCACGAAGTTCCTCTGCAATTGACTTAATTAATGTATAAGAATTGATATTACTACCACCCTTAAATCTAGAAGAAGCACAGATATTCAAATAATCAATAAAGATAATATCAGGTTTAAATGACTTTTTAAGCGCAAGTTCATTCAATAGAGACTTGAAGTGTCCCGAATGTGCTGATGCTGTTGGATACTCTTTAATAATCAAAGTACCTTGTGTCTTCTTTGCAAGATTTGTTACCTTATTTTCAAACATCTGCTTTGGAAGATTTACAATATCTTGAATGGGAACATTTAGAAGATTTGCATCAATTCTTTCAGCAATACGTTCTTCTGCCATTTCAAGAGTGATATAGAGAACATTTTTTCCTTGTAATAAAACTGATGATGCAATATGGCACATAAAGAGACTTTTGCCCACACCGGTATTGTGAGAAGAAACTCCATTAGTATAATACCTATGATTTGGATGATTTACATTAATATCCACAATCGGTATTTGTCTATTAGTTTTATAAACTCTACTAATTTTATTGCCATCTTGAGTAATAACTTCATACATTAATCCAGACTCTGCCATTTCTTTTGCAGAAATCCATCCTTGATTAGTTTCAAATAAATGAGATTCATTACATCTAACTTTTTTTCCACTATCTAAAAGTAATTCGTATTCTTCATACATTCCCTTATTAATAAAAAAATTAACAGGAACATATCCATCAGGTGAATCAACTTCTACCTCATACCCATTATCAAGTAATGTTTTGATTTCAGCAATTGATGTTTCTTTTTCAATCCACATTTTGTATAAATATAGTAGCAGGGACAGGGAAATGTTTAATCAAATATATTCTAACTTATGCGAAGGCAATAAGTCAAGAAAAGAAGATTACAAAAAATATTCAGGATTACACAAACATCATATTGTTCCTAAACATATGGGAGGAACTGATGAAGATTGTAATCTTACATATTTGAGTATTAGAGAGCATATCATATCACATTATTTACTTTGGAAGATTTATAAAAATCCAAATGACTTAAGGTCTATGAAAATGTTGGGAGCAAACTTATCACCTCAACATAGAAAAATAATAGGAGAGTTTTGTAGAGATAATGAAATTGGTTTCTTTTCTACTTCAACAGAAGAAAGAAAAGAATGGAGAATTAAAGGAATAGAAACTCAAAAACAAGATTATTTAAAAAATAACACTAAAAACTTTTATTATTGGAGCACTGAAGAGGGTAGAAAAGAAAGAGCATCTCTTGGAGGAAAACAAAGAGGTTCAAAAGAATTTACTTACTGGGCGTCTAATGAAGGAAGAAAAGAAAGAGCATCTCTTGGTGGAAAAGCACATAAAGGTAAGAAGGTAATGCACTTACCAGGAACAAAAGGATGGAAAAGAATACTACCAGAAGATGTTAATAATAAATTAAACAAAGGTTGGAAATTTGGAACAGGAGAACCAGCACCAAATTCTAAAGTTTCATTTTAAAGTTCATAAGAACATTTTATTAAAGTTAAAAATATCATTATAGTTTGTAACTGGTTTTTCTACTCCACCTTTCCAGTTTTCCATAAAGTTTATAAACTCCGTCATAGTAGGATTTTCTGCTAATTTAGAATAAACGTCCCAAGAAGTTCTATGTCTACCGTTTCGTCCAAAGTAATATGGATTAAACCCCATTAAAGGATAATGTCCAGTAATACTTTTAGTATTGTATATTTTTTCCACTTCTTCATTTGATTTAGACATCCAATCTTTCCATTGTTCAAAATTAGAAACTACTTCATAAAAATATCTGGAAATCTTGTAATTTATTTGATTTATTTTATTTTGAAGTTTTTTAAGTTTTCTTTCTCGTTCGGCATCTTCCCAACGTAATGTAGATTTTATTACTAAATCTTTAAATTGAAGTTCTTCTGTGTTAGTCATAATTTATTCTCGATTAATTTTTTAAATCTAATTTTAACTTTGGTTTCTGGATGAACGCAACCAGCAAGACAAATATTAAGAGTTTTATTAGATAATCCGCCACTAGTAATTTTATTAAAATATTCCAAATCAAAAGAAATTTTTTCCTCCTTTCTGTGATAAGATTCGTAGCGTTGTTCATAGTCCTGTAAGTAATCGTGACCAATATGATTATCAAAACTTACTGCAAGAGCGTCAGAAAGAATAGAAGGAATACTATCCCGATTTTTCTTTTCATCTTTATCATCTGCAATATGAATCGACTCCATTAAAGCAAGATAAATGGCACGGTCACGGCACCACTTTTCTGTTGTAGAAATCAACCAATTAAACTCAACAGGAACATCATCTAGGCAACCTATTAGATGAAGAACTTCTTTAAACGATGTCTCGTTGATATCTTTTCTTTTTTCTACCTCAATACATAAAACTTCTTTTGTTGCTGGTTGATTATATTCCTGCACAAAAGAGAGTATTTCTTCAAAAACAATTTTTTGATTTTGATCTTCAAAATATTCTGATTTTAAAAATGGTATTACTTTGCGGATGTATTCCTCATTATATAATAGGTTTCTTAAAATTAGAAACTCAACTTTCTCCATAACTAAATTCCTTACGAGCAATTTGATCCAACTGTTGCATTACTTCTTCAGTAAAGTATTCTTCAGGTTCCTTTAGAATCTGTTTGGCATAAATTTTCTTACCATCCATTTCATATCGACCTGCTACATTTTTCCAGAGTCCACCAAGTTCGCCAAGTTCCAGAAGACCATAGTAACGATCAAGGCCGCGCTCATCATAATACAAACGGACTTCAACATCTTGATTCTCCTTACTTAAACGCGATTTATGAGTCTTTGCCTTGATAATGTTTCCGATGACTTCTGTTCCGTCTTTCTCTTTCTTTTTGCTGAGATAGATGATTGTAGAAGCAGCATACTTAAGACCACTACCACCACCCATTTCCTTTGTAGGAACATATGCACCAATAACATCATAAGTATGATTAGTAACTAACATAGGAATTTTTGCCTGACCTAGTTTCAGAGTCAGCATACGGAATGCACCTTTAATCAGTTGAGATTTAGTCATGTCCCGAACTTCTTTGTCGTTCAGAGCATCATTAATCTCTTTGCTGGTGGAGAGCATTCCCAAAGAGTCTAACACAAACATACAAGGATTGCGTTCTCCTTCAGGTTTTTTCATATAAAGGTCAACTGCCTTCAGTGCCTTTCCACGAAACTCTTCTACTGTTACGACATTGACAACCACCAGGCGAGTTGTGTCAACTCCCCTACTTTCCAGAAGGGATTTTGTGATTGCTGCTTCAGTATCAAAATACAGACAATATCCAGTAGGATTATTATCAAGGAAATTTTTAACGACGGCAAGAGAAAAGAAAGTCTTTCCCGTAGAACTCTCACCTGCGATTGCAGTAATCTTATTCCCAGATACACCACCAAATATACTGCCGGATACAAGAGCATTAAAAATGTACGAACCCGTATCCACAAAAGTTTCAGTTTCATTAATATCTGAAGCAAGTTGGGTGTATTCTCCACCAATTTCTTTTACAATATCTTTCAAAAAATCCATAATACTCCTTATGTAAAAAATGATTCTAAACTAGTCGTTTTTTCTACGCTCCACCCAATTGCATCAAGAATTGATTTAAGTGGCTCTAGAAATGCTTTCTCAAATTGTAGGTCATAGTCTATGTATTTGTCAAGATTTAGCTCCTTTGGAAATTCCTGAATAAAAGAGATAACATTTTCTTGAATTGTATTTGGTTTTTTTAGATAGATAAATTTAATTTTTTCACCATTTTGTATAAGAGAATACTTATTTGTAAGGTTCGCATTTTTAATGAGATGATTAAACAAAAGTGCTCCACGAACGTGAATTGGTGTTCCCTTTGAGTAAATTGTATTAGATGCTTTGTATTTGTTTACGTCAGATGCAGAGCGAGGGAATGAAATCTGTTCTGGTGGGAGTTTCTTAAAGTCCTTACGAGCATTCTCAATAAAATCAATTACCTCATCTTCAGTTCCACTCATCATCAGTTTAAGAGCATCTTTAATCATCTTACGACAAGGAGCAGGAGTAGAAGATTTAACTGCTTCAATACCCATCATTTTCAGTTTAGGTTCTTCATAACGAACACCTTCACTATCCCAGACATTCAGAATATAACGCTTCTTAGCAGTCCAGATTCCACGATCAGCAATATTCTCACGCTTCATCTGCATCTTCTGATCGTATGCATTCACATAGTCAGCCAGTTCTTGGTAGCAACTTTCAATATACTTTTCAAGTTCCACCTTACAGATCTTATCAAGGAACGAAACAACGCCTTCAGTAGTTTTTTCTCTTCCCTTGTATACAGTTTCAACCAAAGGACCCATATGAAGATAAATGGAATCAGTATCAGAAGCAATAACATAATCAACATCCTCAGTTTTAAGAAGTTTATTTAGATAAGAATTCATCTTACTTTCAATCCAACGAATCGCAACCTGTCCCGAAAGAGTGATTGCCTCAGCATTCTCAAGTTTATAATATCTAAAATACTGATTTCCAATCGCGCCATAAGCAGAGTTCAAAGAAATCTTTTTTGCCATCTGAATATTATTACATCTAGCAATTTCTTTTTCTAACTCTTTAGACTTTTTCTTCTCATATTGCTTCTTTGCCTCAATCATTTTCTTTTTAAAAATGACTCGCTCATTATACATTTTATCCATCAGTTCTGGGAGAAATCCACGAACATCTTTACGATACATCGCTCCATTCGCACATACTGCATAATCACTATACATTTCAAAAGTAAGATCTTGATTGAGAATTTTGTCTACAGTTACTGTTGGATGTTTTTCATCAATAAGAGTTTCTGGTGAAATATTATATCCCATAATCAAGTGTGGATATAGACTGTTTAAGTCAAAATTGACGACATAATCATACTTACCCGGTTTTGGTTCCTTTACATAAGCACCAGCATACTTCTCATTTTTTTGAGATCTATTTCTGGGAGGAATTACAATATCTCTTTTTTTGAGATAGTTGTAGATAATATTGTCCCACATACGAACTTGATAGAACACGTCAGCATAATTAACTTTGGCATCATAGGCCATCGTAAGTGCAAGTTCAATTAGTTTCATCTTGTCTTCCAAGCGGTCAACAAGTTCTACGTCAATAATGTTATATTCAATAAACTTCTGCCAACCTTTAGTGTAAAAGTCTTTGAAGGTATCAAACTCGGAGTGGTCTAATTTTTTCTGACCCAGTTCAACCTCAGCAATATAATCAAGGCGATAAGATTCCTGTGCCTTATAAGTAAACTTCTTATAAAGATCCAAATAATCAAGTTGCGTTACACCACCAACATCAAAAGATGTATGCTTACGGCCGTTGATGAAAACCTCACCTTCAGTCACAAGTCCCCAAGGAGAAAGACGCTTCATTAACTTTTCACCAAGAACTCGATTGAGTCTTTTGGCAATATAAGGGATGTCATAGAGTTGAATGTTCCACCCAGTAATTACATCAGGAACATCAACCATCCAATAATTAATAAAGTTGTTAAGGAGTTCGTATTCAGAAGGACAATAATGATATGTTACATCTTTGCGTACATTGTTAAATGGTTTTACTCCCCAGGTAATAATCTTTTTAGTAGTATAATCTTGAATTGAAATAGAAAGAATTTCTTCAACGCAAGATTCTACATCGGGGAATCCTCCCTCCGATGCAACCTCAATATCTAGAGTTACAAGTTTAATTTTAGAAATATCAAATTTAATCTCATCTTCTGGATATTTTTCTGAAATGTATTGGTAGATATATCGATCATTTCCATAGATCTCAAACCCATCTACATTTTCATATTTTTTATAGAACTCACGACAATCCCTAACAGTCCCTGGTCGAATAGGTTCTACAAATTCGTCAGTTAATGTTCTATACTTAGATTCTTTTTTAGTCTTTACAAAAAGAGTTGGAAAAAATTCATCTCTATTTTCAAATCTCTTACCATTCTCAACACCACGAACTAAAAATTGATTACCAATCAACTGAACATTAGTATAGAAGCAATAATTCATTCTTTAATCAAGTCCTCATATTTTTCAATAAGTGTGGGGGTTGGATCTGCAAGAGTAAGAATCTTGTCAGAACTGATCATAAATGTACTATCCTTTGTATATCCACAAAGGAAAGGTTCTAAGGTTTTGTCTTTAGTTACCACAAATGGGTTGACTAACTTACAATCGGGTTCTCCAACATCAGCACCAACTTCTTCAATTTGACTTATCAGAATCTGGTTGTTGAGTAAGAACAATATTTTGATCAATTTCATTTTCTTTAATACCTAATACTTGAGTTTCGTACATTTCTTTAAGTTCATCCTTTGGTTCTACAATAGTAACAATCCAATCAGGAATTAATTCAATTGTAGTATCCTTGGACAATGAAGGCCATGAATGTAAAGATATACTTACCCTATTTTCGTTATTTTCATCGTCAAGAATTTTATAAGAACCATTTATAGAAATACTACAAGGTTTATCTAAAATATAGCAGACCAATTTATCTTCATAAAATCCTTCTTTAATGTCCGATACTATTTTTTCTCCCGACTTCAGGACAATAAGTTTTACTGTCATTTTTACTCCATACCTCTTACTATTATAGCAGAAAAAAAAGAGGAGTCAACCTGGATTTGGCCAGGTGCTCCTCGCGGCG
>Ga0222712_10003241_pt1 | contig 17897 bp, 22 predicted proteins | sample C33_657DmetaG_FD_165043 | JGI IMG/M metagenome (GOLD analysis project Ga0222712, IMG submission 165043) | Estuarine water microbial communities from San Francisco Bay, California, United States - C33_657D | ecosystem: Environmental > Aquatic > Marine > Unclassified | place: USA: California...
GGATGAAAGAATTTATTGTGATGTTCGTGTTGCGCTCCATGAACTTCTATGGCGATTTTACGAGTAGCGTTAAGGATGTCTACTTTGAGTAAAGAACCATAGGTTGGGAACTCCTCATAGACTATCTGTCCAGACCAATACGGTTTAAAGAACTGTTTTACCTTAAATTGGATTTTGGAGCGGCTGGGCGCGTCCCATTTGATTAGGTACTTGTTGACGTTTTTACTGACAAGTCGCCCATGAATATTTAGAAGTCTCATTAGATGGACTTTTGGAGGGTCTCTTGGAACTTCTGCTTGAAATATGCCGTCAAAGTTGGGCGTTCTTCGAAGTATTGATAAAAATTATCTACACCCTGTAGCTTGTCAATACATTCCAGACCAGCCGTTTTGAGTTCGGCTAGAATTGCCTCATCGACAAACAACCAAGACCCCTTCTTTTTTATTAACTCAAACATCATCATCAAGTCAACAATCTCGCGCTCGACCCATACCGAAGACCCGCTAGTTCTGCCATATTTAATTGGATAGCGAACTTCCGTTCCGGTCTTTTCGTTCATTGACTTGCGGAAGACAATTCCGCACCAATGGCCAATAATCTTGGGAGGAGTATCTGAGGAGAAGATTTTGTCATCTTTGCTGTCGTGGTGTTGGAACTCAAGAATCCAGTCACTATAATGCAGCGGCGCGTGACCACCGGAGGCGTTGGTAATTTGGTGTTCCTTTGGCGCGTATTTGTCTAGCTGGAGCTTGGTTCGTATCTGAGAAATCATCACGCAGACGTGTCCTAATTCGGCAATAGGAAGGGACATTTTCTTCAAGAAGTCTGCCGTCAAGGCAGACGTTCCAGCTACTCTTCCAGCGGCTCCAAAGACTTTATTTACATCATCTTGTGGATTTAGGGAGTCCATTGAGTCAATGATAAAGAAATACTTTACATCTCCGGGATTATTATTAATTAATTGGATGATTAATTGGCCAACGACTTCGTAGATGTTAGTTTTAATGATTCGGAACTTCTCTGGAGAGAGATTTACTCCGCTTCTTGCTAACATTTCATCCGAGAGACGACCTTCTGATTTAAAATAGACGACGTGACCGTCTGGGATTGTTTCTTGGAAATGTTTGGCGAAACTCAGGGCACAAGACGTGTTGTGAGTTAAGATGAAATCGTCAGTGACGTATTGGGAGTCTTTGGCGTCTACTTTAATGCAAACGCACTCTTCTTTAGAGAAGGGGACTACAGAGGTTATGTATTTGTAGGGTTTAGCTATTTTTGTTTTGAAAATTGCCGCTTTCCTAGATAGATGGAAGGGCTTGATTTCATTAGTAAATGAGATAGATAAGATATACGCTGGTCTGCCGAATTTAATTTCGCCCTTATATTTATACCTTGTGATTTTCTTAGTGAAATAGTGTGCTGCGCCGCCTAAAGACCTGACTAAATAACAAATATCATCAGCTAGTTGTTTGGAAACGGTGGTATATTGCGCTCTACATCCTAATCCTCTGATATCAACATTGCCATCCGTGTCCATTAAGCCCTGAAGTAAGGCCGTTCTTTGCTCAATGCTGCCGCAAAGATACTTTTCAGGAATAAACTTTTGATAAGAATACTTTCCACGCAAATCGAGGGCTTTTAGCTCTGTTCTGTATTCTTTTGCGTTTATTATTCTGTAGGTTATTTCACTCTTTGTTAATTCGCAAGAAGGGGGGATTTCTTTGGCGACTCTGTCGATAATATCTGGGTCTATATTAGTAAAGTTCAGATGCCTTCCGGTTATACCTCCGTCACCGAGTAAGACACCCATAACATACGGAGAAATCACATATTCCTTAGCAGGAAATGAAACCGGACTAACAAAATCTATGGAGTAGTTTTTTGTTTGGTTCTTATATACTGTTAAATTATTTTTAATTGTTAAAGTATCGACTACTGAAGGAGGACGGTGTTTAGCACGCTGTATAGCATCTCTGGTAAGCCAAAGATGCTCGTCGCAGCAATGAGTAGATGTTCCATCTGAGAATGAAATTTTATTGACTTCTTTAACTCCTTGAGGGAAAACCCCTAACACTTTGGTAGGAAGACCATTACTACCGATAATAGAATCTCCTACTTTAATGTCTCCTATGTTTATCCATTTTCCATTTGGAAGAAGAATTTTAGCCCACATTACGGTCGCTTTCCCCCCTTCTGAGATTCCAGAAAATCTAGTAACTCCGGGTCGTAATCCGCCGCCCATCTCAATATTCAATTTTAAAGAGCCACCCGGAATTTTGTAATTTATCGCGGGCTTAAAATTAAAATGATAATCAGAATTATCTTTTAGAAAAGCATCAATTTGACTCTGTGAAGTAGTTACCGTGGGCGTCTCAGAAGTTTTTTTGGCCATAAGTTGTGAATTGCATTATCGTCTTGGGACGAGTAGCTACGTCGGTATAGACAGGCTCTTCGTCAAGAGGATACTCTTCGACGAGGACACTAGATAGCTGATTCGATAATCTTTCGTTCTTTAGTAGGCCGGTTCGCCAAGTGGCAACATATTTTTTGCCATTGGCGGTCTTGAAGAAGTTCAGAGAATTAATTACAAATGGCGGTTTCGCCATAGATAAAGCCTCCTCTGGAGTGAGGGAGTTTTCTGAAAGCATGTCCTTACACGCTTTCGTTTCTCTTCCCCAATCCGCCCCGCAGAATAGTCGGGTTTTCTCTTCGGACAGGAGTCTCTTAATTATCGGGACGTATGGCGATAGTTTTTTTGTTTTCAATAAGGAAGCATTCTATCATGTTTTTTACGGTGGCGTCAAATGGAATCTGCGTCTGCCATCCGATGTCAGACATTTTCTTAGTGTCGCCAGTCATGCTGTCTGAGAGCTTATTTTGCTCTTCGGGCTTTATTTTAACGAGGCAGTTCGATTTAATTGCCATCCCTTTGACGAGAGAATCTGGTAGGTAAAATCCGTCAGTTCTCCATTCTCCGACAATGCCCAAGGAGTAAAAGGCGCTAAATATGATACTACTCAAATTCCGCTTTACTCCGCTACATAAATGCGGTTTGTCGATTGGTGTTTTTTCCTGCAATATATCCCAGACGCCCCTAACGATTTCCCTACTGTCGGACCAGTCTATAAGGCTAAAAATGTCGCCGTTTAGGATTATTGGCTCGAATTCTGAGAGAGTCTTTATGGAAGAGAAAATTCTGGCAGCACCTTTTGCGATTTTACAGACAGAAAAATTCTCTTTAGAGCGCGGGCTGGTATGGTTGAAAAGGATACCGTGAACTGCGAATATGTCGTACCTGTCACGAAACATAGAGACGAGTTCCCCTGCGGTTGATTTAGACATAGAATACGGCGTTTTGAGCAGAGAAAGCTCTAGGCAGGAACCTGCCGAGAAGAACTTGCAGGAGGGATTATACAGACGGATGCACTCAAGCATCTTAGCTACGGATGTAGCGTTGGTAGCGAAGACTTCTGATACGTTATCCCAGCTAGCCGCTGGGTTAGTGCTTGCGGCAAAATTTATAAAGTAGTCTGGGCGATAGCACTTGAAATAATTGTCTAAAATAGTGCCGTGTCTGATGTCCAAGACTTCAATAGAAAAGTCGTCGCCGAGCTTGCTATGTAATTCTCCCTCCTGAGAGCTAAGAAGATACTTGTTTGTAAATCCGATGACCCTATACTCGGGAAAATACATAGCCAGATATTCTGCTAGGTGGTACCCGTCTTGCCCGGTGACTCCTGTAATGAAAACGGTTTTCATCGTTACATAATGACAGGGCAGTCTAAAGCGGTTTCTGAAAGATAAATGAATAGTCGTTTTCAAACTTAAGCTTATGCTCGGCGCAGAATTCCTTTACCGCTATCCCGACGCCATTCGTTCCGTTTCCGAAGTCGTGTCCGGCTAGGAAGCCACCGGGCTTTATTTTGGGATACCAAGCGTGTAAATCCTTTTTTACGTTTTCATATAAATGGCTCGCGTCTATGAAACAGAAATGAACTGAATTATCCTCAAAATGGGCCGCCGAGCTAGAGGAGTCTTCTCGAAAGTGACCTGTAAGATTTGAGGGGACGTTATTCGTGATGTTCTTTAAAAAAGACAGATACAGCGCGTCAGCTCCACCGTTCGCGGCCTGCCATGTTTTCGCATTTTCTCCCCAAGGCATCGCCCCATCTCCTTCGTCCGTAGTTATAGTAAAGAAATCGACACAATAAAACTTCAGCTCTTTATTACTTTCGCCTATCTTTTCCATCATGTAGCAGGAGCTTTTTCCGAGAAATGAGCCGACCTCTACGAGTGTATCCCCGCTTTTTGAGCTACTAACGGCGAAGTCGTAAATATTCTCGAAGTCGAACCATCCGGGGACATCTTTGTGAGTTTGTGTTTTCATTTTTTTATTAGTTATTAGAAAAAGGGCGTCCTTATTTGACGGTCTTCGGGAATCAGAATTCGTTTACTCTGAATCTCTGTAAATAAGACCTGCCTCGACTCGTTGCTTATTCCTGCCGAGTGGCAAATAAAATCGCCGACTACGAAGTTCTCTTCTGGAGTCCCACGGTGGTAGTAGCTATTGAAAAACCTATTGTCAACTAGCTTAAAGTGACTCCTAACGGCAGGATTATCTCTTACCTGCTCTATAATCGCACCCTGCTCCCACCAGTTACCGTGAAAATAGTACTCCTTATCCAACAGATTTTTGAAGAATCCGGCGCTCCAGTCGCAAGACTTAACCAGCATTACTCCGGTATTTATGCCTTGAAAATGGTCACGATACTTGCTATTAGAAATAATAACATCGTAATTAGTATCAATCAGATTCTCTAAGCGAATCGTGGGGTTCATTATCATCGCGTCACACTCCACATAGAGAAGCCAGTCGTAGTCTGGAAGTTTCTTGTTCAGTATGTCTATTTTAGCCCATCCGATAGCTCTATCAGGCAAGAAATCATCTGTCTGGCAGTAGAAGTCGTAGCCGTGATATTTAGCATACTCTTCTTTAGAGGGACTTGTCAATTTGGCGAGTTCTGTAAAAGAGCAGCCTTCGTGACTTCCGCCGTTATGGAAAGTAAAAACTAAGAACTTCATGTTACCTTTTGAGATTAATGTAGCAGGGGTTCGCAGAGTACATATAGTACAAAAAGTTTTGCCGTAGCTCGTCAGTAGTTTTAGGGTGCCATACTGAGATATTTTTGAAGTTACTCATAATCGCCTCGTCGTCTTCTGCCCAGTGAGAAAAACCATCATGCGAGTAGTCTTTCCCGCGCCCAGAGCCAACTAGCTTAACTGGGATTTTCTCATAGTCGATATAGTTTCTGATTATCTCGAACGGCCTATAAAGTAAAAACGGCGTGATAGAATAACAAATTGCGATTTTGCCAGTTAAAGCGATACCGACGCCAGCGCCGACAAGCAACTGTTCAGCCGCGCCGACGTTAATAGCTCTTTCTGGATATTTGACGCGAGCGCTATCCCATATCCCGTAGCCTAAATCTCCAGTCAAAAGAAACACGTTTCGACTCTCACCCATCAGGCTCTCTGTAAGTTCTGCAAATACTTTTCTCATAATACTCCTATGTCGTCATAATGCGGGTGTTCTTTTAGGACTTTATAGTGCCCGCCGAGTCCCTGCAACGCCGGGTACTCGTCAACATTTGTAAGTCTGATATTTATTGTCGGCAAGAAAGTGACTAGTTTCGCGATAAGATTTCCTTGGTCCACCTTGTCGTATGCTGAGTATCCGTTAAGGTTGGCATAAACCTTTAGATTAACTAGTTTGTGATTACCAGCGAAATTTAGACTCTCCCATACGCTCCCCTCAAACGACTCTCCGTCGCTGATTAAACAGTAAACGTTCTTAGTCCTATTTGATAGAGCATAACCTACCGCGACCGTTATCCCCAGCCCGAGGCTTCCCGTAGAGCAATAGATTTTCGCCGCTTTATCAAAGCTAGGGTGAACTCCATACTTCTCTAGTAGAGTTTCCGCACTAATCCTTTGATACTTCTCGATAACTACATAGAGAGCTAATGCTGCGTGACCGCTGGACAGAACAAAAACATCGTTCTCGCCTTTTTGAGCGTATATTTCGTTAATTATATCGACCGCCGTCAGGCACGAAGAAATGTGAGACAGCTTATGCTTGATACTAAGCTCGATAATTCTATTTTGAAGGCTGTAGTCTTTCATTTTGCAAACGAGTTTATATATGCTACTAGTCCCTCTTCCAGAGTAAATTTTGGCGACCAACCATAAGCATGTTTTGCGTATGAGATATTCGCGCACCAAAAGTCTGAATCGTAATCCCTTAGAGTCTCAGAGACTCTTTCTCTTGAAATTGAGCGACCGAGTGCTTCCTCAAAAGTCTCCACCAGAAGCTCATTAGAGACGCTTACTCCGCTTCCGACATTCACAATATCGCTAGGGAGGTCAGCGAACGTAACTAACTCGACGGCATTTACGAAGTCCTCCACATACAAAAAGTCGTGCGCTCCTGAATAAATCTTTACCAGCAGTCCCGCCTTCGAGCTTATGTATAGCGTGGGAATAAATCGGTGAGGAGGCTCGAACTCTCCAAAGATAGAATACGGTCTTACTATGGAAGTCTTGAAGCCGTTCTTCTTGCCGTAAGCCTGAGTTATTAATGCGCCAGCAGTTTTAGTCGCCTCGTACATGTTGCTGGGATTGGGAACGTCCGTCTCCGAGCTTGGGCGAAGCATCCTTCCGTATTCAGAAGACGAGCCTAGATAAATGAATCTTTTAAGCTTTGTTCGGCCATATCCAGAAACCTGCTTCAAAATACTCTCGGTTAGTGATATATTGGAGTCAATCATCAGCGCCGCATTGTAAATCTCACCCGCGCAGTGGATTACATACTCAGGCTGGAACTTACCAATCGAACTAACCGCATCTCCCCTAAGCCAACAAAATACCTCGTGGCCGCGCTCTTTGAATCTGCGACATAGATTCCTCCCTAAAAACCCATTCGCTCCTGTGATTAATACTCTGCTCATTACTAATAGACTACTTTGGAGCCAAAATCGTCGGACAAAAACGAAGTATATTTTTAGCTATTTGACCCCTGCTGAAGCGGTCTCGGAGAGAATTTCTAGTCGGAAGTAGAAGTTTCTGGTAGTCGGAATAGTTGTGATAGACGTGAGTTATTTTATCAGCCATATCCGTAGCGCTTGGGGCGCACAAGACCTGATGAGGAAAAAACTCTAGTGACGTGGGAGAGTCATTGCATAGGACTGGGATGCCTCCGGTTACGCAAAATTCTATCGGAGGAAGTCCCAGTCCATCGAAACGAGAAGGATACAACAAAATCTGACAAGAGTTCATCAAACTATTCAATTGATGGTCCCCGACAATCCCAACGTAATTACCGAATCCGGGGTTTTCTGGGCCACAAATAACAAGCTCTCTTGGTGATATACCCATTAACTCTAAAGTATTCTTAATAAGATGAGTTCTCTTCATACTGTCGTTGGCTCTGCCGCAGTAGAGGAACGGGATATGTCTAGTATATCCTAGATTGGAGACATCTTTTATCGGATTGCCGATAACAGCAGGGTCGATATTCAAATAATGACGAACCGCTAGCCTTGTGGTTTCGCTGGTACAGGTCAGTTGGTCGGCATGGACCGCCTGCTCGTTCAGCCTTTCAATGATAGAAGAGAAGTTGGGCAAAAAGTGGGGCAAATCAAGTACATTCAAAATAAGAAATGCTCCAGACTCGCGCTTTAGCTCAATTCCTTTTTCCCACAATCCAGTGTCATTGCAGAAGACGACATCTGGCTTGTCGGTAGGCTCAGTGATATGGCCGAGAGTCTGAAGCGCCCATTCTATTCTTTCAATTTGTGATAACGGCGTTCGAGCGCCAAGGCACGTAATTCTCATAGGATATACTTAAGTGCAGACTCAATTTGCTCACACAGTATTTCATTCACATTAGGAGCGTTGATAGGAATAAAGTTTGGATTGATTGGTTGGATATTATGAACGAAGTTCCTGTCTCCTATCTGATATTCGGCGTCACTATAGAGTCCGATTTGCTTATGCTCGTAAGCGGAAGCCGCCCACCCCATGAACGTGTCGGTGTGGACTAAGGCTTTGGTAGAGAGCATCATTTGAACAGACTCAAAGATAGACAGATTAGGCTTTTCCGCATATCTAAGCCTCGGCTCGTCAGGACCGCCAGTTTGAAATACTTTGTATCCGAGCTTACGGATACATAGACAGACCTCGTCGGCCTTTTCCACAGTCAGCTTCTTCTGATTGGATTGATTATACCAACCAGCGAACGGAGCTAGGGTGATATAATCTTCGTAACCCGAAATTTTGGGAAACCACCTAGTTAAGTAACATTGCTCCGCTGGAATATCACCCAATCCGTGCATAAAACAGACCTCACTAGTCTGGTGCCTTTTAGAGAACCACGGGCCATCAGAGTAATCATGCTTGGGCATGGGGTTGAAAACGTCAGAGAATCCCTTGACTTTTGTTAACTTTTTATCATATTCGGTAGGAAAATCATCGTAGCCTTCCCATATATGAGTTTCGTCTATAAAAGGGTGTCTTCTAAATAATAATTCAGCGCCAGCATATTTTAGAGAAATACCAAGTGACAGAAGACAGTCTGGATGTAACTGCTTTAACCGTTTGGCCGCGACGGTATTCATCACTAAGTCCCCATATTGGCCAGCGTTAAAACCGGAGAAGAACTTCATATATTCGTCGCCTCCACTGGGGTTAGCCCCCTAAACTTAGCTTCATCTTTATAAAAAAGCATTACAGACTCTTCCCACGGAGCATTTCGGCACTCCCACAGGTGAGCGCGATGCGGTCGGTCGTAGTAAGCATATCTGAGAATTGGTAAGGCCATTTGTCCTAAAAATGCTTGAAAACTTGTATGAGGATAAATAAGCCCCGGATATGGAGTATTGTGTGTCACGGAAAAGTCTGGCACGCTAACATAAATGAGGCCGTTTTCCTTAGTTAATTTTTTCATCTGACAGACGCAGCGATAGGGATTCTCTAAGTGCTCAAGAACTTCAAAACAGAATGACCTATCAAAAATTGGCTCCGTGTAATCGAACTCGGCATTTAAATCGACTGACATATACTCACAGTTGCATAGAAGTTCTGAGTTAGACTGAATCTGCGCTCCATCGAAGATAGTCATTACGTTTTGTGCTCGAAGCCTTTTAAATAGAAAGCCGTGTCCGCCGCCAAAGTCTGCTAGGCATTCTCCGTAGATATCGCCAAGTCCGAATGTATTTACGATATAGTCCAGCCTGCTGCCGTGCTCCTTTTCGTAGCTCGCCGCTTGCTCTGGGTATTTCTTGTAGAAATTGCTAATTGCGTCATTCATATTAGATTGGAGAAGTCTAAACTTGTATATCTAAGGTCGGGTAGGACTTGCATCTGTTCTGCTTTAGGAGCAGGGATGCCTCCTCCATAAGAAGCCCAAGTATAATCCCAGAAGTTCTTATTGAGAGCATCTCTTCTGGCTAAGTCCAGATAGCCCAAATGAACGACAAATGGAATATTTGCGGCGGAAATCTCTTCCACAGTTTCCATGCTTTTGAAAGCGATGGTGGAGACTAAGGAGCCGTCTCCGTAGAGGAGTTCACAGCCGTCGCTTTTTTCCTTATCAAACTTCCCGTTTGGGAGTCTAGCGAAAGAAACAATCCCGCGATGAAGTCGCCCTTTGCTTTTCGAGTCTTTTTTGTGGAAATACCACTTTCTGTTTATGTCCTTGTATGAATTAATGTCGCGATATAGGTTTACTACGGGAAGCATGATTGAATCTGCCTCGTGACCAAGTAAATGACTCAGAGACTCCTCGCTGCTTATAAAATCGTTCCATGCGTCGGGGTTGCCTACTCTCTCGTCCGCGTCTAGTTGCAAACAGAAATCTCCAGAACAGGCTTGTAGCGCCGCCTCTTTGAGCTTACCATCTACAGCGAACGTCTTAGCGTCGTATTCCGTTTGGATGATTTTTATTGGGTATAGGTCTTTAAAGCTCTCTAATACGCCCATAGTGTCGTCTTCATTATTTATTGTGCCGATGACGATTTCGTCCCCGACTAGAGAAAAATTTCTGAGAGCAGACGATAAATCAAATCCCCCTTTTACGATATTAAAGGCCGTGGTATAAACGCTAATCATGTCTTAGTGTGGGTTTCTTAAGTTTATGCCTTAAATAGAAGTCTTCGTCGAATTCAAGCTCTCCTAAAAGACTATTCCACGAATAAGAGCATTCACCAAAATGCTTAAGCTGGTAAGCTACTTTTTCTTTTCCATTTGAGTGAAGCCAAGTCATGTGCCGGACGTTAGCTACCGACTCTGGAATTTTAACATGAGGAATTACCTTGTAGTCCGTTCCGTCATTGTAACTGATGTCATTATCCCAATAAAACGACGAGATTCCTCCATGTATTCTATTGCTAAAAATTCTGGGAGGGCAGAATCCAGACAGCCAAGACTTACCGTCAAATACGTAATTTTTAAAATTGATGGAATAGTACGGCCCGTGACTAGCCAGACGTAAGACTTCGCAGATAGCATTTACTTCTCCATCTGTATAGAACTCGTCCCCATCGACCAGCCACACATAGTCCACGTCTCTACTTAGCAGATATTTAAGAGCGATGTCTCTTGCCGCCGACTCTGGTAGAGGGACGACGGATGTCGCTATATACTGGACTTCTGGAGTTTCGTAAAGTTTAATTAGCGTGTCTTCGTCTGGCAGAGTGTCAAACTTATCAAACTGTATATCGCAGGCGGCGGTAACAAATATGTCCTTCTTAAAAGGAGCTAGGATAGCGTCAACGTCTTTGGCGCAGTTATACATGGCCGCTAGAATTCCTATTTTCATATCAGGCTAACGGGTGGCGTTTCTTTTTACACTTCTTTTTATACTTTTCGACAGCGGCGTCCTTGACTGGGTCAGAGCCGTATTTTTCCGCTCGCTTTGTACTCAAATCGGCGCTGACATCCCACATATCGCCCATTGTCATTTTCTTATGAGTGGCACGCATGAAATCGGATTTAGAGTCTGGGTTTATATTAGTATCGACAGACATGAGCGGGACTTGAAAGACTCTCTCCCAAGGCTTTCCGTTCTCGGAATAAGAGTGCTCGTCGTCCATGTTTTGGAAAACGTCTTTGACTTCACCCGTCGTTTCGTTTTTATAGCTGTAATATGGCATAATTATTGAAAATAACCTTTTGCGCAATCTTTGGTGAATACAAATAAGAACTCCTTGTCCTCGCCAGTATCTACGAGGCTGGAGTTGGAGAACCCGTTTTCTTTCATGTGCGCGAATAGCTTGTCGAGCGAAGCGGTGTCGTCTGTCTTAGTCATACCACAAACGGCGTTGCATTTGCTGATTAACTTGCTATTAACCAATACGTCCGGCTCGTATGTGCCGCCGAGATTGATTTTGAGTAGGTGGACTTCTTTTTCTCCGTAATTAAGGAGCGCCGTATCGAGACTCATACATAAAGAGACTTCTTTCGCTACAGAGTCCTCTCCCGCCATATTTACAGAAGCGAAATCAAAAAACTTATCCTCTGTAATTTCTGGAGCTTCAAATGCGACAAAAGAATGGTCAAATAACACAGCAGATTTTATAGCGACGATGCCGTCTCTAATAAAAGATGTATTCCTTAATAGGCACTCGAAGTTCTCGCCGTTAGGCTCAAAACAGTAGATTGTCGCAGCGCCGCGAACAGCGCAGTTCGTCGCAAAAAATCCTATGTGTGCCCCGATGTCGAACACTACAGAGTCCTTCGGTAACGTCGCTAACTTGTAGGCGTTCGCGTAGAAGACTTTATCCAATACAAATTGGTCGTTTGTAAATAATCTAATTTGGAGTGTTGGGTTCATAAGCAGTTTTTATTTTCGATTTCTAAGTAAAATTTGAGCATCTAATTTATCTAAGAACTCATCAACATACGGATGGTTTATCTTGTTCTTCAGTATAAAATTTCTAAGGGTGAAAATATCTGTTTTATGAACGTATTTATCAGGTTGACTAATTAGACCCAATTTAGAATTACTCTTGAATGTTCGAGTGTATTCCCCTTCTCTAAATATCAAATTGTTTATGTTGTTGATATGATAGTCTATCCATTCTTGATTGATTTTTCGACTAACTGTTGGATAAGTAATATGATTTATCGCGGCATCTTTGATTCCCTCATCACTCCCAAACCCCGGAGTAACCCAATCTTTGTCTTTAAAGTCTTCAAACAGGCTATACGCTAACAAAACGTCAGAATCTATTAAAGTGTGGTCGGTTTTGTTGTAATAACAGGACGAGATAAAATCAATGGCGGTTCTTCCGGTTCCGTTTCCGTGCGGCAAAGTGTTTTTGTATTTTTTGACGTGAATGGTTTTCGATAAATCTAAATTAAAAGATTTTTCATCTGTAATTATTTCAGAATTTTCAGGTATTTTCTCTAAAATTGGTTCAATTGCGAGCGGCGACCCGCAATCTAAAACATAAATGTGTTCGTGTGGGCAAAAATGGCGAACATAAATATACCATAACTGAAAAAATTCATAATATTTACACGCTAAATCAGAGAAATGAGGACGGCCCGACCCACAGCTTCTATTAAAATAGTCTGCCTTGGAGTCGTGGTCTAAAATACTAGCAAACGTGAAAAAGGATGTTAAAATCATAGTATTGAAACTTATTATTGGAATGGCATTATCCAGTTTCTATATTGTGCGTGTTTATTTCTTATGTGGTTTTCATAATTATACGCGCCGATTAAAGTGGCCGCAGGATTATCGGCAATCCAAAATTCAATAGGTTTTATTGGGATGTTTGTACCCGGAATAAAATGGTCGATTTTCGTTTCAGTGCTGTCAACAGCATAATCAATATACTTTTCTAAACCCCATAGTTTAATTAGTAAGGTTATTTTGGCTGGGACTCCATAAAGGGCGACCTTCCCGCCGCATGATTCAATTTGAGATTTGAGTTTGTCGCCAATATGCCCGACATCTTGCGTAAATTTTTCATAAGTATCTGTGTTATACAAGCCAAAATCTTTTTCTATCTTGATTAAGTTATGTACTGAACTAGATATATTATACGCCCCCGGCCAAGATACATAGCATCTTAATGACCCTAATTGGTTATCGTTTAATGTTACATCTACTAATTCTAAACCGTGTTTTTCCAAAAACTGTTTAAGAGGCTTAACTGAGTGATAATAGATGTGTTCATGGTAGATTTGTCCGGGGTCTGAATTAGAGCAGAAGGTATCAAGTCCGTAAGCATTTTCAAAAACAAACATTCCATCGGGTGCAAGCAATAATTTTATTCCATTGACTATTTCGTTTAGATTTGAAATATGGGCAAAACAATTGTTGCAGGTTATTAGTTCCGCTAGACCGTATTCGTTTAAAATTTGTAATGCAGTTTCGGTATTAAAAAATTTATTGATAGTCGGCACTTTATTATTTATAGACATTTCTGCAATATTTTTGGCTGGTTCAATATTGTAAACTTTACTGTAACCGAGTTTTTGATATTCAGACTCTAACAAACCATTGTTTCCGCCGATTCCGAGTATGAGTGAATTACTGTTAGCGTGGTTTAATTTACTTAAAGTCGTGGCGGCGTATTCATTAAAATGTTTTTGTAATACTGTGGGCGTAACATAGTAATAATTTTGGAAAAGAACCTCTGAATTTATTTCGTCGAATAATTGATTACTTCCACAATCACAACATTGAAAAACTCGTAACGGAATGAGTGTTTCGTCAGCTTGACAAATAGATTTACGATAAGAATTAGCCAAAGCAATTTCTCCAAAATTTAATATTCCGCGAATATTAGAGCTATCACAAAGCCTACAGCAAGAAACTGTTTTAATTATCTTCATCTAGGACGAATTGGTCGCTCGTGAACATTCTGATTTGCAGGGTTGGGTTCATAGATTGTTGTTTTTACTCACTGGCCCTTATAAAATTTGTCGAAGGCTTTTCTCAAAGACCTTTCTGACTCAATTGTGATTTTTATGCTATCGCCGATATCTTCTTCAACCATAATCTCTGGAGCTATGCTTTTAATTTGAGTAATGAAAAACTCTGGCGGGCGGTTTGAAGTATCGCCGACTATTAAATCCATAGGTAACGACGCTAAGTTATAGCTTTCTTTTTTTACCGTCCATATAAGGGGATTTTTGCTCATAAAGATTCAATAATTTTTTCTACCATTTTTTGTCTGGAAAAGTCTTGTTGAAGTTTCAATCCAGCGGTGTTTACTTGGCAGGACCTCACTCTTTCGATGGCCTGTTCGCACCCAAAGATAAAAGCTTCCTCATCAAAAGTAAAAATATTACCCTGATTGAAAGGCATCCCTTCTCGGAAAAATAGACCGTCATACGCTGGAGTTTTTCCACTCGGCTTGACGAGTACTGCGTTTTCCGAGTTCGCCCAACCTTTATAGCCGTGAGCGTCTAGGATTACCGCGTGTTTACCCATTGCCACGGATTGAAATTCTGGAAGCCCCCAGCCTTCTCCACCGCTCATTCCTAGCACTATATCGGCAGAGTTAAGAAAGTCATTGTATAGAGAATTCTGAAGCATGTGACCGAAAAAGTTCACGTTAAATATAGACTTGCCTCCGAGCAACTCGTTAGTGACTCTCGTATTGGTTTCTGCTGGGTTAGGGAAGAACGGATTATAAACCGCCCCTTGCAGGAAATACTTCCGGTCATTTCCGAATCTTTTAATCCATGATTTGATGACCTTTTCGTGGGATTTCCTTTTCTCGTATTTGCCCACGACATTGAATGTGATTCTGTCGGGGATTTTCCTTACTGCTTTCACCCGGAAATTGAAATCATCAAAAGCCAACGGGACATACTTCGTAGATACTCCTTGATTAGCAAATACCTCGCAAGTATATTTCGATGTAAATATAGTGTTTTGACTTCCAGCGATTGTCAATTCGGCCTTAGTAGGCTGGTCTAACTCATAAAATGACATAAGCGTCGGATTAGCACTATGCGATTCCAGTGAGCTTAGGAGATGCCAGAGCTTAAAGCACGGCGCTTTACGGTTGTAGTTTACAAGGCTGTCGTTCATCAACTTCTGAATCGCTGGAATAATTGGCTTCACAGAAGGCTGGTCCTGACTGGAAAGGTCAGGCTCGTTCCCGATATGGAATAGCCCGTCAACTTGACTTAGAAGTTCGGGGTTCTCGATGATAGTTCGCAGAATAAGCGTCGAGGTCTGTCCGAGGCTTGTCGAGTTTATTGGTAGGTTTAATGAGAATTTCTTCATTGTACTTCGAGTGTTTTTATGTGTCTTTTCAAACTTTTAATAGCTCTTCCGTGCATGTCAATGACCGTTGGCACGCTGACCTTCATATCGTTGGCGATAGTCTTCCAAGTCACCGGCTGGGGCGAGCTAAAATACCGTAGTTGAATCAGTTTACGATGTATGGGATTTTTTATTTCCCCTATGGCCTCATTTAATAAGGTATGACTGGGAATCTGTCCTGAAGAGTCGTAATCCTGAGAAGCCTGCTGGCTTTCAATGAGGTCTTTTATTGAGTCATCCTCGAAATCAGCATAGTGCTTTTTAGCGAGAATAGACTTCAAGCATAAATATCTAGCATAATTCCCAATAAAAGTGGAGAGTTTCGCACCGCGAGACGGGTCGAATTTTTTTATACAGAAAAGGATGATGGCGTCCCTGTCGTCAAGAACGTCGGAAATAGGGACACCTATATGTAGGAATACGGAACCGTATCTCTGGCAGACTTTATAAAAAACCTTTTCGTATCTACGACAAAGTTCGAGATAACTATCAGAGCATGACGTATCAACTACTGCGAGAATTAGTTCGGCGTCTGGCTTTTTAGATAAGTCTTCCATTCAAGTATGAGACTACGTCATCAACCTCGGCATTTAGTTTCATGCTATCTTTATCATAAGTCGGCCACTCAAGTTTGAAGTCCGCCGACTCTCTCATGCGCGGGTCGTGTTCAGCTTCTTCTGCGTTGGGGGGAGATGTATACCACCTTTCGCAGTCAATTAAACTGTATCTTCTGACGTGGACTAGAACGCCGCCCAACCTCCTAAGCCACGCGAGTTCATTCGGGAACCGTATGTCCGTAACGACTACGAGTGTTCGGAGGGCATTTTCGACGACTCTCTGGTGGACCTTTTTAATCCAGCACTCTCCGTTCGAGATTGACCTCATAGCGCACCCGTGAGCTACCAAAAGTGGACGAACCGTCTCCTTTTCTTGAGCAGAACAGTGAAGAACGTCAATCCCATACTTTAGAATCAAGAAATCGCGGGCATCTTTCTTTAACTCATCAGCCAAAGCCACGCGCACGACCGGCCCTCGCTCCGAGAGCTTCGTACATAGCAAGTCCTTGCCGGACCTAGCAAGGCCGGTCAGTCCGACTATCCCACGCACCTTAATAAGAGTACCCGCATTAGTACCGTGATGAATCATAATAATGAATAACAATGTAAAGAAAGAGAAACGCAGACTATACTTTTTTAGGAAATTAAGAAAGCAAGCCTGTTTTAAAGGACATGCTTTCCTAACATCCTGCAAACCAAACTTTTTTGAGGTGTCTTCATTTTCGCTATGATTTTTAACATCTACATACTAAAAACGTGTCACCGTTTAAAAATGTATTTGTCTTTAAACATTTCTGTTTTAGACATAGACGAAGTTAGACACGCATAGGGCAGCTTCAGCCATTCAGGACCATAGGGGTCTATCGCGCCCCGGTGTCTAGCTCTACCCTTGTCAACGCGGTTTTCACTTCCTCGTCTTTAAAAATAGTTTCGGACCATCCCCCTAGTCTTTCGACCAAGGATTCCCTACCTACGGTTGATGTGCCCTTATGTGACCTGTTGCTTGTTTCCCCATATCACACGCTTTAACTACGCAATAATATCTTTGACTTTGCCTAAGAGTCACGACCGTTTTCAGGTGATAGCTGCTAGTTACGCCCGTCTGAAGTCGGGAGGCACTTATTTCTGTCTTCAGATGTCCTTTACTATCCTCATGCTACCTCGGCATTAAGCATTTGTCAAATGTTATTTTGCCGCAACGAACAGAATGCTTTCGGCATTCGCTCGTCATAGACTATGCTTATTGTTGTTATATTGTGTCTTTTGTTCACCTACGGATGTATTGCTAGAACTGCCTTCCTGCATAAAAAAAGTCCATTTTAATAATATGAATTTAAACGCAATTAAATCATCCGCTCAAGTTCGTGGTTTTTATGATACTCCCTTGTATAAGAACGGAGATATAAAACCAGATTATTATGATTTATTTAACTGGTCGCCTTGGTGCGGGTTAGGGTTTGCCTTTACGCAGGAACTAAAAAACTCGGCATCTACGTCTGGAGGTTCTCTTCGGGAAGATTTATTCGATACAATTAAAAAGAAAATCGCTTATTTACAGGGTGTTTTTGAGGACTTGTCGGAAGGGTACGGGGTCATTCGCGGCGAAAATTGGATTCAATTTGCAAACTCTAATAGTAAGGTCGAAAGGTGTAAAAAGTGGATAAACGAAGTCGCTCGTTACATGGCCGAACATAAAGGCATTTCGTCTGTTCTAACTGGAGGAGTGATTCGTCACAATATTGAGTATACCGGTGTCCCCATTAGTCACCGAGTCGACATCCAAACAGATGTGGTTAAATTCATTAAAAACTATCAATTTACCGAAGAGCTATGAACTTTATAGAAACAATCATTTTAATATCCTTAGCTGCGTCTGCCGTTGGATATATCATCGCCGATACAAAAGCTGCTGAGTCATACGCCAAGCTGGTATGCCGGATGTTTGGTTGTGGGAAAGCCTTCTTCAGAGACCCCGTAGCCTCAAGGCTTGG
>Ga0222712_10003242_pt1 | contig 17875 bp, 12 predicted proteins | sample C33_657DmetaG_FD_165043 | JGI IMG/M metagenome (GOLD analysis project Ga0222712, IMG submission 165043) | Estuarine water microbial communities from San Francisco Bay, California, United States - C33_657D | ecosystem: Environmental > Aquatic > Marine > Unclassified | place: USA: California...
CAACTTCTCCTGTTTCAGGGTCAACAACTTCTTCACATTCAAAACCCATAAGTTTTGCGTGTTCAAAACTCCATTTTTGTTCTGTAATAATGAACACAGGTAAAATACCTTTCTTTTGTGCATCAACTGCGGCTTTAACCAAAGCTGTTGTTTTTCCTGTATCTGAGTGACCCAAGAACATATTTAAGTGTCCAATTGCGGGACCTGGAAGTCCAACCGCATCCAAGAAATCAGGACCTAAGTCAAAAAATCTTTGCGGTTTATATTTTGCAGAGGTAGAGAATTTTTTCTTTACCGAACTGAAATCATTTTTTTTAATTGCCATTGTCTATGCGTTGTTTGTTTTTTTATTAAAAAAATAAGAACATGGACACTATGTCTATGTAAGTGTCCATGTTCAATATATAATTAGAATGGTAATTCCTCGTCAGGTGACATACCTGCTTGTGGGTCTACAGGTGTTCCACCAAATACTTCGGTAGCGTCATCTCCGTAAACATATTTTTTAGCTTCAGAATCCCAACGTGGTACTTCACCACGAGCAATTGCTTCTAAGTACTCAACAGGTTTTTTAGAGTAAACGTCTGCCCATGTTGTTGGGTCGTTTTTCCAAGTTTCCATTTGTTCAGTATCTTCTGACAACTTACTTGGGTCATCATACATAACTGTTTGAATTGAAGTGTATTCTTTTCCTTTTGGTGTTTTTGATTTAACCAATTGGATAATCAAATCACGTCCTTCATTTGGGTCAGTCAAATTACCTTTAGCTCTCCAAATTGGGATGATTTTGTCCAAGATACCATCTTGTTTGTAGTTGTGTTTAAATCTCCAAAATTTAACACCATCAGCCTCGTTATCACGGTCAATAACTTTAACAATATAAAATTTACGAGCTTTGTACTGTGCCGCCAAATCTTTGTCAGTTTGTTTGCCAGTTTTCATAAGTTCTTCGTAAACCTCTGTTAAAGGTGAACGTCCGCCTTCATTTTTGTCGGGGTCATAAAATTTGTTGTAAGTACCATTTACTTGAATTTCGTGGAACCATACTTCCTTAAAAGGAGATGAACCATCTGTGGTTGGGAGAATTCTAATTCTTCTTTGTCCTGAGTTTTCACCTTTAGGAAGAATTGCCGCGAAATAACGCTTCATTCTGTCTTCTTGTGACATCATTGGTTGGTCACCAAATGGTTTTGTGTTTTGTTCGTACTGCGCCAAAACGGCATCAAATGTTTTGTCTGTCATCATAATTGTATTATTTATCTTTTAATGTAAGATAAGTATAACACAATTTTTACAGAAATCAAATTAGTTTTGTAAACCCTGGTCAAAAGATTTTCTAACACTCATCTTGTCGTAATTTTCTACGTCATCAGGTGTTAAAATATATTGTTCTTTACCTTGTTGTTGCATTTGAGGTTCTTTTTCAGTAAAGAAATCAGATAATTTTTGACTATAAGGACCAGAATCCAAAGACCTTAATTGTAATTTTTCTTCAGCACTTTTTGGTCTATATTTTTCAACCTTGTCTTCAATTGAATTAATCTTTTCAAAAATTGAATCCATTTGTGATAATTTACTTTCTAAGTCATTTAATTTTGACATCATTGAATTCATATATTCTTCCTGTTTTGATTGCATGTCTTTTTGAGATGTAACCAATTCAGTAATATCTAACTCTTCGGTACCACTACCGTTATCATTTTTACCTCCTTCAGAATCACCAGTTTCAATTTCTTCAACATCAGGGTCATTTGCAATATCAATTGGGGCTCCTGTTTCAGGTGCCGCTTCACCTTCAGGTGGAGTCGCACCACCTAATGTCGTGTCATCAGGTGCCGGTGGTGGAGGTTCAGTACCCGCAGTATCTTCACCTGCCGGAGGTGGTGGTAATGCTGCGTCTTGCTCAACGATATAACTATTAATTTGATTATATCTTTTTAATTCTTCTAATATTGTTTTTGAAACTTTGTTTTCCATAATTAACCGTTTAATAATGTTTTAACACCATGTGGTGTTTCAACTCTTAATGTTTTATTTAATTTCATTGTGTTATCCACTCTTTCAATTAAACCGTCTTTTAATCTTACGGTGTAACAGTCACCAGTTTGTAAATCACAAACTTCTTTATATCCGTTACCCAAATCTTTTTCGGCGATTACAGTATCTTTCTGTAAGTAGTTGTCCAATAAATTTTTTAAATTACTCATATTGTTTTTCTTAATAAATATAACGATTATTTAATTTAGTACAAACCTAATGTTTTTGCTTGTTGATATGCCCACCTAACATTACCCAACCAAGTATTATAATTAGAGTTTTGAGTGTATGTTTGTGTTAAAGTACCTGAACTATACCAAGTTACATAAAACAATTCAATAATTTTATTTATTGTTTCTTCTTTAGATAATCCATCAGTAAAATAAGTACTCATCTTTTGAGAATAAAAATCTCTAACAAAATTAATGTTTTCTTGTAAGTTGTCAAATGTTGCAAATGGTCTTGTAAAATTCTCACCCGTTTTTAAACATCTGTATTTTGTTATTTTTGATTTCAAACCACCAGGAAACGCAACATCAACTATCACTCCATATAAATTATTTTGCTTATACTGTAACCTACTAGTTATATCTGTTTTATTACCCATCATATATAACATACTAAACAAATATGTTCTTAGATTAGTATCTGTTGTTGAGTTACTAATTAACGTTACAAGGTTGTTAACCGTAATTGAACTTGTGATTAAATTACTATTTTCAATTGCACCATAAATTGCGTTAACATTCTCACCACAGTCTTGAGTTTGTAAATCGGTTGTTTGAACAATAAATCCTTGATATGGTGTTTTTGCGGATAAAACATAATTTTTAGATTGGTCACCTGTTAAATATTGTTTTGAATTACTGTCGTATGTTACTAGTGTATTATTAGAAACAAATTGTTTTACTTTGTCTGATAATTTTTTAGAAAAATCTTCATTAACACTTGCAAGGTCTTCAGAAACTTTTGTATTAATATTTGCTGAAACTCTTTGTCCGTTGAATTCAGTGTTAAAACTGCCAGGACTTATTGTGTGTTTAACATTTCTAATAATATAAGTTCCGTTGAACATTGGCATGTGTCTTAATACAAAATACATTGTTGGTTGAATCATTACGTTACCCAATGTTTTAACAGTACTACTATAGGAACGGTTTTTATAAAAATCATACAACGATGTTGTTTGTTGCATTGTTTTCTTTCCCGAGCCTTGGTTACCCATATCAATAGTAGTTTGTATTTGTTCGGAAGATGTTACACCTTGTTCTTGATTAATATCAACAGATTTAAATATACTTTGATTCATTGTTCCAAAGTCAACAACAAAACCTACTGCTTTATTACTATTGTGTTGGTTAATAGGTCCTTTTTCAATAATAGGATTATTTGTTGGGTTACCTAAATCAAATGAATCACTCTTAAATGGATAATTAGGGTCATTATCTAATGATAGTGTTTGTGAAGGTCTGTCAACATATTGACATAAGAATTTTGGTGCCGAGTCAATGTAATCAACATAAGTAAAGGTACTAAAGACATCATTAGCATTGTTAAGAATTGATACATTTCTATCAGTTGTTCTCAATGATGATTTACCATAGAAATTAATGTACGCAGGCATTACAAAAAAATTCATTCGGTTGTCAGCAACAATTTGTCTTATTAGTGACATTACTGAATTTGATGAATTATCCCAGTTACAATATTTTCTAATTGTATCTGTATTAATAATTAACTCATCACCAATATCACGATTTGCTTTATCAAAGAATAAAAACTCATCAAATAAAAGTCGGTTTTTAGTATCTCTACCCGCAACCCATTTATCATTTACAGCTTTGAATAATTCCCATTGTTCAAGTTTAATAATGTCACCATCCAATTTTGAATCAACATTTTGTGTTTGTTCTTGTTTTTGTCCTGCCAATGATGATGGTAGTTTACCTCTAAATTGTTGTTCAATACTATTACGTTTAGTTTCAGCTTTATTTAAAATTGATGTGATATCAGAAGCAAATCTACTTGGGTCATATGTTGAATCAAGTTTCTTTTGTGTGGCATATATTCTAATTAAAGGATATAAACCTTTAATGTTATCACTTGTAAATGGAATCTGATTATCTCTAAAGAAATCATACACTGTTGAATTTAACATATATTCAATACCTCCGATTGTTGAGAATCCGACATATTCTTGTAATGTTTTCCAAACTTCAGGATATGCGGTTTTTGATTCCGATACTGTTTTTCCCCCAACACTTGGTAATGGATTTGGGTCATTTGGGTAAAATGAAACATATTGCCCACCATAATTAAAATCTTGTACAGGTTTAAATTGTGTATTTTTTGAAAAATATCCAAACTGTTGTCTATCAAACTTTTTAGGGTTTCCGTTTTTAAAATAAACTTTAATATCAATAAATTTACTCAAAACATCATTAATGTTTGACGCTTGTAAATTACCCAATGATGTATTGTTAACTGTTGTTTCATCTTTTACTAAAAACATTTTTTTGAAGAGATTCACAATGTTAGCGTATGTTGTATCATCACCTTCAGGTGAAAATATTTTTGATTCACCATCTGTCTTACAGAATTCTTTGAATTCGGTTTCAAATGAATCTAATTGGTCTTTTGTGAATACACCAAATAAATCTTCAATTGAACTATATGTTGAAGTTATATCAAAGTCTGGTTGGTTTTCGGTTGTACCTGTTCTAACATATTTTAAATATTCAAACGGTGTTGGCATTTCAACCTGTGTATTATCAAACCAACCGTAATTTGGTGCGTTCCAAAAAGTCTTAACACTACCATTATACATTGGATTTGAATTACTAATTTCAGATACCGTAATATCAGTTGTGTTTCCCTCACCTCTTAATTCATTATATGATTGTTGAAATGGTTGAACACCCGCTGATGGGAATAAACATTTATATCCTTGATATTGTGGGCCAAAATATGATGAATAATCTGCCGTTATATTAAGATACGAATACCAACTGTTAATAGGTCCTTTTACTTTATTAACATTTTCATTATTTGATAATAAAACTAATTCATTACCAAATAAAACTGTTGTATTATTTAAGTCATATGTTAAAGAACCCGTACTATCAATAAACAAATCATTATTTGTTAAAATTTTATAAAAATTATTTATAACTTGCGGATAGAAACCAGTTTGGATATTATTAGAACCTAATAAGGTAAATGGTCTTTTTCCTGAATTTGCCGAACCATAAACTATATCATATGTTTTGGTTGCCGCTGATGTGATTGGGTCATAATTTGTTTTGTAATCAAAATCTTTCCAAATTGAGGTTAGTATATCTGTATTATTTTCAATGTAGTTTTTATATCTATACCATATAGAACCCATCTTTAGTATCCAAGCATATGGTAATTCATGTATTGCCGAGAACTTATTTAAATTAGCAAAAATATACTCGGTTGTTACACCATTAGTAGTATTAATATATTTTTCATGTAAAGTTGCAAGTGGCAATGAATTTAATAACAAATATCCCAATTTAGTGTATTTGTCATTACCTGATGTGTTTCCTGCCTCAACAATGGCATTTATAAAATATGGTGTGTTTAGTAAACTTGTTGTTTGTGTAATTGTTAAATTAGTATCAGTTGTATATGTTAGGTTACCTTCAGTATAAAACTTTTTTAACTTGTTACCATATCTATCTTCGTAAAAATTTATAACAAGTTGATTGGTTGTTTGAGTATCTAAATATCCGGCATTACTTGTAGTAGTTCTAGTTAATGGACTAATACTTGGACCTGAGAAATTATCAATTACCAATTTTTTATCATTAAACCCATAACTATTAATTGTTATATATCTATTATCTTTGTTTGGTGTGTCTTGCATTTTTTGAGCAAAACTATCAATAATAAATGGGTATGTATCAAAAAGTGTTGTGGCATTTGTTGTATTAGCACTTAATACACTTTTAATATTATCTAAACTCTTAAGTTTTAATGGATTTGTAGATGTTGCATTAAAATCTTTTGGACTTAATAGTTTCCAACTATTATTAACTTGTTCATTAATATATGGTGTAACAAAATTTTGAGATATAAAAGTTTGCCATAACGGACCAGCTTGATTTTCACCTGCGGTAGTTTTTAAATAATTATATAATGTTGTGGTTGGTAATGTGTTTGTAATAATGTTTTTTAAATCACCACTAGGTAAAGATTGAACAACGTTATTAGTTTCAACATCAGATGCTGTAAACACAATATCTTGATTGACATCAATATAAAATAAACCTGAATAAAAAGCGTTTAAGTATAATCTCTCATACATTTCATAAACGTAATTTACCGCTGAATTGTTTTGTTGATTATATACGTCAGTTCTAAATGGTACTTCAATTGCGTGTTCAGGTGTGTATTTAACAATTAAACTTGTATTTGGTTTAATATCTGTTGTAAAATTTCTGTCTTTTTCCAAAACACCTTTAAGATATTCTTCAACAAATTCAACTTCAGGCCAAATAGATGGATTGTACGCTTGTGTTGATTCACTAGTCGCCTTTGAGCCTGGATATGTTACCTCGTATTCAACTTTACCTGATGTTTCTTTTTTCTGAACAAATTGTGGCCACGGATATACAAAATAATTTTGATTTTGAGTCGTAGTAGTTTGTATTGTGTTTTTACCTTCTTGTGATGGATTGGTAGTTAAAATTGATTTTAATCTTGCAGTATTATTTCTTTGATTCCAAGCGTTAGTATGTACATCATCCATTAACTGATAAAACGCGTCAACAGATGCCATTATTGAGCCAACAACATTTCTAACGGTAGGTCTAAATTGTAAATCTTGGACATTTCCATTAGTTCTTACTTTGTCTTTTAATACTTGGTTAAGTCGTTCAGATTCTTCTTTATATTTTTGAACTATTTGTCCATTAATGTTTTTAATAGTTTCAATTTCTTTATCTAAAGTATAATAATATAAATTACCTGTTGTTATGTTAACTTCACCACTTGGCTCAACTTTTAATAGTGTACCGTTATTTTGTAATTCACTAATTAAATTATTTTTAAATTTAATATACTCAACATCGGCATTTGGATTTGTTATTTGTCTACCTCTTTGTTTAAAATATGTGTCCTCAAAATTAATGTCATCAACACTAAATTTTTCTTTAAAGAAATTAACATTGAATGCTTTTTGGTCTAAAGTAATACTTTTACAAATATCTGTTGGGACTGAATTAAATTCTTTAAGTCCTGTTTCAAGGGTTGCATTTAATTCTTTTTCAGCAACTAATGATGATTCAATATTACTTTTAATTTCTGTACCATCGGGACTATTTGTAAGTTGTTTTAATTGATATAACTTAATATTTTTGAATGAATTATTTAAAACTAAAACTTTAGTTGAGTCTAAATATGTTTCACCCCATCTTACAATTTTATTACTAAAATTATTTAAAGACCCTTTATATCTTTCAAGCGCAACAATATTAGTAAAATCTAACTTATCAAATTCTTTATTTAAAAATTCTGTATATTTTGTCAATCTAATTGACATTTCATTAAGTGTAATTGCCGGTACATTTTGGTCAATTAAACCTCTTCTCTTATATTCATCAAATACTTGTTTTATTTTTGAATATCCTTTTGATGGTGATTCAACAGTTATTTCAGTTGTAATACCAGTACCATCTTGTTGTACTGATGCTGTTGCTGAGTTACTTGTGTTAACAGTTGGTGTATTTGGGATACTATATTGATTGTACATGTGTGGTAACGCAAACAAATATCCCAAACGGATATCATCTAACATTGCACTTGTACGAGCAATAAATTTTAAATTAACAATATAATTTCCCGTTGAAGCCTCAAAACTTGCTTGGAAGTTTAACAACATTAATTCGTATTTAATTGCCTTACCATAAAAACCTTTAAGGGTTAATTCAAATAATGGATATGGATAATATAAAAATACTGAGTATGGTGAATTACCACCTGTTTGAAACAAACTTTTACCTTGTACATCAACTAATGTCATTGTTACGGTTGGTACACCGTTAAATTTAATGTCAACATTAATATCTCTTATACCTAATATTTGGGTATCAACATAATTGTTTTGTTGTGGATTTTGACCATTGTTAAATTTAATCTGATTTATACCTCGTCCTTGTGAACTACCAGCACCAGTACTTTCATCAGTATAACTTGTGTCAAAACTATTTTTGTCATTTGGTTTTAAGAAATTAATTGAAGCAACTGTTGTATTATTAACACTTGATTCAACATCTTGTCCAACTGCAAGTTTTGTTCTTGGAACCGCCTTAGCTTCCAAGTTGGCATACATAATTAAATTCTCTTGTTTAATTACACGGTCTTTCTTAGCCCCACTTGAGTCTCTTACTGCGTTTGGGTCAATTAAGACGATGTTAGAACTTTCATCATAGTATATGTTTTCACTTCCACCAAAATTATCTGCCATAATAATAGAATCTTGTTTGTACAGCATTATTATAGTCCTGAAGTGAACTAACTAAAGGGTATGGTATTACAATAATTGAATTGTCGGGAATGTCCCATTCCAATCCACCGTATTCTTGATTTGCTTGTAATATTAACCAACCAAAAAATGGGGTACCATAATACTCTTGGCTTATCTTATCTAATCTACTAACACCGGCTCTAAAGACATATTTAATGTCAGTACTTTTTCTTGGTAATGTTAAACCAGGAACAACGGTTTGTTCACCGTTCAATAAAAATTGATTATATCTATTATAGTAATCCATTAGAATATTACTTTACCATTAAATGTATTTTTATCAGAGTTACTGTTTTGTCCCAAATAAAGATTTTTTAATCTTGTTTTATCATTATCAGTTGCAGATGTTTTAATTGTTAAACTTGTTTGTCTTTTGTTTTTAATATAAGGTGTTAATTCAGATGGTAAGTAACTCTTTTTAGTTTCTTTACTGTAATTTGAAAAAATTTCACTCATTTTCTTTTTCTCCCCATCGGCAGGTTCTTTATAATACTTTGTTAAATTCTTACTAATAAAACTTGTCCAATCCTTAGTTGTAAATGAACCAATAACCTGTGTTTCAAACGCTTTGTAATTATTTGTTAATTGGTAACCAAACACTAAAAAGAATCTTTTATCAGCTGCGTTTGTTGCAAAACTACCATTTGGTAAAACATAATTTTGGTCGTCACTATAAGTTGACGTTATTATTTTTTTAGTTTCTAAGTTGGTTTCTAACAAATTAATTAATGGTGAGTAAGCGTTCATAACGATACCAATTTCATTTACAGTTGTTGCACTGTCAATTGTGTAAATTTGTGTAACACCTTTAGTATCAATATAACCATCTAATCCTTGAATTACATAGTTCAGCTTATCAATGTTTCTTGTCATTGATAGTTGTACTTTTGATAACTCATTACTAGTATTAACTAATTTAGTTGTAAATGTTGTTTTATAGTCATTAACCAATTTTTTTAATTGATTGTTGAAATTTGTTTGGTCAACTGATTTAAAATTTTGTTTTAACATTTCTTGTTGAATTGTTAATGAATTACTACTAATATCAGTTAATAAACTACTAAACAATGTATCTATCTTGGTTTCAAATGTTGATTTACCAAAAATTGTTAAATTTGTTTGAGTTGCTGAACCACTACCAAACTCATTCATTTTACCTGTTTTATAATCTCTATCTTTAGTATATAACATTAATATACCACTATTATATTGTTCACTTACCTGTTTTAACTTATCGTACTCACCTTGAGTAAAGTCATTAAAACTTTCAATAAATTCGTTTACTATTTTCTTGTACGCAATATTAACACTTGTTCCACTATTTTGAAACTTACCTTCAACAGAACCAATAGTTGTTCCCCCTTCATTTTGAAGTGTTGAATTTGTGTTTTTAGGTGTGTCGCCAGTTGGTTCAGTTTTTTCAATGAACTCTTTATTATATGCCGATACCGCCAATGAATCTGTAGCCCTTTCATCATACATTTCAGTATTACCAAAGAAGTTAAATGATAAAGCGTTTTGTAATTCATCAATAGGACCTTTTAATCCTTGACCACCAATAAATTTGAATCCCATACTTACGTTTACAATCATTGGTTGTACACCAATACCTTCAGGGTTTAAATCAAACTTACCATCATCATAAGTAAAATTACAACTATCAATTACAACTTTTGAATGATAAAAATCCCCCACCCTTAAAATACAAATTGGTGGAGCACCAAACGCGGTGTTTCTTGCGTCCTTATCAAGCATTGTTCCATCACTTTGTTTTGTTGGGATTGTATCACCAGGTCTTGTACATTGTAATAAGAATGTTAATCTTTCGTTCAATCCTTCAGGTGTCATTGAGTGAAACGCTGGATGAAAATATTTTAACTTTTCTCTTAAAGAATCATAAACAAAAGGATTACTTTCTTTCATAAATTTAAAGTAATCGGCTTCGCTTAATAGTTTTCTAATAACTTGTTTACTAATAGACTCTTGTGTTGGTACACTTGGGTTATTAGTGTTGTTACCATTTTGTGTTGTTTGATTTAATAATCTATCAATATTTGAACTTGGTCCTGTTGCAACACCACCATTTGGATTATTTAAATTAGGTAACGGTGTTTCAATAATGTCCTCAATAATAACTCGTCTACATCCAACAGGTCCTGTACCATATTGGTCAGTTGTTGTTGTATTACATTTGTAGTTAAGTGGTTGAATTGTTTCATCCGAAGCACCATTTGATTTAGCAATCTTAACTCTTTTGTCGTTATTAATTAAAGATTTAATTGTATTTTCAATACATGTGTTTCTATCCGATTCAATGTTACTTCCTTCGTTGTACGATATATTTGAGCGTAATCTAATTTCAATAGTTACATTGGCGTTTGATGACAATAAACTTTTAATACTTTCAGTAAATCCTGTAAGAGCGTTTTCTGAAGATGAAATTAAAGTTTGTTGTGATGCGTTGATTTTACTATAGTTTGGACTTGTTGTATAATCAACAACATTGTTTGAATAGTTTGTTCCACCACCGTTATTGTAATCAAAATAAAATTGAGTTGATTTATACGCACTAAGTTGTGGGGTATAAACTTGTTGTCCAACATTTGAATTTGAACTTAATGAACCGCCAGCGGCGTCACCACCAACATTTAATGATTGGGTAACCAAATCTTTAATTTTTTCAGGGTTGCTTGAACCATTGATAATTTTTTGAATCTGTGATAATTCTGTGGTTGAAAAATTATTATATCTTTTAGATAATTCGTATATATCAAATTTTGTAAGTCCCGCAAAGAATGAGTCAATAACTTGGTCAGCAACTTGACTTGATGCAGTATTGTTTAACACCCTATTAACCAATAAATTCATAACTGAAGGGTGGTCAACAATAACTTTAAAACTTAAAGTACCACTTCTACTAGTATTTTTATACGTATAGATTTCTTCAGGTCTTCCCAAGAAAGTATTTGCTTCCCATTGTACTGAGTTGTTTTCTGCGAAAGTTAAATCATATGGTGGAAACCACATAACTCTACCACCATTTGGTCCTTTTTCAGATTCAGGTAAATCAGTATATCTAAATCCAGGTCTTCTTGATGTTCTCCAAGCAAGATTCTCCAAAGACAACATATATTTCTTAACTTGTCCCCCTTGCAAATTTGTTGATTCAGGACCCGATGTTGGGTATATGTTTAAGTTATAAGTTTTATCTAAAATTGAATATGGGTTCTTTCTAATTCCACCATCACTCTTAACCAACTTTTGATTGTCATAATATGGAATATCTTTGGCAAATACTCTACCATATTCTTCCCCTTTAAACACACCATTATTGTCAGTATATCTGATTACCCTTGAACCTTTTGTTATTTCCTTATATCCGTCGTTAAATACCTTAGACACTTGGTCAATTGCGTTTCCAACATGTTGTAGTCTTTTTGAACCTGGTGGTTGTGAATTAATTAATCTTTGTGTGTCATCAAGAATTCCACCTTGTTTTAAAGGATATCCTGTTGATTCACTTCTTGTATAATTTGCAGATATTGGTTGGTATTCAGGGTCCTGACCTTTAAGGTCTCCACCAACACCAACTTTAAATCCTGCGTTTCCTTTATATTTTGGTGATACCCATGTAAATCCACCTTGTACACCACCACCCTCTATGGTAGGGGTTTGATTTAAACCAAATTTAAAATCAACATTGTTTTCATATAACTTACCTAAATTACTTGGTCCATAAACATTTGTTTCAACCTCAACACCAAATTGGTTAACAGGTATTTGACCTGAAGGTGATACAATATCTAATGGTTCAGATGTTCTACTACCAATGTAATAGTTTCCTTTAGGAGCTGTTAAATTTAAATTACTTAAAAAATTGGCTTTATAGTCAGGTGTATAATAATTTAATGATAAATTACTAAACAATGTTTTTCTTGTTCCACCACCTGTATAAGCTAAAAATACATCTGATGAACTTTTCTTACTTGGTAATACAGCAGGAAAACCAAACGCTTGACTAACAGTATTAATTGTTTGATTTAAAATACTTTTCTTACCCGCGTTATTAAAATAATCACCAGGAATATATGAATAAGGTGAATAAACACCTGTAACCCTTGAAATAAAATCAAGTCCTTTTCCAAGAATACTATCAGGTACTGTTAGTTTCCAATCAGGTTCAAGTATTGGTTGTCTACCCGTTATTAAGTTTAATATTCTATATGGGTCACTTCCTGTTTGAAGGAAGTTGGCTCTACCTAATGTTTGTTGATATGTTTCTAAAGCAATAGATTCTTCAAAAGATTTTCTTAGTCTTGTTGCTCCTATTTGTGCAAGTGCCGAATCTTGTGAAAGAATTCCAAGTGAACCAACAGGGTCCTTACTTAATAAAATGTTAATTGGTGAATAGCTTGACGCTTTAAATGTATAATATTCCGCTCTAGTTGTTAATTGTCTAATGATTAGATTTAACTCTGAAGATGCATCACCCCATCCATCTTGTGGTCCAAATAAATTTTTAGTAATTAAATCTTTTTGTGAAAATTTGGCTTCGTCAAACTTTTTTGTTTGCGGACTTGAATAGTTAAACTCACCTTCATTTGAATCATTAACTATTAAATCAACATTTGCGTTTGTTTTATATCCACCGTCAGGACCGTATTGGTTAACTGTATATAGTCGTTTTTTTTCTAAAACTCCCGTATCAACAATATCAGGTTGATTAACTAATGGGACATCAATCCATTTAGTTTCTTTAGTATACGCTTGGTTTTTGGGTACAGCTTGGGTAGTTGAACCTTTAACATAATAAGGTTCTAAATTAGAAACAATTATTTTTTTTCTAAATTGTTCTGATGCTGAAAATGATAATAAGCTGTCTGCCATCTTATACTGTTTTCTATAAATAGATAAAATAAGATTTTTTATTGTTTTTAGATGATGGTTTATTTACTATAACCTTTTTTCTTCATCTCTTCCAATACAGCGTCAACAATTGCAGGTTTAATTGCATCCGCAAATTTTAAATCTAAACCTTTTACATCAACCTCAATTTTAGCAGCACCCGTTACTGTTAATGGTGATGGTGGTTGTTTACTTTCAATTTTAGCGCTTGTAAAAGTGTCTAAAGCTTTAGTTATTAATAAACTAGTATTTTTAATATTATCTTCAAAACTTTTAATTAATTTGTCAGCGGTTTCACCACCAACAGTTGCGGCCCTTATTGATGAAATAACTTGAGTTTGAGCTGCGGTTACGGTATCTAATGTTTTTGAAAAATCACCAATTTTTAAAACAGAAAGTGCAATTGCATTATTAAACAAATTTGTTTGTACTGTTGAAGCCTCCTGTGCCGACATGTTAGATTGAATCATTTGTACGTTTTTGTCAGATTCAGAACTTAATTGGCTACCCTTACCTTGTAATCCAACCATAATGTTTTTTATACTTTCAGAATCTAATCCACCAATTTCTTGTCCTTTAATTGTAACAACACCACCTTTTTGTAATTGAGCATAATTAGCCAGTGTTTCTTTTTCCTCATCAGACATTCCCGCAATGTTGGGATTTAAGTTTAATTTACCAATAATCTGTTCTTGTTTGGCTAATTTTAACGCAGTTTCTTCAACTTTATCAGCATCAATACCTAAATTTTTTAACCCTCTTAATCTTAATCTTTCATTTGCACTAATTTCAAATTGACCTGTTTCTTGGTTAAATGTTGCAATACCTCTTGTAGCGTTAATTAATTGGTCATTCAACCCTTTAAGGTCATTTTGTGCCATGTATAATAATTGTGCACCATCACCTAGTTGTGAAAATGAACCACCAAGTGTTTGTAATTGAGCAGCGTATTCATAAGCCTTCTCAGGACTATCCATGATTTGGTCTGCAAAATTTTGAGCAACGCTTAATGAATCACCTAATACTTGTGATTTTGCAACCATTGACGCTAAATCAGAGACCCCTTTTGGAAAACCATATTTGTTAACTATATCTAATTTTCCAGCGACTGAACCAAGAAATTGACCAACATTTAAACCATAATCTTTGGCAGTATTAACAAGTTCAATTTGTTGTTGAATTGATGCATCCATACCACCACCAACTTTATCAAAAAACTTAGCGAAGCTTTGAATTGTTGTGTCCGCAACACCAAATTTTTGTATTGCTTCAATATTTGTTAATACACTACTAGATAAATAAGTTGTTCTACCTAAGGTAGAATTTATTTGTTCAAAATTTTTAACAACGTCCTCTAAATTACCACCCATCTCAACAGCATTAATAGCCGCTTTTCCAATCTCAGTCTCCATCAACTTGGCTTGAGCAGCACTTTGACCCAATCCTCTTGATGTTTTAATTATATTATCTTGTAATTTAAAAAGTGAATCAATTGATTTATTTGCCGATGACATTAATCCATCTAACGATACTTTTCCCGCTTGGTCTTGTAAATTTTTCATTGCAAGAACCGCGGTTCCTAATGTTGCTGTAACGTTGGTTGCGTCGGTATTTAAATCATCTAATCCTGCCATTATTAATTATAAATATCATTTACGGTTTTTTTCTTGTTGTTCTTGAATAATATCATATTGTTCAAGTAACTTACCTATAAAATATTTGCGTTCATAAGTTGGCATAGTCATAATATCCGAATATTGAAAATTCGCATTTTTAACTAAAAAGAAAATTTCGTCTAATAAGAATTTTTTATACTCCGAAGAAAGGACGAAAAAACTCCACCCCAAAGCCGACACTCGTGTCAACTCTTTCTCCTGACGGGGCTATAACTTGTTTTTTTAAATCTAATCTTGGTTCTGAATCATTAATAAATTTTCTGATAAATTGTGAATCCCTAATTGGCATCACTTGAATATACTTAACTATCTGTTCTCTATCGGTACTACCGTTTATTGAAACAATATAAGATTCTAATTTTCTTGTGACTTTTGGTGCAATCATTCCGTCAGGATATAAATCAAGTTCACTATCAATTAAACTTTCTTCACCATAAGTTAAAAGTCTTAATTTAACAATGTCATCTGACATTGGTAATTTGGTTTCAAAATAACCATCAACACCAGGTTTTGATTCAGTTTGTTTAATATTTAATTCACTTAAATCAATTTCAGATTCAAATCTTTTTGAAGATTGTGGGTCAATACTTGAAATTTTGTACTTTGGTCCAAACGCTGTGTTTCTTAAAAAAATTAAAATCGCTTCAACATCACCTGGTAACAAATCATCAATTTTAATGTCAGGTTCATAAATTTTACTTTTTAATAATTGACCAATTACATTTGTTGTTCCCATGTTGACACTCGCCAATAGATTTTCATCTTGTGCGGTCAAATATCCAACCTTAACTGATTTTTTTTTATTAGTATAAAATAAACCTTGTGAAGGTAGTGGTACCACATCGTGTGGTAAGTTAAAATTCATTTGTCCGTATTGTATTTCGTTTTCCATAAAAAAAGCCAAGGATTACCCTTGGCTTTAAATATAAACTGACTTTGTTTTTTGTAAATGAAATATTAATAAACTAAGATACATCTATCAGGACGAAGTGTTGCTGAGATGGTTTGTAAACCGTCATCAGTATATGACACACCCTGAAAGTCCACGTCTGTTAGGAAACAACCTTGTAAAATCCATTTTTCAACTGCAACACCTGTCGGGTCTAACATTTCCAAAGTTACATCCTTTTTATAACCAGCCGCATATCCCATACGACCTGTCACTGATTCAGCGTGTAAACGAACCCACTCCATAAGAGCCTGAGCGGCTGATGGTCCAATAGGGTCACGGAAAGTAACACCAATTGTTCCCCATTCAAACATACCCGCAACATAAGTTTTAGTGTTTAAGAATGCGATATCTTTTGATGCAATTGTTATTTTTGGTCTGGCAGCAGATTCTACATACCAAGAATTAATACCCAATGAAGTAGGAAACGTTAAAATAAATCGGTTTTTACGTTTTGGTTCATACGGGTCGGGCATTTTCATTAATAAGTCAGCCATGTTATTATATTTTTTGTTTTTATTATTTTAGTTTATTTACCTATAAATACTTGATTGTTCAAAATTTTTGTCTTATATTATCTAGGCGTTCTAGTTTATTAATTATATTAAATATTAATATTTTGTTTTAGTTTGTGATTTAGTTAAATAAGTAGTAACTGGATGCTCTAGTCCAAATTCTTTATTTAAGAATTCTTTAACTTTTTCCACATTTCTTTCATCGTCATCTGAGAAACCTATTGAAGGTACCACAAAATTATTGGACACATCATTTTTGAACAATACTTTACCACCCACCATGTTTGCGAGTTCCTTGCAATAACTGATAAATTCTCTTAACGCATTTATCTTTCCTTCTTCAGGATTGGCTTCAGAACCAGTTCCGAATGATACAGGGTGAAAACGACACATGTCCAAATATTCTTTAATCATCGTATCATCATCTTTAATGTCTTCTCCTGTAAAATCACGATATTTTTTTAATGATTCTACCAATTTTTCTTGGTCTAAACCACTCACATTATTTTTGATGAGTTTATAAACCGCTTGTTTTAAAATCATTGGATTATGACCACGAGCTGTGATGATTGCAAATACTGACCCACCATTAATACACTCAACAAAATCGTCCCATGATGGTCCAAGACTTGCGGACATTACGTCAATTAAAAATTGTTTTTCACCTTCACCTCTAAAATTTCTAAAAGGATTAGATGCAAAACCAACAATGGTTTTTCCATTATAAATAAATGGTTTTTTACCCAAGTCGTGTCTGTGTTCAGCAAAATCATCTGTTGACATACCAATTTCATTATCTTGGTCATCTAATACCATAATTTTTGTTGGCATGTTCATTACATTGTCATCCCAATCAAAAGCATAATATTTGTGGTCGGGTAAACCTGATGGGTCCATACCCTCAGTTACCATTTCCAACAAGTGTCTTCTAATTGATTTTTTTAAATTCATTATTTTTTGTCTTTTGATAATTTTGAAATGATACTTTCTAACTGTGATTCAGTTAAAATAATGTTTTGTGGTTTTTCAGAATAAGTTTTTTTACCATTAGTTGGTACTTCCAAACTTTCCATTAATATTTTTTTTGTGAATTCCATAGTTTTATATATAAATAATAGGGAGGAGAGTTTTATTTCTCCTCCCATGTTTATTTTTAGATATTTTCAAATGAAGCTCCTGTTGGTGTTATCAAGAATTCAATATCAATAAATTCAAGAGCTTTTGTTGGTTTAAGGTAAAT
>Ga0222712_10003245_pt1 | contig 17862 bp, 9 predicted proteins | sample C33_657DmetaG_FD_165043 | JGI IMG/M metagenome (GOLD analysis project Ga0222712, IMG submission 165043) | Estuarine water microbial communities from San Francisco Bay, California, United States - C33_657D | ecosystem: Environmental > Aquatic > Marine > Unclassified | place: USA: California...
GGACTGAGCGTGTTGGCATCCACTCAGCAGTTTGAACGTGTGTAAAATCACCCAGTTTCCTACGGGCTCTGAAACCCGCGAGCCATCGGAAAGTTCAAAATAGCACGAGTACGATATCGTATAGTCACCGTCCACGAGTTTACCGCTCGAATCCGTCATTTCCAGCGCTTTGGGGAAGAAATCATCCCACTGACGGCACGGCAGGAAGGCGCCGTATCCGTCCGAACACCCGTCACCAATTTTCTGCACCCTGACTTTGCATCGAAGACCGTTGCCGCGCTTGCCCACGTCCCCGGCGCCGATGGTTTGAAAGCAATCGTCCGACGGCGTGCACGCGCTGTGCGACACCTTGACGCCAAAGCCAAAAGAGTACGAGGACACGATCGCGGGCGCGTTTGAAACGATGACTTGTACCGCTTGACGTGATCCTGGCGGCGGCGGCGGCGGCGGACTCGGCGGCGGCGGCGAAAAGTAATCCACGACGCCGAGATTCGCGTCTCCACCATTGAGCGGTTGCACGCGTCCGCTCAGTATGGTTATTCCGCGCGCGCACGCAAAACTTGCACCGGCGTACGGACTGCCTTCGTTTTGATATTTTTGATTGTTAAGCTGCACCGGATTGAAGATACCGTCGGAGGTGGCGAAAGCCATACCCGCGAGCGAGACCCAATCGGTTCGCGGCTGTCCGCCAGCGTGCTTTACGCAGCCATCCGAAGCCCTAACGTCGATGCGCGCTCCGTAATTGTCTTGATTCATCACAAACGACAGATCGCCTCGCGGTCTGCATCCGGCTGGAAGGTACGCGACGCAACGAGGCTGCCAAGATTCGCTCGCCATCCGTAAGAGGCCGCCGAGGATAACGAAACCATCTACGCAAGAGAAATGCGAAGGCGCCCACTCGAAACCATAATTTACCGCGTTACTGTGCGGAACAAGAACTCTGACCTGCGCGATGGCGAACACGATACCACTGAGCGAAAGCCATCCTTGACCCGTCGGACCGGCTTCGCGAAAGATGCATCCATCTGTGGAGACCCTCACGCGAGACTGCTGGGATTCTGTATTCACAGAGAACAGCATGTGCCCGTTCCGTGGCCGACACTGCGGTGGCAGACGCGCGATGCACGCATTCCAGTTTCCGGGTCTCAGGAGACCGCTCAGGGTGACGACGCCACCCTGAGACGTGCACGAGGGAGCGGAGTATTGATACCCAAAATTAACCCAGCCGTTCTCGAGCGTCAACAGCGTGTCGACGTCATTAGACCAATGGATGTTGGACAAGCTCTGCCAAACGTTTACGTTTTGAATAAAGCCTGGTGGGTATGACGGTATGGTGATTTGACCGTCTGCTGTGACGTCGAATCGCGAGGGCGCTACGTTCGCCGAGAAACTTTCGTCGCGAACGCCGCTAAAGATTCTCACACCGCCCGGCGGTCGAAGCGCGCACGCTTGCGCGGGCGGCGACGGGATGCGAAAAATCGTGTCACTCGTGCTCCACGCGTTCTTTAGCACGAGCCCCTCGACGACGACGAGCCCGCTCGCGGTGCACGAATATGCGGCTGGATTCCAATCGTTTCCGTGGTTGCCCCAATCCAACACAACGCCGGTGTCACGTGCCTCAGTTCTGAACGTCACGCCGCTGAGCGAGATGCGGCTGTTCGTTTGACCGCCGCCTTCCCAAAAAAAGCAACCGTCGCTCCACACGCTCAGTCGCGCCTGTCCTTGCTCGTTGTTCACCGAAAAGAGCAAATGATTTGTAATCGGGCGGCAGTTTGCCGGCAGGGTAGCGATACAATTACGATAATTCCAAGTACCCGCCTTCACGCGACCGCTGACGATTACGAGACCGGCTTCGCACGTGTAACGAAGAGGCGCGAACCCGTCCGTGGTGTCGTCGCTCCAACCATTCGCGAACGTCAACGACGATCCAGCGCTCGTGGAAAACGTCACGCCGCTTAAAGAAATCAACTTGCCGCTCGCGATTGCGCCAGACATCCAACGCACGTTTCCACTCGCGTCGACGTCGACGCGCGCGGTGCCGTCGGCGTCCCGCGCCGTGAACGCGAGCCGCCCGTTCGCCGGGCGACACCCTTCGGGCAGCGTCGCGATGACATCGCCAGCGGCTCGCGTCGTGCTTTTCTGTACCACCCCCGTCAAGCTCACCACGGAGTCCGCGCACGCGTACTCGGCGGTTTGATATTCGCCCCCGGTGTTCGTCCAACCGCTCGTCAACGACAGCGCCGTGCGTCCGCGCGTGGGATAGATCACGTTGCTCACGCTCAGCCAAGGGACCCCCGCATCTTTCGCTCCGCCGCCCCACGCGATCGCACCGTCCGCTCGAACGTCAACCTGCACGTTCACCGCTTGGTTGTTCCCGACGAACAGTTGCTTCTTCGTGTTCGCGTGCCCGCATCCGACGTCCGCGAGCGCGCTCGTCTCTCGCGCGCACGCCGCGAGCGCGACCGCGAGCGCGACCGCGAGCGCGACCGCCATCGCCACCGCGTGACGCGCTCGCGATCGTCGGCGTGTCCACATCGTCGCCTCCAACGCTCGACGATCGAGGTCGATGGATCGCGAATATCCGCCCTCTCGACGCGCGATCGAACGCCGTCGACGAACGCCGTCGACGAACGCGCGATCGACGTCGTCGCTCGCGACGAACGCGTCGACGAATGCGCGATCGAACGCGTCGACGCGAACGGGTCGACGTTTCGTCGACGCGAACGGGTCGACGTTTCGTCGACGACACCTCTCGGACTGGTTTCGTGTTGCGCGTCTCCGCGTCGATGTCGATTTGTAAATCGACATCGATGTCGACAGCGTCGATACACATACGGCGGGCGGGCGATGGCGATGGCGATGGGTGTGGGCGACCGCGAGTCATGACCAGTGCTTGGGTTGGGGACGACGACGCGCGGCGGTTGACGTTCGAGCGTTTGGGTCGAGCGACGCGAATGCGGTCGGCGAACGTGAGGATCAACAGTATTTTTTTAATGACACGCCCTCGCGCGCGGCGCGCATCGTTCGAGTTCCGTGATCGGTTCTAGAAGCGCGCGCGTCTGTCTACGAGAGACGGAAACAGTTGGCGAAACGAATCGCGCGCGACGGTCAAAACGAGCCAATCGATTCGACTCAATCGATCGGCGTCCTCGGGACAATCGAGCAGCGGCGCGACGTTTCTTAGAAACGCGTCCACGGTCTGGACGTCGTGGAAGTATTCGACGCATCGCGAATGCAAAGGCTCAAAACTTTGCCAGTCTTTCGCGTCGTCTAGGAAGTTCCATCCGAGCGCTTTGCCGCGTAAAGGACATCCATGGCTGAGCGCCCAGCGCAAACATTCGACATGTCCCCGGCTCGCAGCCGCCATGAGCGTGCGACCACCCATTTCGTATCCAAAGCTAGTGAGTGACTTCATGATGTCGACATGTCCGAACGCCGCCGCGTTCGATAAAAGCGCAGCGCGATTCTGCTCGTCCACGACCTCTGGATGACCCGTCACGCAAGCGGAGTGCCCGCGCCAAATCGCGAAGCGAATGTCACCGCATCGCACGTGGTCTTTGTGTGGTGGCTCGATCCAAATCACGTCCTGCACCTGGTCTTCAATGAGATTGGGGTCGTTGAACGAGAAGGGAGGCTTGTACTCCCAGCTCACGCTGTACGAGCCAGTCAGTGGGTCGTAAGAGTCGATGAGTCCCGCAAAGAAATGACGGTCGACTATTATCCAGCCGACTCGTTCTTCGGGCGTGCTTGGTAATGGATATCCGAACGACTCATCGCCCATTTTTAATCGCGCGAGCGGCAATCTGACGTCAACCGTTCCGATGCGCGCGACTAAAGCGAATCTATCGCCCAGTTCAAGTACGCGCGAAACTGTCGCGCCGCGGGATAGCTCATATCTCGTGGAACTCCAACTCGGTCGCGCAAATACGCGAGCGAAGCCTTGGTCGCATTCACATCGTATGGCCCGCCCCGCGTCGCCGGCGACGGTATCGACGAGACGTCAGGCTGAAGCATGGCGAACACCACGGATCGCAAAGCAACGTCGACGGCTGGGATGTGCGCTTCGCCGGGACGAGCGTTTGGATCGCTCAAAGGTGCGGAATACGCCGGTCGCCCCGGCTCACCGCAACCGCGAGCGGCGAATCGAGTGACGTTCACGCGATTGCTCAAAACTTTACGCGCGGCTTCGAGACGCGCGGCGACGGGATCATCCACACCCCACCATGGCTCCAAACAAGACGCGTCGAGAGCGCCAAGTGGTATGCGCCAGTTTTTGCCGTCGACGCCATCGATGGCGTCGCGCGCCGAGGCATTGTCTCCGTTTTCCGCGCACCCCCCGAGTTGGGGAGGTAAATCGTGCGCCGTGGTGTAATAATCGCTCTTTATGCCGCCGTAGGTCTTGCGATTCGCCATGACGGCGAACCATTTGTCTAGATGACGCCAGCGTCCGCCGTTGCCTTCAATTTTTACCCCCTTGTAGTACAAAATCGAGCCCGCCATGCGTTCGAGGAACGGCGCGAACGCGATGTCAACCATTGAAAATTCTGCGCCCATGAAATACGGTCCGCAACGACCGAGCTCCGCGTCAACGGTATCCAGAACGTCGGCGAACGCGCTATACGAAGCCCCGTCCGCGCGCGACGACGTGATCCACTGCATCCACTTGCTAAATAATGAGCGCTCGAGTCGCATCAAGTAATCGGCGCGCGTCGCCTCGTCGCTCCCCGGCGCGTACGGCAGCAGCGGCTTGTGATCGCGAAACGTGTCTTCGATCACGCGCGCGATGACCGAAGATTCAGAAATCACGCGACCGTCGAGTTCGATCACGGGTAACGCGCCGTTCGGCGCGATGTCCAGAAAACTCTGGGGCTTTGGGCCGTAGCACCGCATGTTGATCTTCTCCTTGACGTACGGAATTCGTTTCTCTTCCAGTTGCATCCAAATCTTTTGCGAGTACGGACACCACGACGCCGCGTCGCGGTACAACTTCACTCGCGGTGGCGCCGTCGTGCCGAACATTCGCTTCGACGCGCTCGCGTCGCTCGCGTCGTCGTCCACCGCCGGTTGAGGCTTCGCGTTCGCCAATCCCTCGAGTTCATCCCACGTCAGCGCGCGCGCATCGAACGTGTTCTGTACATCATTCGTCATCTCCTTCGCGTTCGATGATGATCCCTTTCCGTCGTCGAACAGTCTCCGCGCTCGTTCGAATGCTCGTCGCGCGAATTCGTTCGTCTCGCCCGCGCGCGCGCGCGCGCGCGTTCGCCCTCGCTCGCCCTCGCTCGCCCTCGCTCGCCCTCGATCGCTCCACCGCAATCGCGCGGCACTTTCGGCGATCGACGGCATGTATTCGCGCGCGCGTCGCTCACGCGCGCGATATGCCGTCGGTCGGTCGCGTTCGTTCGCGATCGCTGGGTCTTCGCTCGTTCGCAGAGGACGTCACGCGCGCGCGCGTCATTCGAGCGACCATCACACTCGCGCGGTCATGGGCGCGTCGTCGTCGTCGCCGTCGTCGTCGTCGAACGGGAAACATTCGCATTCGCATTCGCATTCGCAATCGCATCGCGCGAGCGACGCACGCGAGCGCGCGGTGGCGGCGAACGCGAGCGCGAACGCGGAGGAGGAACGCGAGCGCGGTGGCGCGCGACGCGTCGCGGAAGAGGACGAGGAAGAGGAGGACGAGCTCTCGAGCGCGTTCGATGGGTTCGCGGAGGAGGACGAGCGCGCGAGACGGTCGTTTTTCGCGTCATCCACGAAAGCGTTGGAATCGCCATCGCTTCCAACAAAAGATTTCGCGCCGTTGCTGGATGCGTTGCGCGCGCTCTCGGCGGCGGAGGCCCCGGACGCGGATGCGGTGTTTTGGTTCGAGTTAGGCAGCGCTTTGACCGAACCCCTGACGTCGTACGATGAACGCGCGCTCGATCGAGCGCTTCGACCGTTTGGCGAGCGCTTGCACTCGAATCACGCCGAAGCCGGAGGGCTGTATAAGCTCGCGAGGCACGCGAGCCGACAGCTCGCTTTAGCAAGCTCGGCGAACGCGACGCCGGTGGCGGCTATTAACGTCACAGTGCTCGTGAGCGTGTTCCTCAAGCACTTCATAGAGTTTTCGGCGACGAAGAAGCACGGAAAAGCCGCGCGCGCTGCGTGCGTCGATGCGTTTCGCACGTCGTGTCGATACAACGCCGCTTGGGAAACGTCTCGTTTGAACGCTTCGTCGCAGTCATCGCCCTTCAGCGACCTCCTGGCCGCGTGCGTCGACGTGCTGTCGAAGAAGCGCGTCACGGCGTCGACGATGGCGCTTCATTTGTCGTGCGTCCGTCTGCTACTCGTGGTTACGTCGTCGCAACTCATGTACGAGCTCGACGAAAGCGACTTGCGACGCACTGGGCATCCGCTGGCGTTGATGTTGCGCGTCGTCACCGAGCCTTCAGCTGGAACCTTAGTGTGCGCGCTTTTGCGTCAAATAGCCAGGCGTGAAGGGAATAGCGGCGATGTGTTTGAGCACCAGGCTCACGGAGCGAACGCCGAAGCGGCTTCTGGCGCGCGAACGGTTTCGGGAACTCTCATGTCGCTTCTGTGGTTTACGAACCGAGGAGCCTCCAAAGGCTATCGAGGCGATGGCACCGATATCGGAGCCGCACCAATTCTCAAGACGGGTCACCGCGCTCAGCCCTCGCCGCTGGCTGATGAATGCACGAATCTGCTTTTGGCCCTGCATACGCACAGCGCTTTCGGCGCGAGCGAGTCGAACCCTTTTCGAATAGCGTTGAGCGGCATCAAAGATTCCTCTCAGCGCACGTCCATAGCGGCGAGCAAGCGCGACGCCACGCTCGTGGACTTTGAGCAACTCACGAACGCATTATGTTCTCAGCTTGCGACGGACAAAGGGTTGCTAGTGCTCTACGTGCTTTTGGTTTCTAGCACTCGTTACGTGGCGTATCTCAGCTCGGCAGCTGGCGATAAAACAGAATTAATTGTACAAACGCTGATGCGAGAGCTTTACGAAGCCACGGCGCGTGATGCGTCTCATAAACTGCAGCTCATTACCGCCATGATGCTGACCTTGACGCAGGATTCGACGTTGGCGCGTTCGCTGCAGAAATTCAAGAGCGCCGGTGATGTTTCGTATTACAAGGAGCGTATCTTGCACTCGTCCGACACGTCTCTCTCAAGTTTGGTTATCATCATTCTCTCGCGCGCTATCAAATACAACGTCACGCAGCCCGCTTGTGCGGCGACGATGTTAAACGCTCTCGGGGCGATTGCCAACGTTTCATCCGTCATCAACGACATTAGCGTGTACGCGGCGCAGCGTTTAGTCAACATGCTCGCGTTGTTAACGCGTCGATATTCAAGTATCGTTCAGACTGCGCGCGGGCAAGTTTTGACCGACGCCAGTTCGGCGGCGGACGCCAAGGTGTGCGAAGATTTTATTCGCATCTTGTTTGAGATTTTGAACGGGCTCGTCACGAACGCGCAGTCGTTGACGAGCAACCCAGAAATCGTGTACGCGTTGATACACCGCGAGGACCTGTTTTCAACATACAGAACGCACGAGTGTTTCGCAGAGTACGTTCAAAACATTGAATCGGTGATTTCGCATTACAACGATGCGATACAAACGGCGCGAGGACAGAGCGAATGCGCGAGCCCGATGTCCGTGACGTCGCTCAAACGCATCATCACTCAAACTGATCAAAGAAAGGGCGAAACTGCGTTGAAGCACCACGACTTCTATCCGATGCATTTCACGTATCGCGAAGACGATCTCACGACGCCGCTGTTTCTCATACGCTACGTTTGGTGTTGCGTGTATTCGACGTCCGGCGTGTATTGGCCACCCGAATCGCTCGCCCTGTTCGAGGCGTGATGATCACTAGCGCGATAGCCTTGTAGGAGAACGTAGGACATTAAAGTCGTTCTCGATCGCAGCGTAGCGCGCAAAGACGCGCGTGGGCGAATAGGAGATGCTTTCGTAGGCTATGCATAAATTATGATATCGCTATCTTCGCGGCGCGCCGACGGAGGGCCGCACCGGTCGAGTCTCGTCCGTAAATATAACCCCCGTATTCAAAAGGAAATCAGCCACCCCGCGAAGTAATATCATGTCTTCATTCGGGTAGTATGGAGTTCCTTTGACGTTGTTCTCCGGGCGCGACGACGGAAGAAAAGAGAACGCGGCGAGAAATTCACGCGGGCCGGCGCGAATCGGCGCGTCGAAATGACACGGCACGATTCTGTTAAAATCCCACTTTGCAACCTTTTTCGCCCACGCGTTCACAGGCTCGGGTACATTTTCGTATACGAGCGTCCCCACGACCGGCGCGACGATCAAGCGGTTCGTGATGTCCCGCCAGCTTTGCTCTGGGGTGAGCAAATCGTTCGGGCCAAAGTACAACGCTTGCAGCGCGTTGCGCTGCCAACCGAGGCGTAAAACTTCCCCGCGACTCATATCCTTCGATGTCGTCGTTCGCATCTTCGCCTTTGTTGCGATATCGAACAAGTTTAAGAACTTCAAAGCGCTGATGGTGAAATTCTCGTCGTCCCCGCTTTCCTCCAAGTCGCGGTCCGGGATGCAGTCCGGGATGTTCTCGCTCACGTACACCACGGCGTCGGTGACGAGCAAAGTCTTAGAAGGTTTGTGCACGAACGCGGCCTCGACGAAGGACACGTATGATGCGACGCCCAACGCCGGGGGAGTCAAGAGTTCGTAATCAAACTCGTCGTCCCAAGGTGTGGGATCTCGACCGAGCACGCCCGTCTTTTTGATGCCAAAAAATTGAGGCGGCAGGTTCACCGGCCAACTCCATTGCTGCGGAACGATCCAGCACTGCGCTTGGGGGTACTTGCGCTGGAACGGTCCAACAAAAATCTTGTGCTCGAACAACGTCGTGGGCAACACCACGTGCTCCACCGGGGCGCCGAGCTCGTCGAGCAACGCCACCAGTTCCGCGGTCGGAGCCACCGGGGCGTGGACCCACAAGCCTCCGCTTTTCAGTTTAATCACCGTCATGCGAACGTTCACGCTGACGTTCAACCCCAAACCAATCCCTTGTTTTTGCTCGAAAAACCACATTTTCCCCGGATCGACTTCGTATCGATACGTCTGTCTCGCAAACGCGGGCACGAGCGGGAACAACGGCGGCGGCGCGACGAGATATCGGCGTCCCTTCGAGTCATCCGATTCCCCCGTCCCTCGCGTCATCGCCGTTCGCGCGCTCGTCCCTTTCCCTCGCCCATTCGTCGTCGACGGTTGTCCCGACCTCGCGTAGGCGACGAGCGCGACGAGCGCCGCCGCTGCGCTCGCGCACGCCGCCGCCGCGCTCGCGTTCGTCGCCCCCGCGACGTCGCTCGCCCCGAACGCGCGCGTGTGTTTCCTTCGCTCTCTTCTATCGCCACGCCCGTTCGCCGCTCGTTTCATCGCTCGTTCATCGTTCAATGTCCATGTTTTCCTCCCCCTCGAGCTCGTCCTCGTCGTCGTCGTCGTCGTCAACGCCCCTTCCATCGCTTTCGCGCGCGTTATCCACGTCGTCGCGCGTCTCTGCGCGCTTTTCCCTTCGCGATGCGTTCGCGCTCGACGTCGATCGATCGATCGATCGATCGATCGCGACCGCGACGGAGTTATGTCGTTCGATGTCGACGTCGACGTCGGAATGTGACGCGAAGCGCGTCACTCATTCAATTCATTCACGCGCGCATTCGTGCAATCCATTCAGTCAAGCAGTCATCAGGTCATCGACCTCGACCGATGGCGTCGTCATTTCGTCCTCGCATCATCGCTCATGCGCGTTCGCGCGATCGTCGCGCGATCGTGATGTCTCGCGTTCGTTCAGTTTCACTCGCACTCGCTTCGGCGTTCACCGTGGCGTCGTTCGCGTTGGTCGTCGTCGCGGTCGTCGTCGCGTCGCGCGCGTCGGACGCGTCCGCGACGCTCACGACGCTCACGACGCTCACGACGCTCACGACGTCGCGATTACGTGCGTCGTACGGCGAACGCGGTGACGGTGTGCGCGAGTCATTCGCGTCATCGAGCGCGAACGACGCGCGAGCGCGCGCGCATGAAGAGAAGAGAGACGAGATGAATGAATGGACGCGTCGCGCGGACCGCGCGTTGTTCGCGGCGACGTCCGCGCGCGCGGTCTCCTTAGGGTGGCAAAATGTCGTGAAGAAACTCGACAAAGGCGAACGCGTGGTGACGAACGTATTGGGGTCCTCCGTCGCGGGCGCGCACGGGGGATGCACGGAGACGGCGGAGGCGACGCGAGGCGCGTGCGCGCTGGCGTTTAATAGGACAAAATGCTGCGGGACGAGTTTGTCCCGAGTCACTCAAGGCGAGTGGTTGCGTCCCGCGATAGAATGGCTCGAACGCGAGTACCCAGCGGATGTGGACAAGTACGGGTACGCGCGTTTGTATTCGAACGACGACGCGACGCACGAGTGGACGAACGTCGCGCACGCGGGCGGCGGTATAAAGCAGTTCGCCGGATGTTTCGATAAATGGCTACCGAAAATCGAAGACGTTGATTTATTCATCTTGGAGTTCTCCCCCACGCTCGAGTTATTCAAAGATGGCGCCGTGCCGGCGAACAAGTTGCAAGAGTTGACGCAAGACTTGGAAACCGTGGTGCGACAGTTGACCGCGCAACGCGGAATAGTCGAGGGAGGGAAACGACGAGCGCCGCCGGCGTTCATGTTCGTTAACGCTCAAAACTGGTGTTCGTCTGATTTCGTTCCGGTAAAGGCGGGCGAAGAAGCGCCGATTCGGCAAGTTTGTCGACGCTTACCCGGAGCGTGGATTAATAGAGGGAAAAGCCTCGAAACGTTTGCGCTCATGAGAGAACGAATTCGCGACGTCTATCTCGGCGAGGATCCGATTCGTGATGTGTACGAAAAGTTGAGCGATCATTACGGCATTCCTGTGGTGCACATGAGGCGGGGGATGTTCGACATCATGAGCGACACGACGCAAGACGACTCGGCGCCGATTTCGCTCGCCGACTGGACGACGGATGGTTTGCATCCAAACGGTAGGCACGCCACAGCGATCATGGGCGATTATTTTTTGAATGCGTTTCGAATGGCAATCGACGCAGTGCGTATTTCAAACGGCGAGCGCCCTAGTAATTATACCCCAATATCGTTCGCAGCGGCGCAAGGATCTAAGCACGTCGGAGGCAGATTTTCTTCCAGCGATTTTTGGATCGAAGAGCGCGCGATGGATCGAATCAGGCATCTTAACGACACGGATTTGCCTTCAACGCTCGGTTCGAACCGTGCTGTGATGCGAGTGTCAAAGTGCTACGAATTTGGTAAGGAGATATCGAAGCACTTTGATGATAAAGCTGGTATTATTGAAAACACGAGCACGAGCGGTTTCTTCTCGTGGCCGGTCGTCGTCGACGAATCTCAAAATCTGTGGGAATACGTCGAACGCGAATCGCTTGGGCGTACTGAGCACAAACCAGGCTACGTCACAAACACATCCGGCGCTTTCATAGTCATTCGCACATCGTTGGGGAGGCCGTTCGGTGTGGTTCGCGCGATGTCGATCCGTGTTTCGACGCTCCACTCGTGGGATAACTATGGCGCTATTCTTGTGACGTGCGCTGTGGGATGCTCGTGCTCGAACACCACGATCAACACGCAGTGGGATCGAAAAGTCAGCATCACGGATTCGACGGACGTGCCTATAACGATCGATGGCGCGGACTTTGCGAACGCTGGCTTAAAGTTTCATGACGAGTCTCACACGTGCGATGTGCGACTCAAAGTCGTAAGCGAAACCGGCAAACGAGTCAAGCTCATCGGCATCAGCGTGTTGTATCGCTCTGACGTTGATTAAGTGTTGATTAGATGGTTCTTAGAAGATAGTTACAGTAGAGTAGCTTAGTACTGTACCGATGAATTATGTACGCGGTGTAAATAGTTCCAGTACAAGTGGCGCAACCGCGAGACCCCACACAGAGCTACGCGCGAGATGGATGGGACGATCACCGTCGATGCCGTGCGCGAGCAGCTCATCAAGCTCGGTAGGAGCGACCTGAGCGATGCGCGCATCGAAGAGTTCTTGCGACAGCGGCGGCCACAAAGAAGAGCACACGATGACGAATCACCAACGGGCGCTCACGATGACTTTAAGCGACGCACTGCAAAATCTAGCGATGTGCTGGCGAGTGCGAATCAGCGCCCCCCATGGAATTTGGATGCTTTCGAGCTGCTGTCACTCGGGGAGACTACGAACGTGACGCGTCGATATCCGCGACGGAAATCAAAAGCGACAGACACAATCGGCAAGGTTGATGTCGTGAAACTCGGCGCTGAATATCGCGCCGAGTGGGCGAAATCGCCCCTTTTGAGCGGCCAAGCGCGTCCCAAAGTCGGGTTTGCAGAACAGTTCGCCGCTCTGCACGAAGCCGAACGAAAGAAGAATCTTGAACGACGCCGGCAAGCTCGAAAAAAGTCAACTATGTAGCTCGATGTTCAATTCAGTTAACGTTTGTACTACAACTGTGTAGCATACAGTAGCATGTAAGGATAACTAGCATTTAGTGTACATTATAAGGTTTCATGGGCTTCACTGCCAGTGATGCGGTCCAGGGGGCAAAGGTGGTGGACGCATCGGCGGTAGTGGTGGCTGCGAGTTGTTTGGAATTGGTGGCGGCGCACCTTGCATAGAAATCGACATGCGAGGTGGACCAGACGGTGGCATCGGCGCTAGTCGCTCACTCGCGTCAAGTTGCGCGATCGATGGCATGGGTTGCATGTACGCTCCCGGTCCGCCGATCGTGGGCAAGTTTGGCGCGGGATTGTTAAACGGCATCGGCGGCGGAGCGTTGTGCATATGAGGTACAAATGGCAGCCCTCCAATTTGGAGCTCTGACATTGCGGAGAAACGTGAACGTTGCTGCTGCGGTTGGAGCTGCGGTTGTTGTTGTTGTTGCTGCTGCTGCTGCTGCGTCGGTGGTTGCTGCGACGTAGGCCGTACGAAATCTTCAAGCGAGATGCCGCCGTCGTCGGACATGCCGAGTGCGGACATGTCGAGATTTAGATTGCTCCAGGATTCGGCGCTCATCAGACCCTCGTCGAAACCCGCTTGTAGCAGATGTGAAGGCGTTTGCGAACGTGAAGCGAGATTGAGCTCGTCATCCTTCATCTCAGACTTGAACCCGTGAATTTTTCCGAATCTGTAAATCTCGAGCAGCTCCTCTTCGAATTCTCCTCGCGCTTGCAAATCGAGATACTTTTCATAAAGCTTAACCGCCGTGCGCGCATCTTCAATCGAGTCGTGAGTTTCAGCCTGGATATCCTCGCCGAGTAAATACGTCGCCAGAAATCTCAAGGACAATTTTCGTTGGCGCTTAAAGTGAAACAATTCAACCGTATCGATGACCTGTTCCGAAGGCACGACTATGTTGATCATCTTAAAATCTTGCTTCAACCCATGGCCGACAAAAATACATCCAGCGTCAATCAGATAGCGCAGCTTAACGTACGCGTGTTTCAGTTGCGTGATAAAGTGCTGACTCATCGTAGGGTCTAGATCTCCTGGTACCAATCCTGAGAACCTCGTCAAGTAGTCGTGAACTGGTTCGACGGCGCGAATGTAGTCATCAATGATTGGCGTCATCTTTCTTGCACCCTGACCGCGAACCACGGAGACTCGGGCTAACCCAAGTCGCGCTGGCACTGACTCGTACTCCGTTCCGTCATCGCGTGTGGCCATTATCGCGGGCGCCATCGAGACGAATTCGGCATCGATGCCCAACAGTATCCCTGGCCCTGGGATATCGTCCCCCGTACACGCAAACGGAACAAAAGGCACGTTCCTAGGAATCGGCATTTCGCTCGTGATTCGTTTGTACACGTCTAAAGTGATTGGCGACACCGGCAACGGTTCCGGCGTGGGCTTGTTGACTTTGGTGTACATGCACAAACAAGGAATTTTCAGTTGGCCGTAGAGTTGCGTGACTTCGTCACTGGAAACTTGGCTCACCACAAAGTCGTTGAACAAAAGCCATTCGTTCGGGCTCCCGGGCGCGGCTGTGCGCCCGGTCGTTGGAGTACCGGGACTCATAGGCGACGTGATGCCTTTCGGCGTCGCAATTTTAACTTGCTGAACTGAGGCTTTGCGAAAGAGCGGCGACACTCCAGGCGTGCTACCGGGCTTGCTAGGCGTCGCTGCGAAATCACCGGCAATGTCCACATACGGCGGCCGAACTTTAATGAAACTCACCAGATGACCAGAAATATTCGACGACTTTGTATTTCGCAAGTCTGACCCTTTCTTGATTTCGTCCTCAATATTTCGACTGAACACGACCAAACCCGTGAGCTCGTAAATTTCTGAATTTGCAACGTGTTGAAACTGCGACTCATCAAGCGCGTGACGAGCCTCCACAGTCTTCGCCTCTGTGTTCAACACGACTTGAATGAAATGCGGTAACCATCGTTCGGCAACTTTTCCTGAAAACGAATCACTCGATGAATGCGCCAATGTATCCACACCCCACCAGTGCAAATCTCTCAAATCAGCCATGCCCAAGTTGACGGAAAGCACCGTCGGCAAAGAAAACGGCATGCGAGTTTGCCTCATGCGCGTATACGCTTTATGTCCTTCGCACCACGCACGCATTTCTTGTGAAACGTGAAGAGATTTTGCGAGCAACTCAACGAATGTCGGTCGATGTCCGATTTCGCGCGTCAACGGATATTGTAAGTCGACTTGGAACGTTCGCATCTCTTTCGTGGTTGACACAGAACATTGCGAACACTTGAGGGTTTCATTTAGTCTCGTCCCGAAGATGGCTTCGCAGGCTGTGGGTCCAGAAGGTTCATGACTCATAAAGACCGCTTGACGTCGTGATAACTCTTCCTTGTTCAGCTGTTCTAAGATGAAGCGCAGAAAAGCTTGAATACGGCGAATTGGCGAATGGTCGGCTCGCGCCTCGAGCTCATCGCGTCCTTCGATCAAACCCAAAGCAGCAGCCTCACGAACTTGCCTCAACGTACGCAAAAAATTCAACGGTTGCGTCGCTAACCCCGGCGGGCACGTCATGAGCATGTGCGACAAAAAGCTCGTTTCGCAAGTGAGGCAAAATTCACGCTCGCACGTATGTCCGATAACCTTCGCTCGCAATTCTGGAACAAAGTTCAACAACTGCAATACCGGATTGACGTAACAGTTCGCCAAATCGTTTGTTAAACCAGGAAGCCGGGTCTTATTGTACGTCGAAAAATCGAACTCCTCGAATCGCCGCTCAGCCGTCAGCGCCGAACGATTACATTCAACGCGAGCGTACATCTCCGGCATGCCCTTCTTTTTTGTTTCAATTACCTTCGCGCCGTGCAACGAAGAGTTCGACTTATACAACGCTTTAGCTGGATTAACTTCTTCCGCAGTAAGTCCGCAATCGAGCAAATCCTCTGGCAGTTCAAACTCTTGTTGCGAAAGCGCAAACTCATCCACAGGAGCGGTGGGATACGATTCCATGTTCACGTATGGATCTTCGTTGGAACAGAACATGTGTATCCACCCAGAATCATCATTGAAAGCCACGAGTTCACCGGATGAAGATACGCTTTGACCTAAAATAGAAGCACCGTGCGTGTCGATTTGATAGTTGAACGGCACGACTGATGGATTCAGCAAGTCGAGCGTTTGCGCCGAACCGCTTGCGCTCGCGATGCTCAACGTCGGCGACTCGTACCCGTGATTGAAAGACACCGAAACTGGTCCCGTATGACAGTGAATCTGGTTCAACAAACGCGCGCTGTAACGAACGTCGAATACTTTGACAAACTGATCAAGCACCACTTGGCCCGCCCGCCTCGTCAGCCCGCAGGTTACCACTAGATCGCCTTTGCACGTTACCCCTGTCACCGACCCCGAGCCGTGCGCGCTCGCCACGAGTTCCTGTCGCAATCCATTCCTAACATCTCTAAAACTCAACTCTCCGTCGACGCCACCGATGACTAAAAGCGACCGTTGCGTTCCCCAATCCATGACCTCGCACCCTTGACTCGTCGCTTGACTCTTCACGAGCACGCCGCGCGTCATGTCGTACTGTTCCACCACCGCCGTCGTTCTCCCCACGAAGAGCTTTGCGGCGATTCTACCGTTAGGGTGTTGATACGCCATGCATCGCAGCGCGCTTCGTTCGCCATCGCATTCACCACACGTCAACGTTCTCGCTCCGTTCGACGTGTGGAACGCCACGCTCGACGCGCACAGGCTCAGCGCCCCCGAACCTAGCGGAACGATCTGTCGCACCGCGTGCGCGTGCGCTTCGACGCTCACGTGTCGCGCTAACGTCGGGGCGTACATCGCGGTGAGCCATCCGTCTTCGGTGCCGCACCAAAGAAGTTCTTCCGCGGTGTCAAACGCAATCGAGGTCACCGGCGGTGGGTCGTGACCTTCGTCGAGCAACTCAACCTGTAACGTCGTCGACGCATCGAAGAGATAGCTTGGCAAAATAGATGCGAGTGGCTGCGTCGAAGCGTTCGCGGCGTACATCGCGCTCGAGCGATGTCACGCCGCACCGGCCGCGAGCGCCGCGCGTCGCGCTCTGCGGCTCGAGAGCGACGACGCGTCATTCTTCTCGCTCGCTCACTCGCTCACTCGCTCGATCGCTACATATGCAGATTTGTAAAATACACGAGCGCGCGCGCTGCTAAATACTATCGCGCGCTGAATACTACCGAACGCGCATCACTTTCGCGAAGCGAACGTTTTCCGCGCGCGCCGCGCGTTGTCGTCAATCCAATCGCGAATATCGTCGAAATGAAGCGCGGCGATGCCGCACGCGACGCCGCACAGGACTCCATACTTTAATCCAACTCGATGCGCGACGAATGTTCTCGATCCCGTGCGCACGGCCACGGATTGCAGCGCCGAGCAAGGTTCGCACTGCGGGTAAAATCGTTGCAACGGCACGCCGCGCACGTAATTAAACACGCGCCTCGGGAACGACGCCCCGCGATTCGCCTTGGCCGCGGCTCCGCTTCCAAACGCCTTTTTATTGGGCGGCATGTGATCGCCAATCACGCTCCCTCGCGTGCTCCCGCAGTGATGACACCCGTGCTTTTTCAGCCACGTCCCGAGCAAGCGCCTCTGCGCATCCGTCGCGTACTCGCTCCCTTTCGCGGCGACACTTTTGCGCGCGTTCGCCCCGACGCGCGCGACATCACTCGCGAAAATACGACTCAAGTTCCCTCGAGAGAGAAATAAAAACACCCCACCGCCGACGAAGACGTCTCGAGCGACGTCGCGCGCGTCCGCCCCCCCGACGAGCGCGTCCGTGACCCATTTCATCGTTCCTCCTTTTCCCCTCTTTCTCGCGGCGCGCGCTCGTTCGACGACGCGCGCGCTCGCCCCCGAGAGCGCTGCGCTCGACGCTATGGCCATCGACGCCGCGATTCCCGACACGAACGGCGTCCCGCACGCTATCCGAAGAACCATTCCGAGCCGTTGCGTCGTCCACGCCAGAGATGTAAACGTCGCCGTCGACGCCGCGATCGCCATCGCGTTCGTCTCCACGTCCTCTCTCGACGTCGTCATTCGCCCCGAAGTCGTTTTGTGCGACGGCGTCTCCCGTCCCGCCCTCGCGTCGTCGTCGTCGTCGTCATTCGTCATTCATTCGTTAATCATTCACTCGTGCACTCTTCAGTCATCCTCGTCGACCGGTCGTCGACCTCGCGTAGGTCGTCGTTCGCACATTCGTGGCGTCGACGTCGTCGTCGGTGGATTCAACGGACGAATCCACCGAGTCCATCGTCGACGTGCGAACGACGACGTCATCCGTCATCCACGTCGTCGACGTCGACGTTGAGTCATCGATTCGTCCACCCCCCCCCCTCGACATCGAT
>Ga0222712_10003246_pt1 | contig 17862 bp, 10 predicted proteins | sample C33_657DmetaG_FD_165043 | JGI IMG/M metagenome (GOLD analysis project Ga0222712, IMG submission 165043) | Estuarine water microbial communities from San Francisco Bay, California, United States - C33_657D | ecosystem: Environmental > Aquatic > Marine > Unclassified | place: USA: California...
GCGAGGGGGGGGGGGGGGGGGGAGGGGGGGGTCGAAAAATGGAAACAAAAAGTCCATATTCGTTGGGAAATGGAACACAAAAGTCCATACTCTTTGGGAAATGAAACACAAAAGTCCATAGTCGTTGGGAAATGGAACACAAAAGTCCATACTCGTTGGGAAATGGAACACAAAAGTCCATATTCGTATGGAAATGGAACACAAAAGTCCATCGTCGCCGACCCAACCGAACGGACGACATCGACGGGGGCTTTTAAACGACTCCGCGACTCGTCCCATGCGCGTCGTCGATCGCATCCCAGATCGTCGATTTTAGCATTAAAAATCGCGCGATCGCGCGTCGTCGTTCGTTCGTCGTTCGTTCGTCGTGATCGGAACAGCACCCACGCGCACATACGTACACACATACATACACGCACGACCTCTCTGACCGACCGACCACACGCCCCCGGCCGTTTATGTATCAGCGCGATCGATCGCGTCGCCCGATCGACGCGATCGATCGCGCGTGACGTGTGCCGCACAACGAACGCAACACTACGAACGTCGATGGGGAAACACTCCGATGACGAAAGGGAGCATTCGAGACACGATTTGGTGTTTCGCGCGAAACTCGCGGAACAAGCCGAACGGTAGGTCAGACGTTCGTCGACGACGACGACGACGATGTGGTGATTGGTTGACGACGACGATCGGGGTGATGATGATGATGATGATCGACTACGAGAGAGAGAGATCGATCGGGAAAGGCAAAGGATTCGAACGCGTGGTGTTCGAAACATCCAAAGACGAGCGGTGATGAGGGTGAGAACATCGGCGTCGAGGCGAGGACGAAAGATGGGAATGAGGGAAACGGTGAAGGAGGGACGAGGACGAACGGCGGAGGGGGCGGAGCGCGCGAGCGCGCGGAGTCGCGACGACGCGACGTCGAGGGAACGATTGGATCGCCACACGTGACTGATGAACGCGTTGGGGTTTTGCGATGCGAATTAGGTATGAGGAGATGATGGATTATATGAGCGAAGTGACGATGAAAACGGGCGGGGAGGAGTTGAACGTGGAGGAACGCAATTTGTTGAGCGTGGCGTTTAAGAATGTCGTCGGCGCTCGTCGGGCGTCGTGGCGCATCGTGAGTTCGATCGAAACGAAGGAGGAAGCGAAACATTCGAAAGATAGCGACAAGTGTAAGCTGATTGCGCAGTATAAGGCGAATGTTGAGGAAGAGTTGACGTCGATTTGCACGCGTATTCTAGAATTGCTCAAGAATCACTTGGAAGATCGATGCTCCGCCGGCGAATCAAAGGTGTTTTATAAAAAGATGAAAGGGGACTATTGGCGCTACTTGGCCGAGTTCAAGGGTGGGTCCGAACGCAAGGAGGCGGCAGAGGAAACGCTTTTGGCGTATAAGAGTGCCGAACAAACGGCGGAGGCGGAGTTGGCTCCGACGCACCCGATTCGTCTCGGGCTCGCGCTCAATTTTTCTGTCTTCTACTACGAAATCTTAAACGCCCCCGAACGCGCGTGCCAAATGGCCAAGAAAGCGTTCGATGAAGCCATCAGCGAACTCGATACGCTCGGTGAAGAATCCTACAAGGATAGCACGTTGATCATGCAGCTTTTACGCGATAACTTGACGTTGTGGACGTCTGACATGGATGAAACCGCTCAAGCCGCCGAAGAGGACGACGAATAGAACCACAACTTCACTCCCCCCAGTATAGAGAGCGTCGTCGTCATCTTTCGAACCTTTCATTACCCACGTTGGTAGTATCTTTAATATGAAATTCAAAAGTCAAACGCGTACACAAAAGTCAAACGTAGCTTTCGTTCGCGACGCAGTTTTCGATTTGAAAAATAAAATCAGGTTAAAGATTACGATAGTATTATCAACTATGAAGCAATTCAACTACTTAGTATTCACGCACGAAATCAAACTCGTTTCCGCATCGCTCAAGTGCGCGCCGCCGTCGAGACGATCACGCTCGGGCGCTTGGGAGCGTCGACGTACAACAAGCCAAAGCCCACGCACGCGAATAGCGCCAGCGTCTTTAACACGGAGAAGTCTTTTGGCCACATGATAATGGTGAAAGCAATCGTAGCCATTTTATTCAATACCCCAACTAGGGTAAACGTCGTTGCGGTGATCACCGAGCGACATCGCCAGCCGCTGTATGAAATCGCCACGCCGACGACGCACGAGAGCGCCAAATAAAACAACGCGCCGTCGCCGTTCTTCATGTCCATCTCATTTTCCCCGGTAACGAAGTACAAAACGATTGTCGGCGGAATCGCGAGAGCGTTCGTGTAAAATACGCGCTCCCATTGAGTCATTTGGATGTTATCCGTCAAGTGTTTCCCGTACGTCATTTGCGCCGCCAATAACAACCACCACAATAGTAACCAAAACATCCCCTCTCCACCATCCACGCTCACGCCCGTATCGTTCGTGATGTAAAAGCTCGCCGATATCACGACGCCGAATAAACTCGCGACGCTTCGCGCGTTCGGGAACATCCTTCCCATGAACGCCCATTCGATCACGCACACGATGAGCGGCAAGCAGCACCGCGCCGCGATCACCGCCCCGACGTTCGTCAGCATCAGTGCCTTCATGTTCGAAAACAACCCCGCGGCGAACATCGTCGTGTACACCACAAAAGGTACGATACGTTTCCTCTCGAACGGCCCCAATACGTTCGCGCCGGAGACCTCCATCGCGGCGACGACCGCCGCGCTCACCGCGAGCTGCGCCCCGCTCACCACCGTCGGCAGCCCGTTCGAGCTCACCGCGAGCTTATTGATCACTAACATCGACGACGAGCATAATGAATAGATCGTTATCCATACAACCTTCTCTTTCGCCGCCGCCGCCGCGAGCGCGCTCGCTTTTCCATCCATCATCGATCGACTGCAGTCGTTCGGAACTTATCCACGATGTGACGCTCGCTTAGCGCTCCCGCGATGCGAAACCTTCGCGTCGACGCGTGCGCGAATGCGCGCGACCTGATGAGAAAGAACTTTTGTATCTTCCAACGTCTTCGCGCGCGTTCGGCGTCGCGATGTGTCGTTCACTGAATCATCCACTCATTCCATTCGTTCGAGCTCAAAAAAGCTCAAAAAGCTCAAAAAGCTCACGACGACGGGGTCGAGCGTCACATCGCTCAACGCCCTCGCGATGTCGACGTTAGTGATCGACAACTACGATTCCTACGTCCACATTCTCGCCCACGTCATCGCTCGCGTGGACGGTGAGGAGCCGGTGGTGATGAGGAACGACGCGAGCGCGCTGGCGACGGTCGCGCGAGCGGCGCGAGAGAGCGACGGGCGCGCCCGGTCGTTCGCGCGCGTCGTCATCGGCCCCGGCCCGGGGAACCCAACGAGGGGAAGTGATTTAGGTTTCGTCGCGGAGATCATGCGAGAGATGACGTTGGATGATGAATTCATGCCGGTGTTCGGCGTGTGCCTCGGGCACCAGGCGTTGTGCGCGTTCGCCGGGGGCGAAGTGACGAGAAATGATCGCGGTGCGATGCACGGGCGCGTCAGTGGAGTGACGCACGATGGGCGAAGCGCTTTGTTCGATGGCATTCCCAGCGGCGAAGGGAATGGTTTCGTTGGGACGAGGTATCACTCGCTGAGCTGCGCTCGAGTGAATGAAAAAGAACACCGAGCGACGGCGTGGGCGGAGGACGACGGAGCGATCATGGCTTTGGAAAGTGCTCGAGGCTTACCGCGATTCGGCGTGCAGTTTCACCCGGAGAGCGTATGCACGACGTATGGGGAGAAGATGTACGCGAATTTTAAAAAGTTTGGCGACGAGTGGTGGGGTCGACGCGGCGGCGTCCCGGCGGCGCCGGTCGAGTTCATTCGGCGCGTCCCGAGGGCACTAGGTCGCGTCGAGTTGGTGGAGGACGCGGAAGTGAGTGGTGATGGCGATCACGAACGGATGCGATGCGCACTCGTCGTGCGTAAGATGGACGCATCGACGTCGGCGGCGACGTCGGAGGATATTTTTTGGTCGTGCTTCGGCGCAAACGCCAGCTCGAGCGAGCGCGTCGCCGATGACGCGTGGTGGCTCGATAGCGCGGATGAAAGCAAGGGACGATTCAGTTACATGGGACATAAATCGGGAAAGCGTTGGCGCCGCGTAACGTTCAAGTTGGACCCTTCACCGGCGCGCGAGAGCGGCGGCGGCGGCGGCGAGCGCGAAACCGTCTCTTGGCGCAGCGGTGGCGCCGATGTCGCGCCAAAGGGCGGTACATTAACCGTGACGGATGCATTTGGGGTGACGCAACACGAATATCTCAAAGACGGTTTGATGCCTTGGCTAGAGCAAAGACTGAGCGAGCGCACGGTCAGTCGCGACGAAGCGACGAAGCTTCCGTTTGATTTTGACGGCGGATTTGTCGGCTATTTGGGGTACGAAATGCGCAACGATTTTGACTCTCTGCCGCCCAAGTATGATTCTCCGCTACCTGATGCGGCGTTTTTCTTAGTTGATGCGTTCGTCGCGTTCGATCACGTCACGCGCGAAGTGCTTGTCGTGGGAACCCGCTACGACGATGATGATGATGAATCGTCGGCAAACGAAGCCACCGTGGAGCGAGTGTCGAGCGTGATTGAGAACCTCATTAACGTCCAAGCGGCTTCAGCCAAGGAATCGCATGGGCTTGGTTCCGTCGCCGCGGAAATTTGCGCTTTGGATGCAGCTGCACTCCTCGAGAGGACGAAATTTTCGTGGAGGCGCGAACGCGACCAGTACGTCGCCGACATCAACGCAAGTCAAGACGCGATTAAGGATGGCGAGACGTACGAAGTATGCTTGACGAACATGTTGCATCGCCGCGAAACTCCGGGACCGATGCACTTGGGTGCTCGAACGAGAACACTGTATTCGGAATTGCGTCGCAGCAATCCGGCGCCGTACGCCGCGCTTTTATCATTCGGCGACGCGAGCGGCGAACCGCTCGTCGTGTGCTGCTGCTCTCCCGAGCGCTTCTTGAGACACTCCACCGATGGCGTATTGGAGGCGAAGCCTATCAAGGGCACGGCCAAACGCATGCAGCCGCTCGGTGGGGACGAAGACTGCGCGGCAGCGGCGGCGCTCGAGGCGAACGTCAAGGATCGCGCGGAGAATTTAATGATTGTTGATTTATTACGCAATGATCTCGCGCGCGTGTGCGACGTTGGATCAATCGAGGTTCCAAGTTTGATGAAGATTGAATCATACGCCACGGTGCATCAGCTCGTGAGCACCGTGCGAGGCAAGCGCGGCGCGGCGTATTCCCTTTCTGACGTCGTGAAAGCAACCTTCCCCGGGGGCTCGATGACTGGCGCACCCAAGATTCGTACGATGGAAATCATCGACGCTTTGGAAATCGGACCGCGAATGGCGTACAGCGGATCGATTGGATTTTTCTCCAACTCCAACGCGTTCGATTTAAACATCGTCATTCGAAGCGTGCTCTTGCGCGGCGACGACGCGTGGATCGGCGCCGGCGGCGCGATCACCATCCTCTCCAACGCCGCGAGCGAATGGGAAGAAATCGAGCTCAAGGCGTGCGCATTACTGCGCGCCATCGCTCGCGTCGACGCTATGAAAACGCCGCACCCTTGACCACTCGTTTCTCAATCACGTAGTTCCCTCGCGTAGTCCGTAGTTCCATCGTCGTCCCGTCCGCGCCGTTTTCATAGCGTTTCGTCGTCTCCGCGCCGTCCTCACACGCCGACTCCACATCCCGCGATCGAAGACCGTCCCCTCTCGTTCGCGTCGTCAAAGCGTTCGCTCACCGTCCTTTACCCATCATGCTCGCGCGCGTCGAACGGGGCGACGTCGACGTCGACGTCGACGACGTCGACGACGCCTTCGGGCGGTCAACGAGGAATACGAACCGTCACGAACATACCGTCGACGCGAACGCGCGCTCGCTCGACGTCACCGACGACGTCACCGACGACGACGACGACGACGATACAGATTCAAACGAACGAGCATTCATCGCCGAAATCGCCTCAATCGAACGCGCGTTCGAAAAAGAATCGAATGGTGATGATGATGTTGATGACGCTCACGATGATGATGAAGACTATAAAGCGCGCGTCCCGCGCGCGCGGGACGACCGCCACACATTCCTCTCCCGCTCGCGCGCGCTCGCCAACGCGTTCGCCAACGCGAGCGCGAATGTGGGTTTGCGCGTCATCGCTCGCGTTGCTCTGGCGCGCGTGGACGCGCACGACGATGTCGACGCCGCGAGCGCGAGCGCGACGGCGCTCGCGCGAGCGACCGACGCCGCGGCGTACGTCGCCGCATTCGAGACGTACATCGCCCACAGAGGCGCTCGAAGCGACGTCAAGGACATGAATGACGACGAATGTCGCCAAGGAGCAAAGATTTTAGACGCCATGCTGCGTCAATTGGCGTGGCGTCCAGGGGCGACCGCGCTCGCGGTTCGCGACCGCGTCGCTTCGGCGTTCGCGACGCTGGCGTCACACGAACGCACTTTGGGCATCGTGCGCGCGTGGCTCGCATTGGAGGGGCGAAAACAAAACGCCGAACGCGTGGCTCTACGCGCGTTACGCGAGGAGGAGGAGTCGGCGATGTGCGTGGCGCTCGCGCGAGCGCTGGAACGCGGGACGTTCATCGCCGAAACGGATTCGAGGGCGAAAGCGAAGCGATCGAGGGCGTTCGCGAAGGCGTACGTCGATCGACTCGGACGCATCGAATGCGCGCGCGCGCAGTGCGCGGAGGCGATTCGGGACGTCATCGCGCGATGCGATGCGAAGACGCGCGTCGAAACGTTGCGGGACGCGTTTCCGTTCGCGGACGACGACGACGACGACGTGAGACGAATCGTTCGCGACGTATTGAGCGACGCGGTGATGCGCGGTGGTGGTGATGCGGACGTGGTGAATGAGCTTTGGGCGTCGCATGGGGCGACGTTGTTTAGTCATCCATCGCGGGCGACGGCGGCGGCGCTCGAAAGCGAACGCGAGACGAACGTCGAGGGCGTCATTGAGTGACGCGTGACGACATCGTCACCGGGTGATACACGAAGAAAGGTGTAAATAAAATATTTTTAACGCCAACGCGCGCGCGATTGAAGTCGGATTCGTCGCATCGACGACGACAGAGCGCGGAAACGAGTATAAAAAACGGCTGAAAACGCCTTTTCAACGCTCGCATGCTCGAATTGGAGTTTGAAGTGCGTCGCTCGCGAAGCTAGGAAACGTTCGAGACGACGGAACGCGAAGATGTATTTTGACGACTGACTTTTATTTCATCGCTCACTTCGCGCGCGCGCTAGGAATTTGCGGCGACCTCAAGCAGCTCGCACCACGGCTACAAGGTGGCGACGAGTGAAAACGCCAAGCTCCGCGAAGCGATCGAGGATGTCGAACGGCGACTAGCGCACGTCTACGCGGTGATCGATCACGGCGACGACATCGCCGATCTCACCGCGCCTAACGCGGCGAAGCGCATTCAAGAGATGGACCGTTTGGGATTGACGTATGAAACGCAAAAATACTTGACGTACCCAGAGGAATCGGCGACGACGGAGGAGAACGGAACTATGGACGAAGCCGATATCGACGGCGTGCGCGCGTGGAAGACGGACCGCGCACTCGCGCTCGCAAACATCGAAAGCTTTCCACTCGTCTTAGCCGTGAAAGAGCGATTACCCGGTGCGTTAACGCTCTCCACGAAGCGACCGGCGAGGAGGGTGGAGCACGACGTCGCCGTCGGCGCTCAGCCGGCGCCCCGCGTCGACGACAGAGAAAAGGACGCGCAAGTCACGCGCGTGGATGCGAACGGAAACATTTCATCCGTGGCTTACCGCAATCTCGATGGCATCGACTAGAACTAGGTAGGGAATAACGTACATGTCACGCGCTCGGGTCCCTGTACCCGTCGGCGTCGCTCGACCGCCACCACTCCACCGTTCGTCTCAATCCTTCGCTTAAACTCGTCTTTGGCGCCCAATCGATCGTCGCGAGCGCGCTCGCGACGTCTCCGTACGTCCCTCCAACATCCCCTGGTCGTCCAGGAAACTCATCCACCGCCCCAGTGACCCCGCACGCGCGTTCGCACGCGCGTATGACGTCATCTAAATACATCGCTCGCCCGCCGGCGACGTTCACGACGGCGTACGGCGACGTCGCGAGCTCGGCGAACGCGCACTTCATCAACGCTTCGCACGCGTCATCCACGTACACGTAATCCCGAAACGTCGAACGGCCATCACCAAACTTCGTCACGCGCTTTCCCGCGTGCAATTGCTCGATGAACCGCCAAATCGCCATATCCGGCCGACCGCGCGGACCGTAGACGGTGAAAATCCTCGCGCACACCGCGCTCGCGTCGGTGTTCATTCCATTCGCAAACGCCGCTCGCACCAACCCTTCGCTCGCGCCTTTCGTCGCCGCATACGTGGACGTATACTCATCGCTATCGTCGTCAACGAAACTCGCTTTCGGTGACATAATCGAATGAACATTTTGGTCGCCGTACACGCTCCCGCTCGACGCCACCACGACGCGCGGGACGCGAACGAGTGAACTTTTTTCCTCATTCATCTTTCTCGCGACCGCGAGCACTGCCGCCGTGGTCAACACGTTCGCGCGAACGGCTCCCACGACATCGCTCTCCGCGCTCGCGATCCCCGACCGCGAGGCGAGATGGATGACGCGCGCGTCGAGCTCGCGCGCCGAGCCGAGCGCTCGAGCGCTCGAGCGTAAACAATGAGCCAACTTGTCTTCATCGCACGCGTCCACGCGCACGACGTCGACGCCCGCGCGCGTTAATGCAGAAGCATTTTGTTCTTTCCACGTCACCGGGTACGGGCCGTGACGGTCGAAATCATCCACGCAGACGACGCGAGCGACGCGAGCGTCCTTCGCGGCGGCTAAGCACAGATGATGGCCGATGAATCCGGCGCCTCCGGTGACGACGACGATGTTTTGTCGATGCCGTGGTGATGACGTCGAAGGCGTGTTTTGATGGGAAGCGTTGGCGAACGTCAACGCGCGCATGATGAATGGCGTCAGAGCGCGAGCGGCGAGCGACGCCGCGAGCGGGACGAAGCGAGCCGACGAAGCGAGCGAGAGCAAGAAGCGTTTGGTGAAATGACCACGGCACGGAGTCGTAAATGAAAGAATACATCGATGAGTTATGAATGACGGGCGCTACGGGACTTGCGATGCGACCCAGGCGGTGGTGGCCAAGACGGCGAGGACGACGACGAAGAGAAACGGCGCCGCCGTAAAGGACGGGACGCCGACGTCCTCCTCTTGGTCGACGTACCCAGAATCGGTGTATTTCCCCTGTTCGATGACAAACGATGTGAGGACGTCGCACGAGAACGATTTAAATCGCGACGCGAGCGAGAGGACGAAGAGATTGAAATCGCGCGCGCGCGTCGAACGTCGCTTCGGCTCCGTACCTTGACGTCGACGCTCTCGCCGAAAAACCCAGACTTGCTCCCACCAACTTTCCTCTTCAACGCCCCGTACTGCGCTCGGTCCATCTTCTCACCCTTACGCATATTCTTCGCCGATGCGAGAAGGCCGCGATCGGCGACGATGTCTTCTTGAAAATCAAGCGCGCTCGTGACTTTCCACAGCGCGCTCGCGAACCCGCCGCGTTCGCGAGCTTCAAATTCCGCCTTTCGCTTCGCCCGTTGCTTTCGAATTCGCGCGTACGCCTCGCCTTTGGTCTCTTCGTATTCATACACCGGTTCTTCCCGCGCGGGCGGTTGCGGTTTGCGAAGCGCAAAAAAAGCTGGCTTTTTCGGCGGCGGCGGCGGCGGCGGCGGCGGCGGCGGCGCTTTCTTCCAAAACGCCTCGACTCGTGAAGACGACCGTCGACGATGAGCGCGCGCGTGGGTTTGCGTCGCGTTGAATCGCGCGTTCAACGCGCTGGATGTCGCGAACATGTCGCTCTGGCGAGTTGTGACGCCTCGCGCTCGCGCGCGGAGCGACGAGCGAGCGGATAAGCGTCGCGAATCGCTCGCCCGTCGGCGGCGCTCTCGCCAGAGAGAACAAAATCATTCGCGCACGCGCGCGCTGAATGCGATGATACAGAACATATTAATTGCACACCAAGCGAGCGATATGTATCGCATGACGTCGCGATCACGCGCGCATCGGTCGGCGCTCGAACGACGCCGAGACGACGCCGTTCGCGTCCCGGCTTCGTCTCGACACGCAGTGCGCGTTCGCTTTTTCGCTCGCGTACCCCAACCACGACGTGTACGCGGACGTTTTGACATCATCAACCGCGAAGGCGAACCAAATCCCATTCGCGAGATAAATCGCATTGCTCGGGGCGACAAAGCTCGCGTCTTTCGAGCGCACCGTCTCCGCCGTCGTCCTCGCGACGTCCCCAAACTTGCTCGATTTCGCGCATTGCCCGCACGCCGACGCTAAGGACTTACCATCCCCGAACGGTTCGTAATACGTCTCTCGCCACACTCGCGCCAACCCTGCGCCATTGGTGGGATATTTCACGCGCACGCGCACCGCGTCGGCGCCGTCCTCGACGACGACGCAGTGCGTCGCCGTCTCCACCTTCTTACTATCCATGTATTCCGCGCTGTACCACCCGAAATCGTTGGTGTACATGGAATGATCATCGATTTCGTCCCTCTCGAACGTTTCAATCGTGCTCGCGTCGGCTTCGCACCCGACCACGGGGACGAAGCGCGCGTCTCGGACGTACGTCCCGCTCGCGCTTCGCGTCGAGCTGCACTGCGTCTGCCAATCGAACAAAGTGACCCCCCACTCGCGAAACGCGTCGGGGACGACGTGTGACGGTAATTCGTGTATCACCCCAGTGCGAATGTCGACGGAGATGTGATGGCCTTCGAACTCACCGCTCACGGCGTCGGCGAACGCTCGAGAGAGGGCGAGAGACGCGGGCGAGAGACGCGGGCGACGAAGAGGGCACGCCTTTCGCCCGGGCGATCGATTGGAAATCGAATGGAAAGCGACGAATGCAAAAGAATTCGCGCGAGTCGAGGGAAAAGCGGAGACGCGCATGAGGGGCGACGCGTGCGGATGCTCCGTTCGCGGCGGCGAACGCGCCGAGAAGTGCGGGGACGACGCTCCGCGGCGAATGTTTTGTTTTATGGATTGCAACCGATGTGCGCGCGTTACGCGTCACGCATCAACAGGCGTTTGTTTTGATGTTGGCGTAAATACTGCCGCACTGTGAGGTTCGCGCGGAGGCTTGAGCGCGCCGGGCGAGATGGCGCTCGCCGACGGCGACGCAGCGCTCGCCAAGAGATTCCGCGAACGCCGACATCTCGGATGCTTCTTCGGCATCGAACGTAGATTTTTTGCACACTGCCGAGATGAAACGAATGGCGGTGCGAATGCAAAGCACGTAACCTGCGTATCCGGCGTGTTTGCCCGCCTCGTCGATGAGGGTGCTGAACGCTCGGCAGGCGAAGCGTCGCCGAGGCAATTCCACCAAGACGTCCGCAAAGATGAGTTCGACGCGCTTCTGCGCGAAAGGAGACTCGGGAAACTCGCGCAACGCTCCTAGCCAAAGTTCAGGGGCGAATAATTCGCCGTACACGCGATGCCATGGATTGGTCGCGTCGGGAGGCGCGAGTACGGCGAAGAGATCCAACGCCGGCGCGGCGGCGCGAAATGTCGCCACGAGAGTCGTCGTAACCCCCGCGCACACGTCGTCGCGGGCGATGCCCCAACCCTCTTCCGCGAATTTCTCCTTCGTAGTCTTCGACAGCGCATTTTGCGGCGCCGCGAGTAATAGCTTGATGAACGCGCGAGAGAATGATGCGAGCGTAGCCGCGAGCTTTTCGCCCGGACGCGAATCCGGAATGAGCTTGTCGGAGCCGTTCGCCATGATGGGTTTTTTTCTACTCACGTGCGCGCGGCTGAACTTGGCGTCCTGCTCGAGCACTTTGCGAATGCAATCAATCACGGACGATATCGAGCGCGAGAGCGTCAGGGCGTCGGCACACGTGGTGGTGACGTGTCGCAGAGACGAGCATTCGGCGAGAAGCGAACCGGCGGGCCATTTCGACGCCGAAGCGAACGCGCTCGCGATGGCGGATGCGGCGATCGTCGCGTACTCGGCTTCTATGGATGACTGTTTCGCGTGCGCCACCGGTTCGTCATCCGCATAAGACGTGCTCGCACCGTCATCTTTCGTAGACGTCGCGTCCTTGGCGTGATTGAGCGCGACCCTTAACAGACGCCGAGCGTCACTCGCGATGCGAGCGTGAAGCTCAAATGGCAATGTACGCCGCACGCGATCGCCAGCGGCGAAACTCGCGGCATCGGCGGCAATTCCACACGCTGCGCGCGTAGCAGCGCTCGAACTCGCGGTGTTTTTTGCGTCTCGGGCGGCGCCTGCGCCTGAAAGCGCCGCGACGGCGGCAGCGGCACGAGCTCCGGCGTCCTCCGCCGCGACGGCGGCGACGGCGGCGATCACTTCTCTCGTCGCCGCCATAGCGGCGCGCTCGACGGATCGTTCGAATTCTGGAGTCCATGCATCTTCAACCGTCGCGTGAGAAAGCGCGTCGGCTGACTTTTTAGCGCTATTCATAACTTTCGCGGCGGCGACAGCGGCGGCGGCTTGCACCGACGCCTGCGCGTTCGCCACCGCACCCTCCGTGACCGCAGCAGTGGCGTCATCCACCGCCGCGAGCGTTGCGGCATCGACGGCAAAATCAACTAATCGTCGCAAACCAGGATGGCTTTGTAAAAACGCGCGCTGAAGCGCGTGCTTGATTTCGGTCGCGGATGACGATTTGGAGTCCGGTGCGACGGCGGCGACGAGCGTCGGCTGTTGCGCTGCGCTCGGGGACACCGCCCCAAATGTGGGCGATAAATCCGAAGTCGGCTCAAAAGATCCAAACGCACGAGTCGGCGCCGAGGGTTTCACCACGGACGTGGGCTCGAGTCTTTGCGGCTGCGCCTGCACGCGTCTCGGCGCTCCAGCGGGCGGCGGAGGCGTCTCCATCGTCGGCTCCTCATGGACCGAGACTTTCGCTCGATCCAACGATTCTTGAAGCACGCGCTCGGTCTCGTCGCGCTGCCTGATCGTTTTGATTGCGCGATCGAAGCTCGGGCACACGGTTTCGACGTACCGCCGATCGACGCCGACTCTGCTCAAATCCGGGGCGTTGCTCGCCTCGCCGCGCACTTCTTCACGCGACGGCGATTCCAGAGCCGCGTCAGGATTATTCGCAATCGCACTTGCGTTGGCTGACGCCAATCGCGCCCAGCTCGATCCCCACGACGCGAGCGGATCGCCGTACGCGCGTGATGTGTGCGAACTCGTGGATGGCAACGCTGGGACGACAGCGAGCGGAGGAGGAGGAGGAGCGGCGATGTCATCCGCGTTCCAATCATTCGCCTGCGCCGTCGTCACAGGTGCCGCGACGGAGAGCCCATTCGCCAGGACTGCACGCAAACACATTCGAACGCTGTTGAATCCTTGCGCTGACGGTTGCAAGCTCGGTGAAGCCGCCATCGCGCGCAAGTACGCGAGAGTCTCTAAATAATACGGCGCCTGCAACGATTCGCCGTCCCACATTAAGAAGCGCACGAAAGCCAGAACCCAAGGCACGCTGACCACGAGCTCGCCTCTCGCTGTCGCCCGATCGAGCGTGCCAATTAAATCGATCCCTTGCACCGGACACGCTGTTGTCGGGAAAACCGTCGCCGCGGAACCGGCGGCGACGCCGAACGTAAGCACGCCTAAAAACGATCCCATGGCGTGCGCGGCGAGCATCCGTTCGGTCTGCCCAGCGCTCGGTGAGTCTCTTGACGATTTCGAATCGCTCATGGAAACAGAGTTCGGATCAAAAGCGTGCAACGCTGCGATCAACGATCGTTTTAACGCCACGCAAAACTTGTGTGAATCTGTGGTTTCGATGAAGCGCACGTACGGCTGCAGCGCCGGCGGGAACAAACCTGCGAACGACGGCATCTCTTTCGCCGAATCAGCGCCGAACCCTCTGGTCGGTGCGAAGTCTGTCGCCGTCGCCCCGCTCGATGACGACGCATCGCCACGCCCGCGACCGACCGCTCGATTGCTCCGGCCGCCGCGACCGCGACCGGCGCCGGCGCCGGCGCCGCGACCGCTCGTCGAAGGCTGCTCCGACGTATTGCTACTTCCTACGATACGCTCATGCAGACGCGATAATCGCGCGGGCGTGATGCTTTTTCCAAGCTCTTCATCGGTCTCTCCCACCGCGCTGCTTTGTGACAATCGCGCGACGAACAGGTCGGCGAGCCATTGAATATTTGCCGGATGCGTGTTGGCGATGAGCGCGCGAGCGCGCGTCGCAACGGAAGCATCCTGTCCGAGCCCTTGCGCGCGACTGGTAGACGACCGTAAGAACGCATAAAATGCATCTCGAGTTCGCTCGCGATTATGTTCGATGATCCGCTCCTCGGCCGAGGAAACCACCCGCCCTCCGCGGACGTTGGTACGATTCGCGACGCCAGCCTCCTCCTTGGCCAGAGCGTCGAACACATCAAAACCGTACAACTTTGCGCCGCCACGACCGCCGAGGTCGTACGCCCGCTCGCATTCGCTCGACGCCACGCGCGCGATACCTAACTCTCGCACCACCTTGGCGTGCAGCGCCGGGGCGTGCGCGGCCAAGACGCTCGATTCCGCGAGCGTCTCGAGCATGCCTTCGCCGAGCGCGCACGTCAGCGTCGGCGCGCGAGACAGCACCGCGCACGCGTACGCGTGCGCCTCGCCCCCAGTGCGCACGCGCACGCTCGCATGTACCGATTCCTCGAAATCTTCATCTTCGGCTTCCAATTCTCTCGGCACGCCGAGGAGTTGGCACAATCCCGCCAACTCTGGGGACAAATCCAAAGGAAATCCCGCCTCGAGCGCGGCGGCGTGCAATGTCGCTAATCTCTCCACCCCCCGCCCCAGGGCCACGGGCGTTGGGGCTTTGACGTCATCGCTCAAAAACATGCGCTCATCCGCGCCCGTGGTGATCGAAAACGTCGTCCTCGAAACCGACGTCGACGCGTTCGGCGACGTCGAAACGCTCCTCAGCCGCGCGTTCGGCGTCGCCGCCCCCGAGCTCGACATCGCGCGCGACGAGCCACGACCCCATTCGTCATCGCTTAATCGCGATACCATCGTCGGTGCGATCCGTCGCGCGTGTGCGACGTCATTCATCACTCTGTGTTCCACTCGACGCGCGCTCGCGACGTTCGCGCTCGTTTCGAGCTCCGAAGCGCTCGCGCTCGCGCTCGCGACTTCGAGCGTCACCTTGGTCGGCGCCACCCGGCGCGGCTTCGTCCGTTCTCCATGTGAATCATCATTTAATGTCATGCGCGTCAACATGTCGCTCGCGTCGACCGGGAAGTCGCCTTCGTTCGCGGTCGCGGTCGCGGTCGAGCTCGCGTTCGAGCTCGAGCTCGAGCTCGCGTTCGAGCTCGCGTTCGCGTTCGCGTTCGACGCCATCTGCGTCGCTAAATTCCTTCTCACCGACCTCGCTTTCGCGCTATGGTCGAGTAACGGCGGGAAATCGACGTCGAATGCGTCGCCGCAGTCGTCGACGTCGACGTTGACCGCGAATTCGCGCGCGTGTGAGCCCGAGCTCGCGCGTCGCGCGCGGCTCGCTCGCGCGTCGCGCGTCGCGCGCTCCACCGCGAACATCTTTCCACGCAATCCCCGCAAAGACGCGCGGGCGAATGCGTAGATGGCGAACGCGATCGAGTCGCGATCGCGATCGACAGCGTGCGCGTCGTCGAAAGTCAAAGTCGATGGAGCTGAGATTGCGTTCGCGTTCGCGCGAAGCGCGCGCGCGAACTCGAGCCATGATTCATCGGCGTCGTCATCGCACGATAACGACTTCGCCAACGCGCGCGCGCGATCGCATTCCATGTGCGAATGAAATGCGTTCGAGAGGTATGGGCGATGGGAGTCGAAGTGACGCGCGATGGTGTGCGGACGCGAGGCGCTCGCTCGAGCTCGAGCTCGAGCTCGCTCGCGAGCCGCGTCGAGCCGCGACCGACGCCGAGCGACTCGGCGACGGATGACGCTCAGCGCGTGGAGTGCGACGAAAGAATGGCACAATCACGAATCGAATCGAAATCGCGCGCCCACGGGGGCGTGGTCGCTCCCGAGGACGTGAGGACAGATGAACGCGTCGACGACGGCGCGTTCGAGCGCTCGCGGAGCGAGGACGTAATCCAATCGCCATCCTTTGTCCATCTCTCTCGCGCGCGCGCGATAGGACCAATACGAAAACTCACGCGCGTCGTTTCCTTTGACGACGCGGAAAGTGTCGATCAAATCGCACTCGCGCAAGAGGTCATCCATGGCGCGGCGTTCGCGCGGCGTGTACCCGGCGCGCTTCGCGTTCGCCGCGTGGTTTCCCCACACGTCGTTCTCCTCGTGAGCGACGTTTAAATCCCCGCACACGATCACCGGCTTCGATGACGCGCGTCTCAAATCGTTCACGTACTCGCGCAAAGCGCGCTCCCAAATCAATACGCGACCGTCCAAACGTTTCAACGCTTCGCCCGAGTTCGGGGCGTAGAGCGCGACGACGACGGCGCGTTCGAGCTCGCACTTGACGATTCTCCCTTCGCTCGCGAACTCGCCAAAATTCTTCAACACCTCGATCGAGGGAGCGACGCACGTCGCGTCGCACGCGAGCGAGTTCGAAGCGCTCGCGCGCGCGAACGCGGCGACGCCGGCGTACCCGAGCCGCGCGTCGCTCGTCGCGTACGCCCTCGCCCGGTACTCGGGCAAGAACCCGACGCGTTCGATCTCGCGCTCACCGCGAGCGCCGAGCTTGAGTTCTTGTAACACGATGACGTCCGCATTCGTGCTCGACGCTAAGTCATCTAACGCGCGCGGGTTCTTCGCGAGCAACGCGCGCGCGCCGTTGACGTTCCACGACACGACGACGACGTCGGACGACGACGGCGGCGTTGATGACGCCATAGACGCGCACACCGAGCGCGCTGTTCGGTGTGCGCGCGAAAACGCGCGAGTCGCGTCGCGGACGACGACGCTATGCGAAGCGAACGTCGTCATCGCGTCGCGGTGTCGGGCGGTCGTCGTCCGACGACGACGTCGTCGACGCGAATACGGGCGTTCACGTGAACTCGCGAAAAATCGCGTCGGTGACTCCATGGGGGTTTCACTCATCGCTTCATTCATTCATTCTCCTATGCATCATCCATTCACTCGTCGTCCTCGCTCCGCGCGATCGATCGATCGATCGATCGATCGCCACCATTTTGCACCATCATTCATTGTTCACGATTCATCCATCCATCCATCCATCGTCGTCATCACGCACGTGGACTACCTACCGTACATTCGTACATTCATAAATACTCATCATCGTCATAAAAACCCACAAGCGTTCATGCGGCGATCGACGTCGCGCGCTCGACGTACGTTCGCGTTCGCGCGCGTCGTCGTCGTCGACGCGGCGGCGCGCGCGTGGAGACGCCGCGCGCGACCGCGCGGGCGAGGCGCGCGCGCGCGCGTGGTCGCGCGGAATCACTCGACGAATCACCACTCGTCCGTCGTTGGGTTGGGGGTGTGTGCGGAGCGGGGGGGGAGATGTGCGGAGGTGTGCTGATGTCATGATGACGTGGCACACCCCATGAACACCCACCCCTGGACCACCCCAGGACACACACCTCTCTCTCTCGCGCCGCTCGTGGTCGCATTCGTCGCGATACTCTCGCGCTCGCGCTCGTTGTCGCCATCGCGCGTCGAAGTCGTCGTCTTAGCGCGCGCGCGGCGCGACGAATGCGTCGCGCGTCGACCTCGTTCTGCGCGTCGACGCGGTCGCGCGCGCGCGCGATCGCGCGATCGGCGCGCGCGCGCGACCG
>Ga0222712_10003247_pt1 | contig 17861 bp, 13 predicted proteins | sample C33_657DmetaG_FD_165043 | JGI IMG/M metagenome (GOLD analysis project Ga0222712, IMG submission 165043) | Estuarine water microbial communities from San Francisco Bay, California, United States - C33_657D | ecosystem: Environmental > Aquatic > Marine > Unclassified | place: USA: California...
CTTGTCGCGAAGAGGATCCAGAGGTTTTCTTCCCGGTAGGAAATACAGGCCCAGCCTTGGCTCAAATCGAAGAGGCAAAAAAGATTTGTGAAAGATGTCCTGTTAAAGAGCCATGTCTTGCTTGGGCGTTAGAGAGTGGTCAGGATGCTGGTGTTTGGGGTGGATTATCTGAGGATGAGCGGCGTGCAATGAAACGAAGAGCTGCTAGAAATCGTGCTCGACAGATGGAAAATCAAACCTCCTTTTAATTACAGCTAAAGGAAATTTCTCCCTTAGTTAAATCTCCAACTCGAATTAGATTCAAGCTTCCATTTAGCTCATTTTTAGTTAATGTATTTGCAATTTGTAGACCTAAATTAGCTGACTTTTCAATATTAAAGTCAGAAGGAAGCCCTGAGCCATTATCACAAACACTCACTTGGTAATTATTTCCCCTCTTAATAACTTCAACTATCAACTTATCACCACTTTGATTTAGACCATGCTCAAGGGCATTATGAATTAACTCAGTAATGACTAATGAAAGTGCTGTGGCAGTCTTTGAATCAAACGCGCCAAAATCACCAACTTTTTTAAATTCAATTTTCCGAGAATTTAAATCTAAAGCATTTTTTACAATCTGCTCAAAGACTTGATCAAATTCAACAAACTCAGAGGATTGGTTAGATAGCGTCTCATGAACTAGGGCAATGGAGGCCACTCGCCTGACCGCTTCAGATAACGCTTCACTTGCGATTGGATCAGTTACCCGCCGAGATTGAAGGCGTAGTAGCGCCGAAACCGTTTGTAGATTGTTCTTAACCCGGTGGTGAATCTCCTTAATTGTTGCATCCTTTGTTATTAAAGCCCGATCCCTATTTCTTAGCTCAGTTATGTTATGCAGTAAAACTATTGCACCGATTCGATCATCGCCTTCAGTCAGTGGAATTACCAAAATATCAATTACAGCCGCTGGACTTTCATACTCAGCCCGACGTAAAGATTTTCCACTCAATGTAGTTTGCCAGGACTCATCGGTTGGTAAATTCTCCCCCTTATGCAAAGTTGCAAAAACTGCTCCTAAATTTTCACCCTCTAACTCCTTTTGAAATCCAACTCTGCTCAGTGCAGAACGTGCATTTGGTGAGGCAAAAAAGATTGTGCCATTAACATCTAATCTAATTAAGCCATCGCCGACTCTGGGCGCTGATTCTGAGCTGTATAAACTATTTCTAATTGGGAAAGTTCCCTCTGCAACCATTTTATAAATTTTGTGCGCAATTTCTCGATAATTTAATTCAAGCTTTGATGGCTGGCGCATTAACTCAGAGTTGCGGTGCCTTGAAATAACAGCCAGCGTTTTCCCATTCAAAATAACCGGGATACTCTCCTCTTTAATCATAAGTTGACCAACTAACTCTGGTTTAGCATCTCTTATAATTTCACCATCAGATAATGCTTGATCAACTAGAGGGCGCTCTCCCCAATTAACTTGGGATCCAACTAAATCATCACTAAAAACTGTTGCAGCTGTTGTTGGTCTAATTTGAGCGATAACTAAATGCCCCTGCGGCCAGGATTTTTCATCACGACGTATTGGTAACCACAAAAGAAGATCTGCAAATGAAAGATCAGCAAGTAAGCGCCATTCGGCTACCAGGTCAGCAAGGTGGTCTACCTCATTCGCGTTGAGTGAAGAGTTTTCAGTTATCAACTCTGCAAGGGTGGCCATGGCTTAATGGTAGAGCCCCTAACCGGTCAGCTGGTTACCAATTTTTTGTATTTGCTTGTTGAAGGTTGTGCTGCGCCAGAAAAGATTTGGCCGGGCTGCATCTACCTGTGAGCGAATAGATTTGTGATCTTGTGGTATTTGAAAGGAGGGATAATTCCCCACTATTTCAAGAAATTTACTTTGAATGCTCTGGCCCTTACGATCAAATCTTTGCTGATTTAAGACAAAGATAATTGTTTGTGGGTTAAGTATTTTTTTAAAATCTGAAACAAATTCAGCTAAATACGAGATCCCGTTATCGTTGGCAGAAAGCACATAAATAAGATTTCCTGCACATGCCAACGAATTACTAAGCCAAAGCGCATTCATTCTTCGATCAGAGATTGTTTTGGTCAATGCAACTGATGAGCCCGCATCAATAATCGCCAATCCGCTACCAAGTGCTGCCAGTTTCTTATCTAATCCTGAGGCTGAAATGATTTCAACTTTAGCGCTACTTTGCGGACGTAAGTTATGGTGTTCGGCAGCAATTATCTGGGCAGATTTGAAAACAGCTAGATGATTTACAATAGTTGATATACCAGGAGAACCAGGCGTTCCAAGTACAGCAACTAAATTATTTGTTCTAGTTAATTGATGGAGTAAAGGCGGTCGAGATATTTGGGTTAATTGATTTAGTAGTTCCTGGCCATTTAGATTATCTTCTAGCTGAATCAACCTAAGCCCAACATAGGATGTTGATAATTCTTTTAATTTTGCCAAAGTTATGAAATCTTGCGTATAGATGAGATTTACTTTTAAATTGTTGCTGGCTAAAAATGTTGTTAGTGACTCAATATTTAGTGCTCGATAAATTATGTTGCATCCTTGTGAATGCAGTAAGGCGGCAATTTTTTCTTCCTGATCACTGTTACTAATTGCTGTGATCAGATTTAGCCTAGGCTCAGCGATTTCTAACAATTATTAATCTGCTATCAGAGAGATAATTTAATGTGGAAATCACCTGATCATTGTCTAAAATTACTAAAACACTTACCACGCCTGAGTTGCTGCGCTCCAAAACCTGCTCAACGCTGACTGCACTAACAAGCATGGTTGGAGTGATTGATTCTTTTGTATTTGTCTTGGCTATCGCATAAATATCAATTACATCTCCCCGCGATAATGCGATGGGAAGATCTGACGTTTCAAGAGCAAGTGGCACTAATCGCTGATTACTGGCATCTACTTCATTTGCAATAGCCGCTACTGGAATTAGGTCACCTGCTGAAATTTTTGTTAAAACTGTAGTGCCAACAATTTGGGCAGAAGATGAAAGATAATTTTTCGCCGATTGTGCTAATAAAACTGAGGCTGGGGTTACATCTGATTGCGCAATTATTTGACCTGGGGCTAGCTCACCGGTACTGGCCCAAACTAATACTGTTCGATTGGCCTCTTTCGATATCAAGCTCGCGGCAGTTAAGGCAATAATAAATAAAGCTAATCCCATGGCTAGTCTTGAGTTTTTTAAAATATCTAATTTTGAAATATTCATGCCAAGTTTTTACTCTAACTGATTCAGGAAAAGATCATCCGAATGGATGATGCTTAAGCCTTCTGCCTTGCTCAGTATGAGCCCATGACAATTATTCAGCCAATAAAAAGTGAGCAAGTAAGTAAAAAAACTAAGCTCTACCTAGTTCCGTCAGTTGATAAAGAGTTTGGATCAGAGTGGTTTCACCCCAAGTTTTCTCCAATGCCTTCATCCTTGGCTGAGTTACCAGAGCTGCATCAATGGAGTGAAACTTTTGTGATTAAAGTTTTGGAAGTTTGGTCTGGCCGAAGAGCCTTATCCCAACTGTCAAGAAATTGTCATAGATCGGTCTTGAAAAAGATTAATTCACAGGTGAGTGCTTTAACTCAAAAATGTCAGATCAGAAAATTCTATTTCCACCAACCGATTGAAGGTGTTGTTGAAGTAACAGTGACCCTCAGGGTTATCGATCGAGTTAGATCTTTAATACTAAGGTTTGAAGGTGTCGATAAAAGATGGATCTGTACTGAATTAACTTTACTTTAAGACTGTCCGTGACATCTCTTATATTTTTTGCCTGATCCACATGGACATGGTGCATTCTTAGATGTACCACCAGCTGCACTTGGCTCGATTTCCGCCGCTGAGTATTTAAGTTCAGCTACCGGGGCTGGCGCTGGTGTTAGGCCTTTAGCACCAACTTGATCACCCTCTACTTGTACCTCAACATGAAATACGAAACTTACCAACTCTTCTTTTACAGCATCCATCATCGCTGTGAATAAATCAAAGCCTTCACGTTGATACTCAACCAAAGGATCTCGTTGCGCCATGGCACGTAGCCCGATTCCTTCTTGCAGATAATCCATTTCATAAAGATGCTCTCGCCATTTGCGATCTAAGACTGAAAGTAAAATTTTTCTTTCTAGTTCGCGCATTACTGTTGGAGTCAACTCTGACTCTCTTTTTTCATAAGCTTTTCTTGAATCCTGCAAAATCTTCTCGAGAAGATATTCACTATCCAGTGCAACAGCACCACCAATTTCAGCAAGCATCTCTTCATCGGTGAAGGAGATTGGGTAAAGGACTTTTAAGGCATTCCATAATGTTTTTAGATCCCAATCCTCTGCTACTCCTGTGGCCGTTGCTGAATCCACATAGGCGGTGATGGTCTCTTCAAGTGAAACTTCCACTAACTCTTTTATATCTACGCCCTCTAAAACCTCACGTCGCTCAGAGTAAACGACTTCACGCTGTTTATTCATAACATCGTCATACTTCAATACATTTTTACGCATTTCAAAGTTTAAGGATTCAACTTGAGTCTGAGCAGACTTAATCGCATTGCTAACAATTTTTGACTCCAACGGAGTTTCCTCTGGCATGCCCGCTGCGCCCAAAAATCTTTCAACTAAGCCAGAGTTAAATCTACGCATTAAATCATCTTGCAAAGACAAATAAAATCTTGATTCACCTGGATCGCCCTGTCGACCAGAGCGGCCACGAAGCTGATTATCTATACGCCTAGATTCATGACGCTCTGTGCCAAGCACATACAGACCGCCTAGTGAAACTACAGTTTCATGCTCTTTAGCAACTGCAGCTTTTTGTTTTGCAATTTCATCGGGCCATGCCTTTTCATACTCTTCTGGTGAATCTGCGGGATTTAAACCTTTGCGTTGTAATTCAAAATCAGCCATAAACTCTGGATTACCACCAAGCATGATGTCAGTACCACGCCCTGCCATATTTGTTGCAACGGTTACTGCACCAATAGTTCCTGCACGAGCAATGATTGCTGCTTCACGTTCATGTTGTTTGGCATTTAAAACCTCATGTGGAATGCCCCGTTTTTTCAATATTGAAGATAGCTCCTCCGATTTTTCAACACTCACCGTGCCCACTAGAACTGGTTGACCTTTTTTATGTCGCTCAACAATGTCATTGGCAACCGCAATAAATTTGCCACCCTCTGATTTATAAATCAGATCTGATTGATCAATTCGTTGCATTTTTTTATTTGTTGGAATTGGAATTACGCCTAATTTGTAGATCTGCATAAACTCTGATGCCTCAGTCATTGCCGTGCCGGTCATACCACTTAACTTCTCATAAAGTCGGAAGTAATTTTGAAGGGTAATAGTGGCCAATGTTTGATTCTCATCCTTGATATCAATTCGCTCTTTTGCCTCTAATGCTTGGTGTAAACCATCGCTATAGCGGCGGCCTGCCAGCATACGGCCAGTGTGCTCATCAACAATTAACAATTCGCCATCCATAACCACGTAATCTTTATCTCGCTTAAATAACTCTTTAGCTCGAATTGCATTATTTAAGTAACCAATCATTGGCGTATTTGCAGCTTCATATAGATTTTCAATACCAAGTGCGTCTTCTACTCTAGATACACCCTCTTCTAAAATTCCTACAGTTCGCTTTTTGATATCGACTTCATAATGCTGCCCTAAAGTTAATCTTCCAACTAAATTAGCAAACTCTAAATACCACTTAGTTGCCTTATCTGCTGGCCCTGAAATAATAAGTGGAGTTCTTGCTTCGTCAATTAAGATTGAGTCAACTTCGTCAACAATTGCAAAGTTATGATCTCGCTGCACACAATCAGCCAAACTCCATGCCATATTGTCGCGTAGGTAATCAAAGCCAAATTCATTATTTGTTCCATAAGTAATATCTGCTGCATAAGCTTCGCGGCGCTCGGTTGGTGTCATACTGGCAAGAATTACGCCAACTTTTAATCCTAAGAATCTGTGTACTCGACCCATCCATTCACTATCACGTTCTGCCAAATAATCATTAACTGTAACAATGTGCACACCTTTACCGGTGAGAGCATTTAAATATGCTGGCAATGTTGAAACTAGAGTTTTACCTTCACCAGTTTTCATTTCTGCTATGTTTCCAAGGTGTAGCGCTGCTCCACCCATCAACTGAACATCGTAATGACGTTGTCCTAAAGTTCGTTTTGCAGCTTCTCGAACCACAGCAAACGCTTCAGGCAGAATTGAATCTAAAGATTCACCATTTGAATAACGCTCTTTAAATGAATTTGTCTTATTTCGCAGGGCTTCATCGTCAAGAGATGTTATGTCATTTTCAAATTTGTTAACCTCTTGAGCAATTTTTACTAATTGCTTTACAGCCTTGCCTTCACCAGCACGCAACACCTTGTCTAATAAACCCACAAAGATCCTCCGCTGGCCTCTAAAAATTGTTTGAAAAATACTTAGTGGCTTATGGTATTAGAGAAATACGCCCCACCGCACACGCAGTAACACCTGCAGCAATGGTGATTTTGGCTTCAGATAGGGCTCTAACCCCCTCCAGTATTGATGCGCCGGTGGTTAATAGATCATCAATCAAGTAAACAGCTCCTTGAGGAATTTCACAGGATTTAACTACAAACTTTCCTTTTGTATTTTGCATTCTTTGTTGACTGTTTAATTGAGACTGATCTCGAATACTCTTTTTTTGAAAAAGTATTGGCGCATAATATGCAGTGATAGATTTTTGTTGTAAATCTTTTTGAACGGACTCTGCAAGAGTTTTTATATGATCTCGGCCTCGCCTTCTGATTGCAGAGGGTGATGAAGGAATTGTTATGAGAGTGATTACGCCACTTAACCCAAGATCTGAAATTGAGAAAATTATTGATTGAGAGATCGATGAAGCCAGGAGTGCAATGGCATTTAAGTCGTTACTTTCTTTGGCAGCTAAAATTACTGAAGCGGTTTTACTTGTGTAATCGCACTTAAAATAAATTGGCTTACCCCCAATACAGTTTTTCTTCACACTGATATTCCAAGGTAATAAACAAGTCGGGCATAGCCAAAATTCAGGAGCTGCGCAGGCAATGCAAACTTTGGTAAAGACCAATTCTTTCAAAGATTTTAGGGAATTAATCACCTAATCTTTATATCAGAATTAATTGTATATATTGTTAGATTTTATTTGCTGTTGAGATTAAGTCATCTGGTTCAAGAGCGATCGGAAAAGATTGCACTGAGTTACCGTGAAGCTTTGGCAGAGTTAACACAAAGTGAGCACCTTGATGCGGTTTACCCCAAGCGAGTAATTGACCTTGATGAAGTTTTGCATCCTCCAATGCAATAGAGAGTCCAAGTCCAGTTCCACCACTTGTTCTTGCTCTTGATGGATCTGCCCGCCAAAAGCGATCAAACAGATAAGGAGCATCCTCTTCATTAAAACCTAATCCATAATCCCTGACGCCAATTGCTACTTCATTTTCACTTGTCTTGATCTGAATTTGCACCTTCTTGCCTTCACCATGATCAACTGCATTTGAAATCAGATTCCGAAGAATTCGCTCAATTCTTCTTGGATCTCCTTCAATTTCAATCGGTTCATCCGGTATTGAAACTTCAAATAGTGCTGATTTACTTGGGTGTAAATAATCAACTGTTTTCTTTACTAAATTAGAAATATCGAAGTTAACAACTCCAAGAGCTGCCGCTTCGGCATCAAACCGACTTACTTCAAGCAAGTCTGAGAGCAACAATTCAAATCGATCAATCTGATTGATTAGTAGTTCACTGCTCCTAGCAATATTGGTATCAAAATTACCTTTTTGTTCATAAATAACCTCAGCAGCCATACGTAGAGTTGTTAATGGAGTTCTTAACTCATGAGAAACATCGGAAACAAATCGCTGTTGCAACATAGATAGGTTTTCAAGGCGCACGATTTGCTGTTGAATTGATACTGCCATTTCATTAAATGAGTTTCCTAAACTTGCTAATTCATCCTCACTAGATACAGACATGCGGCTAGTTAGATCACCCTGTGTAAATTTCTCAGCCACAGCCGCAGCTTGCTGCACTGGTGAGACGACCTGCTTAATTACAAATTGAGTACTTAAGCCAATTAATAAAACTAATAATAGTCCTGCTACAAATAAGGTCCATGTAATTACTGAAATACTTTGGTATTGAGCATCTAATTTAAACAGATAGTAAATCTCATAAACACCAGTGCGGGGAATATTTAATTTACCGCCAATTAAGAATCCAGGAAACTTCTTTCCATCTGAATACCGAATAGTTACCCGTTTATCTAAGACTTCATCAGCTTCTCTGACCTGCTCGCGAAAGCTTTTTGGGATTGAATCTAAAACCAACAATGTTGGAACGGTTTGATAAATACTCTGTTCGTTTCCACTTTTAGCGAAAGGTAAAATTACAGTCTCGCGTCCAGATAAAGAACCATCTTCTCTGCTGGAGGTAATGAAGTCCTGTACCACTTTGTTCAAGCCAGAATCATCCTGAAATCTTGCAATATTAAAGTGCCCTTGAGCTAAGTAAAGAGCATTGGCAGTTTCAACCTTAGATATTGCGATCTTTTCGTTAATAATGGTGGTTGCCACCCGATTATGAACAGAAATACCGATAACTGCGGCAATAATTATTGAGAATGCAAGACTTGTTAGCAGAACTTTAAGACTTAGAGACTGTCTAATCTTAATTTTGCTAAGAAACATGGCTAAACCTTAGCCGCTCCCGCCTTATAGCCAACACCTCTCACTGTTAATACATATTCGGGATTATCCGCATCACTTTCTATTTTTGAGCGCAATCTTTGAACATGCACATTTACTAGTCGAGTGTCAGCAGCATGTTGATAACCCCACACCTCACTCAACAGTGCCTCTCGGGTAAAAACTCTTCCCGGTTCTTTGGCAAGTGCTGCAAGAAGATCAAACTCTAAGCGAGTAAGCGCTATTTCCTTTCCATTCTTAATAACTTTATGTTCCATTTGATCAATAACTAAATCGCATATACCAAGTGTTCCGACCTTCGCTACCCTTCTTAATCTAGTGTTAATTCTTGCCACTAATTCTTGTGGTTTAAAGGGTTTAACCATGTAATCGTCAGCACCAGCCTCTAATCCCAATACAACATCTTGAGTATCTCCTTTGGCAGTTAGCATGACAATTGGCACCATGGATTTTTCTCTAATCAATTTGCAAACTTCAATACCATCTATTCCAGGCAACATCACATCTAATAAGATTAAATCTGGTGTATGGGTGTTAAAGAGATCCATCACCTGATCACCACGATTTACTAAATCGACCTCCATGCCAGCACCGGTTAAAACGATGCTAAGCATCTCTGCTAAGTCTTGGTCGTCATCAACAACCATGACTAATGGCATTTAGGAGCCGTGTTCCCAGGAGTTCAAGTAAAGCTCTTGAGCTGGAGTCAAAACATCTAAAGCTGATCCCATACTCTCAAGTTTCAAACGAGCAACATCCTTATCAATTGAAACGGGAACATTATGAAGTCCTGCTGTTAAATCCCTTCCAGCCTTTAATAGCCACTCAGCGGTTAGAGCTTGGTCTGAGAAAGACATATCCATTACAGATGCGGGATGTCCTTCGGCGGCACCTAGATTTGCAAGTCTTCCTTCTGCAATTAGCAAAATTCTGCGGCCATCTGCCATTACATATTCATCTGTTTGATGGCGCATCTTAGAATTCTTTTGCTTTGAATTCTTTTCAAGCCAAGCCACATCAATTTCAATATCAAAATGTCCAGAGTTGGCCAAAATTGCGCCATCCTTCATTTGCTTAAAATGCTCATCACGCAATACATCTCGATTACCGGTAACCGTAATGAAAATATCACCTATCGCTGCAGCTTTTGTCATTGGCATAACTCTAAAACCTTGCATCAGAGCATCTAGTGCTTTAGTTGGATCGATTTCGGTAACTATTACCTCAGCGCCCATACCCTTTGCCCGCTCAGCAACACCTTTTCCGCAGTAACCAAAACCAGCAACGACAACAATTTTTCCAGCTACCAATGTATTCGTGGCACGGAATATTGCATCAAATGTAGATTGTCCAGTTCCATATCGATTATCAAACATGTGCTTGGTATCGGTGTCATTTACTGCAATCATTGGAAACTTAAGCGCGCCATCTTTAGCCATTTGGCTAAGACGAATGACACCAGTTGTCGTTTCTTCACAACCAGCCATTACGCCCTCAATTAACTCTGTTCGAGTTGTGTGTAGAACATTTACTAAGTCACAACCATCATCAAATACAAGTTGTGGCTTAATATCTAACGCTGCATTTAAATGTCCGTAATATCCATCGCGGTCGACTGCATTTCGAGCAAAAACTGAAATTCCATACTCATGCACCAACGCTGCGGCAGTGTCATCTTGAGTTGAAAGTGGATTTGAAGCACAAAGTGCTAAATCTGCTCCGCCAGATTTTAATGCCAACATTAAATTTGCCGTCTCAGTCGTAACATGCATGCAGGCTGCAATTCGAACCCCTGCGAAAGGTTTTTCCTTTGCAAATCGATCCTTAATTTGTGCCAGCACCGGCATGTTACGAGCAGCCCATTCAATCCGCTTTTTTCCTTCACTTGCCAGTGCAGGATTTGCTATGTCATTTTTAATCGCAGTTGTGGTGCTCATTCACTCTCCTATTAATGTCGACTACTAAACTGTGGTTGATCAGATTCTGGCTAGAGGACAAAGATACCCTGTCCTAAATGATTTATCACCTTTAAATAAGGGCTAAGACTGTGTCCCTAATCTCGACCATCTGTTTTTTGGTATTTGCTTCAACATTTAGCCGAAGTAATGGCTCGGTATTTGACGAACGAAGATTAAACCACCAGGTATCTGCAGTGATTGTTAATCCATCTAACTCATCCACTTGATAAGTGCCTTGAAACTTTTCTCGAATCAGATTGATGGAGTTCTTGGCATCTTTAACTTTGCTATTAATCTCGCCACTTGAAAAATACCTGTTATAAGGTTTAAGTAAATTTGATAAGGGTTTGGAGGTAGCCATTAACTCAGCAAGTGCATATAACGCTGCCAACATTCCTGAATCAGCGCGCCAAAAATCTCCAAAGTAAAAATGTCCGGAGTGCTCACCCCCAAAGATAGCTCCAGATTCAGCCATCAAACTTTTAATGTATGAGTGGCCAACGCGACTGCGAAGTGCGGTGCCACCATTTTCGGAGATTACTTCAGGGACTGCTTTAGAGGAGATTAGGTTGTAAATAATGGTTGCCCCAGGATTCACCTTCAGCTCCCGAACTGCAATCAATGCAGTTAACGCAGAGGGGTTTACCAAATCACCATTTTCATCGATTAAGAAGCAGCGATCAGCATCGCCATCAAATGCCAGGCCAATATCTGCTTTCTCCTTTTTAACTCGCTTTTGAAGAGCTTTCAAGTTCTCAGGCTCAATTGGATTTGCTTCATGGTTTGGGAAATTTCCATCAAGTTCAAAATACATTGGTACTAAATCAATATTTAATTTTTCCATAACGGCCGGCGCGGTAAATCCAGCCATGCCATTTCCAGCATCAATTACTACCTTTAATTTGCGCTTTGTGAAAGTTTTATCTGGAAATCTCGCCAGCAAATAATCAACATACTCGGTAAGTAAATCCTGCTTTCGAACTGTTCCAACAGGTCGATTAGATATTGGTACACCCTCTTCGATCAGCTGACGAATTTTTACTAAGCCAGAATCTTGACCAATTGGCCTGGCACCACTCTTACAAAGTTTCATTCCATTGTATTTAGCGGGATTATGACTTGCGGTGAACATAATTCCTGGCAAATTTAATTTTCCTGAAGCGAAATAAAGCATGTCAGTTGATGCTAATCCAATTCGAATAACATCCATGCCTTGACTTGTTGCACCATCTGAAAAGGCATCCGCTAATGGCGTAGATGAAGGTCGCATATCCTCACCAACCACGATTGTTGCTGGCTCACGTTCTAGTTCTAAAAACTTGGCATATGCCACACCGAGTGAAAACGAAAAATTAGTAGTGATCTCATCTTTTACCAAGCCTCTTATGTCATAGGCCTTGATAATTCTCTCTAACATAATGCCCTTAATTTAGGGGTTGAATTGTAAATTTTAAAATTAATTTGAAGGTAATACTCGCAGATGGCCTCTGCGACCTAGCTCTGGCTGCATGCTTTTATTACCAATTTCAGTATTTGCCACTTCTCGCACCGCGTTAGCAATTGCCATTAAGTCTTCATCTGATGGGCCGGTATTGTTGTCAACAATCTCTTCCTTAATCACATTCCAACCAACTGGCACAGTTAATCGTTCACTATGAGCTGCACAAAGATCGTAATTATGTGGCTCTGCATAAGTTGAAAGTGGTCCTAAGACGGCAGTTGAGTCAGAGTAAATATAAGTAAGAGTTTTAATAGCAGCACTTGTGCAACTTGCTCTCGAGCACCGGCGACTTACAGACTTTCGCATACCAACAGATTAATACGATAAAGGTGTAAAAGTTGGGATTTAGCCTCTACTAATTACCTTGGCATCGGAGATTGGCTCGGCAGCAGTTTCTAAGTTAGCGCCATTATTCATCGGTATGTAGCTGCTACCAAAACCTTCAACTTCAGGCAAAAAGATAACTCCCCCGCTTATTCCATCCTGGCTAGCGGAAACCTCTAGACGATTCAGACCCACCGGTACTCGCCAGGTTGCAAAGTTCGAACCTGTAAGTTTTTTAACTATTTTTTTACCGTTTGTGCCTGTTGCAGAAATCTCAACATTTATCCGATCACCAACAAAATTAAGAGCTGGTCTTGAACCAGTTAAGTTGACACTCCACTTCTTAAGTTCATCACCACCCGTTGCCCAAGCAATTTCAGAGTTTTTTCCGTAAGTAAAACTACTCAGCACTGAAGCTAAAATTGGTTGATCTGAGTTAATAATTACAGAAAATGTTTGATCAATCTTGGTGAATGTTAGTGGGATATCCAAAACTTTCTGACTTTTGACATCAAGTTGCGATAGTCCAACTGGAATGAAATTACCATCATTGGAATTGATAGTTACATCTACGTTGGCATCAATTGTTGCTGGTACTAATAGCCTAAGTATGTGGCTAACAGAGTTAGCGCTGCTTGCTAATTTTCCAGATAAACCTGTAATCGCTGGAATAGTGACAGCTTTACGTGCGATAGTAACTGGTGACACAAAATCTGCGCCGAGAGATTTAAGTCCTTTTTTTCGTTCATCAAATAAATACGAGCTAACTCGACCTGATTTAGTTTTTACCGCAATTGCAATTGATTCTTCTCCAGGAACCAAGGAGTCAATAGAAATTTTTTTAGTTGAATTCTGCCCAATAGAAACACTTTTTGGCTCTAAGGGACCATTTGGTGTGAAAATCTCAATATCAACAGTGGATTCGCTGAAGCCGCTATTAATTATGAAAAGATAAGACTTACTTGTTAACGCACCTGAACCACCAACAAACCATTGCTCCCCATTACTTATTGAACATGGTACGACTGCTTTCCAACCACTATTTGCAAAAGTAAGTGATGTACCAGGATTACCTTCAACCAATATTGCATTATCTTTCAATGCAATTGCTGAGCTTTTCCCAGGGTTTAATCGTTTACTGGTGCCATCAATAGATCGTCTATTTACCTTAGAGTTTGTCAGCGCAGCAATTGATGAAACTTTGTTACCAATTGCAGGACAAACTGTGGCGGGATAAGAACTAGTTAACTTAACCTGCTCACTACGTTCTGGTGCAAAATATGAAAAACCAGCCAAAATCAGTAACGCCAGGCAGAGCGCAACAACCTTAATATTTAATTTAACTACATTTTTATTATATGACGGTAAGAGTTTTTGTTTCATACCAGCTCCTTAAGCGGAACTTCTCGTTTTCGTCGTCCAGCTGGCAACGCCAAAACAATCGCAGATATTAAAGCTATTAACTGAATTGAGATCCAAGCTCTTCGGTTTGTACCATCATGGGTAAGTGAGAATTCACCAGGCTCAGAAATTTTAAACATAGGTATACCAAATGGATGTTGTTCTATCGGAACTACTTTTCCATTTAGCAATAAGTGCCAAGCTTTATCGTATTTTTCAGCTAATAAAATAACTCCCTGTCCAGAGACATAAGAGGTTGACGCTTTGTCAGTTGAACTAATTGGAAAAAACTTTCCCTGTGTATTTTGATAGGTAACTCGTGCGTGAGATTTTTCAACTTTCCAAACAACACCATCTTTAGTTGCAGAGCTTCGAGTGAAGCCGCCAATACCATCGACTATTCGAACCAATCCTGCATCAGCCGGATTTTTCATATAAACATATTGGATTCCGTAATGTCCAAGAACTTGACTGCTACTGCCACCCACGCCATTTACTAAATCAACAATCGCTTTGTGAAATTGTTCTGGTGTTCGACTTGCAACATCGGCTTGACCAAGTTGCAGATCACTTCCCCTTGTTACAAAGTACTGCAACCTCTCTGGACTTTTTCTGATCACCAAAGTTTTAGGCCGTTCACTTGTGCTGGCAAGATCAGTAATGAAAGCAGGAATAACCTGCTCTTGATTTGATCGAACCAAAGAATCAGCACCCAAAGTCGCACTCCATATTGAGATTGAAAGGATCGAAACAACAGTGACTACTGAGGTTAAAACTGAAGCAATATGTCTAAAACCAAAGTTGATGCGTTTAAGTTGCGGCAGAATTCGCTCAGCAATAGCAAATATTGATAATAAAGTTAAAAGTTGAGCAAATACTATTAATGGTCCACTGTAAATCCGCTGGGCACTGCTGCTATTTCCCTCAATGTAGTAAGAGCTAAGAGTTGCTGCTAATACGATTGCAAATAATGCAACCGTTGCCGATTTACGTTGATCCTTTGAGATTAGTCCGATTAACAAGTAAAGAACAAATGGTGCCAAAATAAATAGATTAGGCGAACTTGGGCCGCCGGGATTAAATAAAAGAATCGATAGTGGGTTAGCTGATTCAATTGAAAGCCCTGGCTCACGAATTGCTGAAGTAGGGTTTAATAATAAATTTATTGAGATTGGAACATTGATTAAAATTGGCGTAAAAATTAAGGCGGCACGCTTTTTAAACTCATCCGTATCAAGATTCTTGAGAATTTGTTGACGATTCCCGGTTCGCCATTTTGCTAAGGTGAAATAGGTATAGATAAGTACAGATAAATGGAAAAGGATCCAGATAAGTAGAAATAGCAGAGAAAATGCTCCAGACACAGATGCTACTAATGTAATTGAAAAAATCTTTCGCCAGGTTAAATTTTCTAAACCTCGATTTTTCTCAAGCAAAGTAAATAACCCCGGTAGCAATAGTGCGATCACAATTGTGCCAATGCGGCCCTGATTTATTGCAGCAAGTGTTACCGGCGAAAATGTATAGATAAAGGCAACAAAAACACTTGAGTACTTGGTCAGTGAATAGCGCCTTGCTGTTCGGTAGCTAAGTGTAAATAACAAGGTTGGAGTCAAAAAGAATAATGCTGCAATAAAGGTTTGTGGATTAGCTGCTGTTAAAAATGATGCAATACCGATAATTGGAATCCAAGCAGGTGCAGCTGCGCTGCTACCTAACCCAACGAGATGCCAAGAATTTACATAGGAGGTAATTAACTCAAATGCGCTTGCTGGTGCAACCGCCAACGCTCCACCTGATAACGATCCAAATCGATTTCGAGAGTAAAGGAGTGAGATAAATAACGTCAACAACATTCCCAGTAATAATGGTTGCTTAACTAGAGAGCGGATTTTGCTAAAGCTTTTGCTAGGTGCATATTCGATCTCATCAAAGCTTTCATCAATTACACCTATATCTGAATAATTCTTAGCTCTAGTTATTTCACCATCAGCTCGGTTTGGCTTAAAGGCATTTACTAATGAGGATGAAATTCTCTCTACGATTGAACGTAATTGAACGCCACGACTTGGAATAAATGGTTTGATAACCCTTGCGGTCAAAACCTTACTTGATTTTCGATATCGCCTAGATTTAATCAAATCCGCCGGTTTAAAAATTAAAAGTGCGACAGCTGCAATCTCATCCGCGGCATAACCTGGCAACTTTGCAAGTAAATAAATAATTGAGCGACCAATTGAAGTGAAAAGTAGTTGAATTGCAACCCAAGGTAAAATCCACCAACTTGAGTTTGCGAGTAAAACAAAAGCTGCATTCCGTCGATCTAGAAGCAATGGTCTATGCAAGATTGCATCCCTAACATCGACAGATCTGCGTTCAGAAGATGCTGCCTCTGCATGGTAGAGAATTGCTTCGCCAACACAAACAACTGAGTGGCCCGCAATATGAGCTCGCCAACCTAAATCAATATCATCTCGAAATAACTCAAGGCTGGGATCAAATCCACCCAGCTCTTCAAATAAAGATCGCTTAATTAACATGCCAGCAGTGCTTACCGCCAATACATCTTTAATCTCATCATGTTGTCCTTGGTCATGTTCCCTATCTTCAAGGGCGGTCCAGCGAGTGCCATTTTCAGTAATGCTGATACCAGCTTCTAAAATATGTTTACGGTCATACCAGCCTAGAATTTTTGGACCGGCGATACCAACTTGTGGCCGGGCAACTACTGCCTCTAATAATTTAGCTAAGGCATATCGATCTGGCGCGCAATCATCATGCAAAATCCATAACCACTCTTGTTGATTACTTTCATAATCTGCAGGTGGCAGTTTTGCCACCGCAGCTGCAACTGCTGCGCCAAAACCACTTCGCCTAGATTTTTTTATTACCTCAATACCTGCATTTGTTAATAACTTAACTGAGCCATCATTAGAACCGTTATCGACAGCAATAATTTGATCAACTTTATGTTTTTGCGAAGATAGAGAGGCTACAACCTCACTTAACCAGGTGACACCATCATGGGTAACAACTATTGCTGTTACAAATTGATCTTTAAGTTGGACTTGCGTCCCGGTGCTTTGCTTTTCAGCCACCCGTTATTTTATGCGCTACGGCGCTTTAAGCGACGGCGCTCGCGTTCAGATAATCCACCCCAAATTCCAAACCGCTCATCATGAGCTAGGGCGTACTCCAAACACTCCGAACGAACCTCACAGGAAAGGCAGACACGCTTTGCCTCACGGGTTGAACCACCCTTTTCAGGAAAGAATGCCTCTGGATCGGTCTGAGCGCACAATGCACGCTCCTGCCATGAAAGTTGTTCTGAAGAAACTACAAGGGCTGCTAACTCTGCTCGTTGATCTGACATATCGCTCCTAATTAGTCATTCGTTACATCTGGAGTACCTAAGGGCCAGGGTGTGCCCACTTATAGGAGAATTACACGCTTGTAACTCGATTAAGTCAAGTTGAGATTGTGCAAATTGGACAAAATTAAAAGCCCAAATAATTGGTCAAAACCACCATTCCCGCCTCAATTTGGGCCCCTGGTGCGATTATTGAGTCAATTATTTTGCAATTACTGCCAATTTTCGCCCCACTACCAATGATTGAACCAGTAATTTGGCAATTACTCTCAACTACAACTTCAGATTCAATTACTGAACCATCGTTTATCAAACAACCACTGCCAATCTTGGCTGTTAGTGAAATTAAGTTGTCGCCTGTGTGATTTGGTGTGGCAGAGGAGTGAATCGCTCCGGTAATTAAATCAGCTGATGCCTTAACTAGAGCAGCAGGAGTGCCAATATCTAACCAGTATGCGTTTTCTAGGTAACCAAAAACCTTTGCATTATTAGCTAGCAGATTTGGGAATGTATCCCGCTCCACACTTACCACTTTATCTTGCGGAAT